>QDKV01005156.1_pt1 | contig 30319 bp, 41 predicted proteins | sample 1861101 | NCBI WGS metagenome assembly QDKV01 (sample SAMN04275158, study PRJNA302643) | Fungus metagenome, whole genome shotgun sequencing project. | isolation source: fruitbody | host: Mallocybe terrigena | place: Sweden | collected 2013 | reverse complement strand
GTCAGGATCTGCGCAATGATGTCCACACGTGTACCATCTGTGCACTGACGACGCGCAAGGTTGTCGTGGTTGATGGCAGCATCAAAAGCAGCATCACAAGAACGAGGTAGGGTCTGAAAAGCGATATACTGCAATGGACCTTAGAACTGTATCATTCCTGATCAGTGGTAACGTACCTTCATGATATTATCATCTCCTTAGAGCAGCCACAGTTAGTTCAGTTGTCCAGAATAATGGAGACCTTACTTACGGTCATTGATATTCTGGATGAAGTTTCCGCCACTAACGTGTAACCGATCAACGGCTGAAATCATAGCTATGGGTCTGTTGCATACCCGATTCTAAGTCAGTCACTGGGCGATGTCATAGGATCGACGATGATCACCTTTGTAGATCTCGCTGGGTGGGGCGCTCATTCATGCTCTGCGGATGATCAAGGGGGAGGGGCCAAGAGGGTCCTGCGAGAAGCTCTGGGGATGACACAGCTTGGACACCATCGTTGGGCGTTGGTTGGCGAGCTCGAAACGGAAAGAACAGTCGTTCTTCGGACATGTGGTGTGGATCTTCATCGACTTTAAGTTTCCTCTTCAAAGCCATGGCTGAATCAACGAAGAAAGGATTTAGACTCTGCGCAGATTCTGTTGTGATCACCTTGCTGTAAGCTGGTCTCCACCGGTATAAGGTCGTCTGAAAATTGTACTTGTTGATTTATAGCGAGTCTGTCAACACACCACAATAGTAAGTCGACTGGAACTACCGCCCAAATATTCAAGCTAGCTGGTTGTTTGGCACTGTCTCATGTCCCGTTTGCTAGAGAGGTCTTCCAGTACCCAAACTTCGTCTTCGCTCTGGCTCGGCCTTGCAACCATCTTGAAGCCGCCATCAAGTTCTATCACGAGGGCGATTCTTCACCGCTCGCTCGCATGCATTTTTTCACTTACCCAGTCATGACAATCTTTCAATTTTTCAATGATCTCTCAAAAGTCGACACCCCTCAATATAATATGATGCTTGTCGCGCGCGGCCTCTGGCTCAAGCCCATTCTCACACCTCTTACGACAATCTTATCCACGCTACCTCCAGAGTGGATGAAAATCCGCATGCACGTGAATTACCTCAGCTCTTACGCCAATGCGGAAGTGGATCTAAAGACCGGAGTCTCATTGATTAAATTTGATCGTAGCCAGTTTGCTGAGGTTATCAGACATCGGGATCCCCTCGAGCAGGATTTTAATGCGATGGTCGGTGCCCGAAAGATGGGGTGCTGGAACATCCAATGTCCTTCACAATCCGAAATCCTTCATTCGCGGCTTTGTAGTAGGTGCACTCTTCTAAGGTTCTGCGGAGAAAAGGTAGGTGTTATTTCTTTCACTCCTGGAAATATACTCATGGGAATAAATCATGTCTAGTGTCAAAAGGATGCGTGGAAATCTGCTCCGCTGCCCCACAAGGCTGTTTGTGCAAAGATTTACTCTTTGCAAGAGGCGCTTGGTAGTGCAAATTGGTCACTCTTGTGGACTCCTGACTTCACGTATGCACAATTTCAGGCTATGTGCAGAATGAAAAACATAGACGTCGAAGCGGTGAAGGTGATCGCAAGCACAATATCTGCTCTGAGGGTCCGCAGAAATGCATTTTTGGAGGACTTAAAGAATGCTGGGGCATCCCAGAAGGACCGGCTTATAAGGGTAGAGCAGGAGCGTTTGGCACGTCAACAAACGAAGAACATCATAGATAGTCTCGGGGACCAGGTAACGGTACTTAATCGAGAGGATGTTTTTTTGTCAACGCATCCAGATGCATATAGGCTGAGCGGAACCATCGGACGAGAAACAAGTATGAATGATCTTGATTAAATGTCCAGTAGGGATACAATCAATAGTCTTGTAATTAATTTGTACATGCTAATAGAAACGAGGTTCCTCAGCATAAGAAATGCATGCGACAATCCATTCCTCCTTTGTTCCTGCTTCAATGGAGGTACTTCTGTTCAATGTATTGGTCTAGAGCTCCTTGGTCCGCAACCATTTTCATCGTCCCGCGATGATTAGCCTCGCTAGCCAGTCGTGATCGCCGTGAAGCAGCACGCTGACGTTGAGGACAAAAAAAGACCGTCACGTAGTCACTGGAAAATCGTTCCCGGCCCGCTCAGAATTATAGACGTCTACCTTGGCTTCAATCTATTTTGAGTTTCTTCATGGGCAACAAAGAGGGCGTTAAACTTTCAGCAGAACACAAGAAGCACAAGGAGAAAGGACGCAAAGAGCGAAAATACAAAGACAACGATCCTGACCGCGAACACAAGAAGCGACGAAAACATGATGATGATGAGGACAGTCACCACGGGAAGCACAAACATAGGAAGAAGGATAAGCATGAGCATAAGGACAGAGACGGGGAGCACAAGGTGGAGATTATTGATGATGACATGAAGGATAGCGACCTGAGGGAGGAAGATATTACGATGGGTGGGGAACGAGTGCGTGTTTGAATGGATTACTTTTTCATTTTTACTCAATTCTTTTCAACTCAGGTTCATGCAGCTGACATCCCGACGAGGGAAAGTCTCAAAATTACATCGCGAGCTGAAACTCAGGGTACAGATCCCCCACTGCCTCCGACTAGCCGCACGGAATCGGTATTGAAGCGAGATGAGTGGATGCTGCATCCGTCTGCAGCTCCAGATTGCAGACCTCAGAATCATACTGTTCGAGCAGGTGTTGAGGAATTACTAACGGAGAGTTATGGTGAACCTTTCAGTGACTCCCGTAAACTGGATGGAGGCATAGACTTCTTCGCGAACCTCGGTACTGAGAAGAAGAAACCACCCCGGCCAGACAAGCCGGATCCAGACAAGGTATCTTGTTTATAAAACAACTGTACTACATCTGATTGACGTTCTAGCCGAGGGTTAGCTCGAAGGAACTCAACCAAGATCTCAAAGACGGTCTTGTCATGAATATTGATGAACCACCACCTCCTGCACCATCCTCCACTCCAGGGGGACCAGGATCACAATGGCGAATGATGCGCCTGAGACGGGTATATGAGACGGCTGAAGAAGAAGGTCGTTCCATTGAAGAAGTAGGCATCGATCGTTTCGGGTCTCTTCAAGCTTTCCAAGAAGCCAAGGAAGAACGACGCATACTCGATGAGCGAGAAGGAAAGCGAACGGTTGAAAGGGACAAGGAACGTGGTGGTAAAGGACCTCAACGGCCAGCGCATTTTGGCAGAGATGGGGAAAAGAAGTTTATGTTCACAGATATTGGTGGAAGTGGATCCTCAAGCAGAAGTTCGTCCTTCCGTCGACCGGGTGGCATGCCAGACAGTGCGCCAATGACCCCTTCACGTATGGAAGAATCACCTCGCTTGCCTACAAATAAACGTTTGGACTCGCTGCGTCTTCCATCGCAAGTGGGTTCACCACTGGCACAGTCTCACACTCCTATACCTTCCGTCATGACACCTTCGCTCGTTTCTGGTTCTAAATCGAGGGCTCTTTCGCCTTCGTCGCTCAACAAGCTCCAGGCAAAGGTAATTCGAGCGAAGCTGATGAATTCATCTGATGCACAGAAGCTGGAACAAGAATATGAAGCGGAGGCCAAGAAGACTCAAGGCATCGATGAAAGTGGGGTCAGGAAGAAAGTAGAGGTGTTGCCTAGTTTGGACGCCAGAGGCCGGATGTATGATGTTGGTCTTGGGGGTAAAGACGAGGACAAGGGCCATCCAGGAAATAGGAGAAAGAAAGAGAAGGTATTTATATTTTTTGGATCGTCGACGCTTCCAAGACTGAAAGGATGCGCTATTCACAGCACTTCGAAACTCATGATCGAAAAACTGGCGAGGTCATTCGAATCAATCCGGATGATGATACTATGACCTTGGGTGAAATGTTGCGTCAAGAGCGGATGGGCGCTGGTATGGCTGACCAGAAGGATTTGGATGCTCAATTCGCCCGTGCTGTCGTGGGTGATGGCAAATTCGAAGTAAGTATGCTTGTTGTTATATTTTTCTGTCAGCTTGATGGATGAAACCCTCAGAATGATTTGGAATATATGGACGACAATGCCGAGAGACTCGGGCGACAAAAGATGCGCTCTGATGCTATGAAGCGACAGTTTGCGATCAATGGTAATTTCTGTTTATCTTTATTTTTAAATTGACTGACGTCTGTAAAACAGATTACAAACGAACTCAAAAGATTTTGGCTTCATGTAACCTCTGCTACGGAGAGGACGATTCATTACCGAAAGGCCCCGTCGTAGCAATGGGTACCCGAGTATATCTATCCTGTACATTAACGGACGAACTGGTCAAAGGGCACTGCTTAATTGTACCCATTCAGCACCATCTTTGCATGCTTGAGGGTGATGACGACGTATGGGACGAAACAAAGGTTTGTGTCACCAAAATTTTATGCAAAGCGTAGGCTAAATGTCAATAGAACTTCATGAAATGTCTGATGCGTATGTACGCTGAGGAGGATAAAGGCATTGTCTTCTTCGAGACCATTCTATCGTTACGGAAACAAAAGCATACTTTCATTGAATGCATACCTGTGCCTTGGGAGCAGTTCGACTTGTTACCTGGGTATTTCAAGGTATGGTGCATCTACGCCTTACGTCCGAAACTAAACCACGACTTAGGAGTCTATACTCTCGTCCGAGGCAGAGTGGTCGCAGCATAAGAAATTGATAGATTTTTCGGCTCGACCTGGCGGCTTTAGAAGAGCCATGGTGCCTAACCTACCGTACTTTATGGTTCAGTTTGACTACAAAGGGGAAAAAGGTTACGGACACGTCATTGAAGGAGCTGCAGAAGCCCAGGAAGAGGATGACTATGGGTTAGCTGAGGGGGAAAAGGGTGGCGGAGAATTCCCATTGTGAGTTAGTCATTTCACAACATGAATTGTTGACGTGTTATGGATGATACCTTTGTAGCTATTTCGCCGGGGAAATCATAGGCAATTTACTAGATATTGAACCTAGGAAATGGAGAAGACCTAAACGGATGGATTTCAGGAGAAACGCTGAGAGAGTGGCTGAGTTTAAGAAGAAGTACTCGAAGTTTGATTGGACAGGAATAATTTAGCATCTACATATGTTTCGTATAGCTATAAATAGCAAGGTCTTGGCCTCTTGAAAACATTTTAACCCTGACGACCGAAGTGGATTCCTGATATCCTTTGTCTATACCTTTCATGGCCCCAGCACCGCCGACGAGGCGGGAAGTCCTCATTGTCACCATCCTTCTCGCCATTATCACCTTTTTCGCACGTCATGAGCCACCGCCGTCAATAGAGGCTGGACAGGACACTCTTTCTTCATGGGAACCTCATCAACTAGAATCACAAAAACCTAGACCAATAGACTCGGTATTAACATGGGGCCCCTCACGTCCTCCAGGGACGACGATTGTCGCTCATGTCCCGGGTTTGTCACTCCCGATTTCAGTGCTGCCATGTAATCTCATTTTCTTGCCATAGGCTGGACACTTTTCGAGAAATTATACGTCTTTAAAGGCGTTATTTATATTGTCACAGACTATCCTTCTAATGTCCCTGATATTCAATTTATCTCGTCAAAGGGTGTTCCCATTAGCGAGGGGAAACAAGAAGAAGAATCACGACTTCCGACACCTAATGACGTCCAAGTAATTAGTACAAAACGCGCCAAACGGCTATTTAGTAGAAAGGGAGCTCAAGTTATCGATGGCTTTTCGGTGCGTCTAATATCTTTCCTGTCTTTACTCAATTCCTGATATTACAATCCCATAGTTGATTGTAAACGATCCACCACAATTGTTCGTTGGCTTTCAAATGTCTTCAAATTTTCACTAAATTACTCTTTGTTAACAGCATTACACATTACTACCACTGGTCTGCAGAATTGTGGTTTGGTTTTTGGCGGGAATACTCGTCGACAGACGCTTCCATTTCCGCCGAGGGGAACACAACACTGTCGGCTCCACGCCGTATTCTCTTCAATCACCTCGACAACTTCCATTGGCGTGATTATGCAGATATGAATCAATGGGTCGTACGCGCCTCTTTTCCTTCCGTGACGATGGAATTCATTGACGACTGGCGGGATCGCGCTGAGATGGATCGTCCTTTTGTCTTTGAGAAAGTCGCGTTCGCAGATCGGTCGTCAGCTATGCTTTCGTACAACTATGCGCGTTACCAGCGTACTGCCTCTGCTCCGTTTGCACTACCCGGAGGCATGTACTGGTGGCAACCTATACGGGACAATGTTGTCGCTTTTGCTGGTGTTGATCCCTCGACCGGTGGAGGAACAAGAAGCAAGCCTGTTATCACCTACATATCGCGTCAGAAGTGGGGTCGGCGTATGCTGATTCCTGAACATCATGAAAAACTCGTAAAGGAGTTGTACAAGCTTAGGGAGGAGTATGGGTATGAGATCAACGTAGTGAACGCGGAAAGTATGTCTAGGCACGAGCAAATCCAGTTAGCGGCGAGGACGACGGTATGGATTGTTTCTTTGTGTATTAAAACGTTGCTTAATTCTTTTGTCCGCGTCTGCAATTAGATAATGATGGGTGTCCACGGAAACGGTCTAACGTCGCTTCTGTGGATGAACCCCAACCCTCGGTCAACCGTCATGGAGTTCTTCTATCCGCAAGGTTTCGCTCATGACTATGAGTACACAACGCGTGCACTGAGCATGACCCACTACGGCTTTTGGAATAATGAGTGGGTCGCGACTCTTTTTAAAGACCCACTCAATTTGTTGACACTATTTCTCAATAAGATATTTTACAAGTCCAGGTCTGCCTCTACCGCGATACGTTGAGGGCTTCCAAGGTAATGAGATCCCGATTGACGGAGAGGTCGTGGCGAGATTATGTGTCGAACGACTTTCCCTCGTATCTGAAGTGGATGATTGAGATTGAACCAAACATCATCCACACACACACACACACATATCGTCACCCATGTTTGCGGTTCGAAAATTCGCTCTTCAACCCGTCGCACATACAAAATCATTCAACTCCCAATGAAATAATTGGCCAGCTATCGATACCCTAACCTTTGATAAGGAGTTACTATAAACCTATCTATCCTAGAGGAAATTTTAGTATGTATTATGAATTTCAGCATTCCAAAGCATATGTCAACTTGACATCCAAGCCATAAGAAAGTAGTTGCACATTTCAGGTGGAGGACTTGCATTTCAGCATTCCAAAGCATATGTCAACTTGACATCCAAGCCATAAGAAAGTAGTTGCACATTTCAGGTGGAGGACTTATTGGAGAGTGACAAGAGAGTGTGACAGCATAAAATTCAACTGACTCCATATCTCAAACTATTATGAAACAATCTTCATTGAGACATACCTGCAAGTCAATCAAGTATGTGGTGTGTCAGGGCAATATCTACCTAATTCATTGATTTTAAGGCTGGAGTAGGATCAATTTCACGACCCCCCCAGAAATTTACCTTCGAACGACAGATTCCAATTGTAACCATGGCCAAGGAGCGGAAATCAGCTAATCTGAAGGGGGATTTATTCAGTAAATCCACAACCGCTGGCAACTTGCAAACGGCCCTGCAGAACAACATCCCGGCCAGCCCTTCTGGTCGTGCCCTCAGCCAGATTCTTAGTCTCCCACCCGAATGATTTGTCAAGCTACCATATTGAAAGTGTGAATGCAGGGTGGGGTAAAGATGGGACCATTGTGAAGTACTCTGGTCCGCAGGGCACAGAAGTGGTAATTGTTTGTTCATCACTTTCCATGCGTCTACTTATTCTTGTTTAGGATCATTTGAGAGAGAAGAAAGAACTCCAAAGGAAGGCGGTGGAGCTCGAGAGAATTAAAATTGAGAAACGTTATGTAGAGGAGCTGTTGACGAAGTGGCAGACTGCCAATCTTGTTCTACAAGGTGTGTTCACTCTTGGCTCTCAAAAGGATATTGCTGATGATTTATAGCATTCGGAACCTTTGTCTGGTCACTTATTTCTGACATTGATAAAGAGGAGTTATTGAAGTACAGGATGACAAATTGTATGTGGTACATTGCCTTCACATAAGGGTATACACTCACAACGCCCTAGTTTATGACATTTGTTCCTTTAGATGGAGTTTGGACAGTGCAGAAAGACGACTGGCTAGGCGGGTCTATGATAAAATCGACGAGGATGTGAGGTGCCTTTGGGAACAGATCATTTGTTCAAAGCAATACCTACGTGATGAACGGCATCTGTTGGCACATCCCATACATTGAGATACCCACTGTTACTTGTTTCTCTTATCTGAACTTTACTAGATGTCATCGTTGCAAGTGTTTGTATTTTACAATATTTACTGCTGCAATCTTCTGTCCTGCTCAATACCCAATCATTGTGGGAACCTGAGGAAAAGATTCATATATTTAGTTTGACAAAGCCTGAGGATCAAGCTTACAGCAGCCTGTCTGCATCAGCATCGGCATATATTTCAATTCCTTCCATAGGTTCAACAGCAAGTTCATCAGACGTGTCTTCCAGCAGGTTGTTGATCTTCAGGTCAATCAGGTCTAATCTCGTTGTCTTTCTCCACGCTCAATGTAATAGGTAAACCTCTGTGCGGGTTTTGTGTTTGACTTCATGCTTGTTTTCTTCATTTGTAATATTATGTTTATAACTGTTCGAGAATGCATTATTGGTTGTCGCTTTACCTTTTACAAACATATATATCTCGTTTTGACAGCAAGAATTGTAATATCAACTACATATTAGTCCATCGGTGAAAAGGTGGAAGGAAGTTCATCGTGTGGTTTAGACAAGAGTTATAAGCGTTCATCCTCAAAAGTCAGCAAATCCGGATCTCTGGTGAAGTGGTCCGTCTCAATCAAAATCGTCTTCCGAATCGTGGTAATGTACAATGCTGTCGTAATCCGAGTCTTCATGGTATTCATCTAAAAGCGGTGATCAACTGATGGAAGCACTCTGTCAAAGTATTCTCACCACTGCCATCATCTTCGTCGGGATAATCGTTTTTATAGTATTCTTCGGCTGGAAAGGCAAATGTGAGCAGAATGAGTGAGGTAATCAAGTTTATTTACGCACCATTGGAATCCTCATCAGCCTCGTCTAGAAATTCGTCATCAGAATCAGACATGGAGTCGTATCCTTCGAAATCGGAAGGAAGACCAGTGCTAGAGAGACCATCAGTATTCAAAAAAAAATAGAAGGATGAAGGTTCAGCTTACAGCATCCCCACGTTCGCGGCGGCAGCATTCCATGCACTGAGTGTGGTAGGCCGATGGTAAAACACATCCCAAACGTAATCGTTATTGGATGTAACGGCACGACGATGGTCGTCAGTCACTGCCTTGATGTTTTCCTTCCTGACATCGTCGCTCGGATTGATGTCGTGAACTAGCATTACGATAAAGTTATAATCTCAAGATGAACTTGAGGACAAACTGACTCTTGAGGTAGTCATTCAACAACGGCAAGAATTTATCCAACTCAATTGAAGCCTGATCCTTGGCCATGAGCTTTTGGTTGGCAGGGACAGCATCATACATCCTAAAATCTATCGCAGACTTCCGTCGTGTCTCCGTACCTTTGGCATGAACTTCCGGACTAAGAAACACAATCAGTGACATCATGAGTGCATAATGAGGAGCAGTACTCACGGAGTTGTGCGAATACGTTTATGTCGTACTTTTGGGTCTTCGTGTTCAATAATCGTGTATCTGCGAGTGTTCTCGTCACGCAAAGACGGCCGGACGACAGGTGAAAAACTCGGGACATTGTCAGTGGTGGAATCTGTTGTGAGCTTCGTCTCAGGTTTCGGTACGGTCTCCTGTGCCAATCGAGATATCTTCTCCTGCAAAATGAGATAAGTCAATCATAACTGGCCAAGTACGTCGTCGGACCGACTTGAATGTCTCTTTGCTTCTGGGCATCATCCCAAACACCGTCTTCTACCGTCTCTGCATACCGGAAAACCCCAATTCCACGCGATTTCTTTCGCCGCAGTGATTCGACAACTGACAAGAAGAAGTTGAGAAAAGCCTCAACACAAACGATAATGACATCCCTACCGAGAGCATCTAGCGGCTCTTCATTCCGCTTTCGCTTTATCCGTAAGATCGTGTAGGGTTGATTTGTATTTGAGATAACGGTGTTCGTCTGGTCTGCCTGCATTTTGAAGAGACGACAGAGGGTTTGACTCCAGACTCAAACGAAACGGAGAACCGTGCCGCCAATAACCCCTTTCAGAATCACCACATAAACCAATTACAAAAGAAACCTCCCTCTAATTTTTTTGAAACTTCCATCAACTTTTTCAAGTTCCATTCAGTTGCTGTTGTCGATCTTTTGGAAGATCAACGGCAAAGCTGCCCAAATTTATGAGCCATTACGTAAGCAATAAGCATTCGCAAGTTCTTGGTCAGCGCTCAGCACATTAGACCATACTGTACCAACATTGCGAATATCCTGTAGAGGATACCCCTATACCCCTCATTTTGCTCTGTCCTAACCATCTTTGAAATAATGGCCCCTCCACCAACGGCGTCATCTAGTCATAAGGTCTCGTTATCAAAGGATATTGAAACTGAAGAACGCATAAGGCTTCTTTCCGATGACCACACAGGCGAATACCAAGAACCAGAGATAAAGACCGGAGCTTGCTCACGGAAGAAGATTGCGATTACTGCTATTGTTCTTTTCGGCTTGTTACTTACAGGAACCCTTGGACTGTGGGTGAATTCGGACCCACAGGAACACTATGAAGCAAAGTCTGCCACTACTGAGTTGTTTTCTAACGGCACGCACGAGTTTAAGCGCACAGTTCTTATCGTCTCGATTGATGGTTTGAGGTAAGTCGATACGCCTGCTTGCCAGTTGAACTCATCAAAGCTCATTCTACCCCTAGAGCGGATTATCTTGATCGTGGTTTAACTCCACATCTGTTGGCAGTGAGCAAGAAAGGCTTGCGAGCCAAGTCAATAAAGCCGGTGTTTCCAGTGAGTTTCTTTTTATTTCAGCAACTTCTACTGTTTCATGGTCTTCGACTAGACGTTGACGTTTCCGTGAGTTGCAATCATGACTTCTACTTGAATCCCATTCATCTTCTGAACATTTGTAGTAACCATTGGGCTTTAATGTGCGTTTCCTCCAACTTGCAATTTTTTACATATTTATGACCTTTCTTTTCAGGACGGGACTCTATGCCGAATCTCACGGAATGATTGGCAATGTGCGTTGTCAACTCTTCATTATCTAATGTCAAGATGCTAAGTTTTGCACTTAGAACTTCTGGGATCCCGCCTCTCAAGAGGAATTTCACTACAAGAGTATCTCCTCCGTCTGGAATCCAAGATGGTGGTTGGGTGAACCTGTACGTTCGACATGTATTTTCTCGTACTGGACAAGGAATTTAACACCACACTTTAGATGTGGGAAACCGCAGAAAGAGCTGGCGTCATGACCGCAAATCTGATGTGGCCTGGCCCTCCAAAGACCACCTCTGGAGCATCCTTAACCTATTTTGCGCCCTGGAAAGTAAGAGTTTCAAACGTCAAGGCAACCACCTCTTTACTGATTTGGATGTCTCGTAGGACAAGGTGCCTTTGGCCAAGAAACTGGATCAGATTTTGAGTTGGGTTGACTTCCCCCTCGACACTAGGCCACAGCTCATCATGGGTAAGTAATAAATACATCAACGTTTATTGACAATTTACATAACCCACTTTAGCCTACGAGCCTTCTCTTGACCAGGCAGGGCACGCGACCGGGCCATACTCTAAAGAAACCAACGTAAGAATCTTCGGTGAATGTGTCTGAATAACATCATTTGATCGTGCAAGTACCCTTTTTTAGGCGACCCTCGTTCAAGTAGACGTGTTCGCGAAGAACTTGCATGATTCACTCGCGGCACGCAATTTATCTGACATAGTTGATATCATCTTCGTCAGTGACCATGGAATGACCGATACAAGCCATCCCGAACCTATCTATATGGATGACATCCTCGGGGCTGATGGTCTTGCAGCTATAGCCCACGAAGATGGCTGGCCATCTATGGGATTGCGGTTCCATGAGACTGCTAACATTACCAAGCACCTCGCAGACCTCTTCAAGGCTGCTGATGCGAATCACGAGAAATTTGATGTTTATACCCATGAAACTATGCCCAAGCGATACCACTTTGCGAATAACGACCGGATTGCTCCCGTTTATGTCGTGCCAAAAATTGGGTACGTTTTGACTACGAGGGCGAAGGGTGATGTTGGTATGAGTAAAGGGGTAAGTGCACTCATTAGCTGTTTATACTGGTATACTCACTTGCGAATGTAAATTAGAATCACGGATATGATAATGAGGAGCTGGCAATGCATGCCATGTTCGTCGCTCATGGACCTTTTTCAACCACAGTCAAAGTACAACACAAACAAACCTCGCGTTTCGCTCGATCTAAGAAGCAAGGCTGGCACTCGACATCGAATGATACTTATGTCATGGACACTTTCCAGAATGTTGAAATCTACAACCTGGTAATGAAGTTGTTGGGGATAAGCCAGTTTTCTGCACCAACCAATGGCACAGCTGGATTCTGGGACCAATACCTATAATTTTTTGACTTGATATATTCATAAGTATTAGGGAGGGAACAGATACGAGTACTATACAAATAGATTATTCTCAAGCTAGTGAATAAAGTTCGCCTTTCATTGATGACTATTATCTGCATCAAACACCATATGATCTTCCTTTCCTTCTTCGGGAGGTATATACGCTGCATCTGGCAAGCCACTTTCATCAAGTCCCTCAGCAGCTTCGATAATTTCATATAAGCGCGAAGCGACCTCGGGAGGCGGTACGCGACCACCCAAGATATCCCTGACAGGTACGGGTGAGCCATAGAAATCGCGGTTAGCGTCCTTCCGTTCGATAAGGACCGTGCCTTCTAATGATACACCAGCAAAGAGACCTTATAGAAAACGATTAGAAGACAGAACGTCTTAAAGCATTGCATGAACAGGGGGGTGGAACGTACCCCTTGATTTTGAATATGAAAACATCGGCGAAGGATGTGCTAAGCTTGCCTGCAAACTGCCTCCAGTTCCAATAGGTCCAGCACTTGCAGCGATGTTCCCGCCAATAGTCACATTTCCTCCTAAGGAGAAAGCTCTTACGGCATCTTCACTGTTGAGTACAATCACAAAATCAGTGATATCCGCTCCGATTTGGAGACCCCATCCAATTCCACCCGTCGCGATGCAAGAAGGTGCTGACCAAGATCCGTCGGGAAGTCGAGCGATGACGATGCCCGAACCTGCTATACCGGAGAACACGAAACCTGCTTTAACAACTCTGAAAATTGCAAGGCCTGTGCAGGAATGATAGGTGATATTTCAAAACTTTGTGGTGAGATCGTGACGAACCTCGTGCCCTTTGTAAAACCACTTTAGGAATTGAATTAAGCGCAGACTCTCGATGGTCAGGATCCGCTGCACAGTGCAACAGTTATCAAATGCCTAAAAACTGCGAGTAAAATGCAATACCCACCGAGGAAACTACTAAGAATCTTAGCACCCTTCTCGGCCTCACCCGGCAGTGTGAACGTCTGAGCGAAATCTCGAGAACCGCTGGCAATCTTATTCGTGCTTGTCTGCATAAAAGCAGTCGCTTGAATTCCAGCTTTCTGAGCACCACTGCGGAATCTGTCGAGCAGAGACATGTTGGAGGTCGTACAACAAAAAAGGTTACCAACAAAGATATGCTCTTACGTTATACAGTTCGCTGATGATCTTTACCGTTTACGCAATGGGATTTTTCGACCATGATTGAAAAAATACAATTATACAAACGGGAGGTTTCGTAAAACATTAACTTCTACTTTTATTTTTTTAAACCAGACTACAGCTCCGAGATCCTTTCAAAAAATTGTTTGAGTGTCCCAGCCAAGACCTCGGGTAACGCCTCGACATTGCGCAAGACAACATAATATTCGAAGGGGAAGGATTCCAGATATTTCTTCTGTTGCAACTCCATCTTTCCATCGACCATTTTGAAGTCTACTTTCTTCATCTCCAAGATTGAGTGATGGTCATTCGCTGCGGACGAAAATCCGGGGTTGGTCGATCCAGATTTCAGAGAATCAAGGATGATGAAGACGACCATAACTCTCTGCTCTTCAGCCTTTCGAAGAGTGACACGCAACTTTTCATGATCTTGACACATGCCATCGGAAATTATGATCTGGAGCTGCCAGAGGTCTGCTGCAGTCGACGAGGTCATCGCTTTCCGTTCCCGAGCATTCTCCAAGAAATTGAGGCTTGTCTCCATGAGGGAAAAAACATCAGTGGCCTTTTGCGCAAATCGGAAAGCATTGATGACATTTGTCCCAGCTTTTTCAGTGAATGGTCCTTCGTCCAACCCATGGATGATTTCGACTGTTTCGCCAAACTTGGCAAGGGCAATATCTCCAGATTCGAGCCTGCTCAGAGCTTTGGAAATCAGGGCGAGCGTTTGGTACGCCAGGTGGATGCAATGCGACTCCGCCATCGAACGAGAGTCATCGAGTGAAATGAGAACCTGGTACTCCCGTTGGCTAGGCTTCGTACGACGCAACCAAATCTTGTCCTTGGTGTAGTCGCTAGCAATGTATGCAATGACTTTCTTCATGTTCAAGCGCTTCCCAGTTCGATAGTCGCCCTTCAAGCGAGTAGCGAGAGTAGGCTCGAGGATAAGTCGAAGTTGCTCACAGAGCGCATAGGCCAGGTCGTGCGTCAAAGTTTCATAGAGCCGCCAGATGCGTCCTGCATCCGCTTCAGGATAACCCATGCTCTTCCATACCTGCAGTTCCAGCTCGGCACTTTGATTCGCCTCGTTAATAGCTTCATCTTCTTTTGTTTTCCCTAGTATTCCTGGTTCAGAGTTGGGTCTTTGGTTGTCTTCTAGGGACGAACGAAGAACACTTTCGACATTCTCGGGTCGTTCAATGGGAGTGAAATTCTCCTCAAGTAGTTCTAGTTTTTGGCGACTGACAGTTTCGTGCTGTTGTTGAACGGTTGGTTCGTCGATGTCCATGGCCATCTGTGCATCTTCAATCATCATCGCGTCATCAACAATGTTCAGCTGTTCGAGATGAGCAACTTGTTCCTCGCCAGCGGGACCCAGAGCTTGCATTTCGTGATCAGTATCATCAGGTCGCAAATATTCAACCTGAGACACTCTGCTACTCTCTCCGAATTGTTGACGAGGAGTGTTTTCTGCATTGGCCTCCAAAATTTTGTCAAAGCGTTGCTGAATTTCTTTTAATACGTCCCCGAGACTACGAAGAGGATTCGCCATTGGTTGCGCGTCTCCTAGAGCTGGAGATGGCACTTGGCCTTGTTGGACACCAGACGATCCTGCACCGGAGTGAGCACCCTTTGAGGGAGCTGCTTCCGGTGGTTGAGTAACTTCTATGGGTCTGCTTGATAATTAACAACGGTGATTTGTCTGAATATAGAGAAGTCATACTCTTTGTTTTCTTGGTTGATTTCCTGAGCACCGGGACTCTGGTCACTTCCAGTTTGTGAAGTATCACCGTCGCCGTTCGATCCAGACATTCCACGGTCTTGATCGATATTTTGAGGATCGGCAGTGCCAGTCCCCATCGAAAGATCAGGACGACCAACTGTATCGTCTTGGGCATCGTCTCTATTGTCACCTGAGCCGTCCTCTTCATTTGCCTGTTCCTGAGCTGTTTTTTCATTCAGATCTTGTGATTCTTGGGTATCTAGTTGCTCAGGGGAAGGAAGTTCGTTGGTTGATTCATTCATGGCTGACTGTTCATCCGTCTCATCCACCCTTTGCTCCTCTGTGCCAAAATCTTCGTCCTCCAATTCGTCTTCCATTTCTTGCCGCTTTGCCTTGCCATCACCTCCTAAGTCAATATCGTCAGGAAGATCGAGTGGGTTTGCATCCGGTAAGTGCTCTAGCGGTGCACCGTTGACATTTGGATCACTGTTCGAGTCGTCTTCAGCCTCCATTTCTTGTTCGTCTTGGTCAGTCACCTCGGCATCCTCCTGCGTTCTCTCCTTCGAGGACTCGTGTTTTTCCTTTCCTTCCTTAGCCACCAGTTCTGATGGCCCTTTCTGTTCTCTAGAATGGTCTGTACCTGCATCGCCCTCTCGATCATCCGAGCCTTCGGCGCTCTTCTTGTCACCCCACATCTTCTCGTCAACAGCAGAGGGGTCAAGAGGGTCAAGATTTCCGAGGGTTTCGTCAAACTCCTCCTTTTCCCCCTCGACACTGTTGTCGTCGTCTTCCTCCATATCCGCTTCAGGGATGTCCTCTAATTCACCACCGAAGTCGTCATTGACTTCGATGGCGTCACCTTCATCACGTCCACTCTGTTCGTCTTTACTCTCGCTCTCCTCACCCCGCAGGCCTTCAATCTGGCTTTCATCTTCTATTTTTTTGCTGACATTGTCTGTCCCTAACCCATCTCCGATACCCATACCTTCAGTTGCATCTGCCATTTCACCACTTGCGTCACCTTCATCCCCAAGGTCAGGAGGTTTGCAAAATCCCTGTTGACAAAGAGACAGAAGGAGCGAACAAAGGACGAAGTTCAATTTGAAGAGGGCTTTAGTCCAGTTGCTAAGAGAGAGAAGTTGTTCTCGAGCTAGCGAAAGGTAGACGTCAAGGAAGGGGGTGATGATCAACAATGATTCCCTGACATCGAACCAGTAAGAAATGTCGGCGGTGACATCCGTTAATTTATCTTTTATCTCGCCTAAGTGCAGAAGATTGGTAAAATCACGATTATGAATGTATCCATCGAGAATGTATTTGTCAGAGTCTTCTCCTTTGTCGTTTGAACACCTTGACGCCAACGTTTGCGCACAAACCAGTAACGAGTTGATTAAGTGTTCCAATTTCGATGCGTTGGTCTCTGAAATGCTGTTCCGCAACTGAAGAGGGACAACAAATTGATCGCTGAGCCATTGGTGAAGTGGTGAAAGAAGGAAATGAAGGGCAGGTTGCTCTTCCTGCCAAGTTGTGATCGAATCAGAGACGTGAGATAAATAGGCCCCCGCTTTGAGAACAAGACATTGCTCATCTATACACGACATATTTCAGTTAATGCGTAAGTTTTCTCCTTGAAGTACTCACTTGTTGTGATACAAGGAAGATCGACCGCATTCAAATCTTCCAATAGCCGATTAAGACGCTCCTGCATCTCCTTGGTGGAGTTGGCAATAGAATACACTTCGTCTAGAAACCTGTTAGGCACGGGAGGTTTCAGACCCAGCTCATTGGCAATGACGGCGTGGCTATGCAACTCCAGGAAGGAGTTTTCGATTTTGCAAAGCAGAACGGCGACAGAGGCTACATGACTCTTTGGATCAACGACAGTTACATTATCTTCATTACAAAGGGTTTTCAATCTTTGTAGAGCCCGTTGCAACTGGTCTGCTGCATCTACACTGACGGCAAGCCTGTGTCTAATATCAATACGTCTCCTATTTTCGATGTAAAATGACGCACCGCGATCTCATGTCAACCGCCATAGAAAAACCAGATTCAAGGAATGACATCCCTTTCTGTAACTCGCGAGTGGGGACATCGGAATGATGCGTTGGAAAAGCCGCTCGCAATGCCGGCAAACCGCCACAGAGTTTGGTGAAATATATCTCGCCTTTGTCGACCTCGACATTCAATCCTAAAACTTTTGGCATGATTGGCTGATCCCGAAGCCAGGTTTGGCTTGCATTTTGATGAAGGGTGTCAGGTTTGACATTACTAGAAAGGCCGGCGCGTTTAAGTTCTTTCAGTAAGTCGGACCATGCTTTCCGTTTGCGAACTTGTAGTGTCTTGACATATCGCTCACGTCGTTCACCCAATAGTTTTGAAGGGACTGTCAGTCCGGCCAAGTCCTTCGATGCCGTAATAATTTCGATAGCAAGCTCGTCAACAATCTGAGCAGAAGATCCCCAAATCAAAGGTTTAAGGCGGGTGTTTATTAGAGCGTAAAATTTGCCACCAGTTCTTTGTAGATCGACAAGGTGACCATGTGAGAACGAGAAGGATTTGGGCTGGGAATCGAACTGAATAATGCCATCCTGTTTTGACTCGGAAGGCGGATCCATAGACAACCCACGACGCTCCTCGTCGCCTGATGTGTAAGGCAGCAGTTGATCGCGGATGTTTTGCCGTAGAATTTCTCGAAACTTCTTGACGATCTTGTAGAGTTGATGGTGGGTTTTCTTAGCACTTTGTTTGAGGGCCTGGACATTGACATCCTTCCAACTAGCCAATTTGATAAATCCCTTGACCTCGTCCTCCAATATACCTTTCTGCTCCTCCAAGGACTTTTGCAACCGGTCGGAAAATAAGTCGTAGTAAGAACAGGTTGAGTGCAAGATCTGGTTGATTCGCCGCAGCGTCGACTTGTCCGTGAATGTTTTCCTAGGAATTACCATACTCGTATATCGTTGGAAGCTTTGGACCAGCTGCAACCGAGCATGGAATTGACCGAGAGGGCTTTTCATCATGAAATCGTCCAGAAGCGGGATGAGGGAATCAAGATATGCGTTCAGAGGTTCACCCTCACCCATGTTTGTTTCATTTGAGGCGGATAGCGGTCCTCGCAGAAGAGTATCATATAAATGGAACCACCAGTCGGAGAGTTCATCTATAAATAATGTGGTCTGAGAATCAAGAAGAGTCCGCCAACACGACAATTCCAGGCGGCGCCAATCCACAATGAGTCGAACCAAGGCATCGCGGTGCAGTTTCAAAGAGGTTCCGCGATGTGAATATATTTCCCAGTCGTCGGTTTGTACAAGCAATTGCTCAATCAGAGACAGCACCTTGGCTACGGGCGACGTCGCGGGAATGTGCAGAATACAATCGCATCTTTCAATTAGATGCCTCAGAACCATTTGGTCGGGCCATTCGTCAGAGATCGTTTTGAGGCGCTGCCGCAAAGTTATAACGACAGACGCTGCTTTCCTTAGTTCTTGATAATTTTCATTCAAGTAGAAGTTGTATGACGTGGTGTTGGAGCTTGACTCGGTGGTAAAGTGCTTGAGATTGTCGTGCAGAAGGTTTAATTGCAGGTGTATTCCGTCGTGATCGAGCCTCCCAGGCAACAACTTCAATGAACGATACAACAGATTCCGAATTGTGGTAATTCTAAGTTTTCGGAACACGTCGAATGGATCTTTCTTGCAGACAGATACACCCTGAGAATTGGTAAGTGCAAGATGGAAGTGAAGAAGCGAGACCGCGTCGGAGACTTGGATGCGCGACATAGGACGAATCTTCTCATTATCCGGTTTTGATAGAGGAGCCGCAGTTTCAAAAGCATCTTCGAAGGTTGGGAACATGGCAAGAAATTCATCCTCTTCCAGCTGTGAATCTGAGACCGCGTGGTAAGTAGATGTGGAGGAACGGTATAGCGAGTTTATTTCCTTGTTTCGGTCTTTGTCTCTTGCACGATCGATGAGCCATATTCCGACGGCCTGTTCGTAATTCGTTTCGACGAGAGACAGGATTTGTCCAGAGCGAATGCCCAGAGACATCTCCGCAGATGAGGCAGCTAGGCCTAAGAGAATGGGAACAAAGATGGCCGTGGAAGGGTCGATGTTATCGATATTGAGGATAGTTTCGGAGGAAGAACGAAGAGACGGGAATGCAACGAGAGAAGTAGCCGTTTTGGAATTTGGAGAGGCTATCGTCATGGTCCCAGAGGTGAATGAAAGGAGATTAACACCCAAACGCACATATAAAATAGCGAGTTTTAAGATGATGGTTATATCGGAAAACTCCGGATAAATGGTGTCAAACCGTTGGTAAAAACCAGCGAGAGACTCCTGAAATACTTGTGTGCGTTGGAGTGTGTCGTCATGTCCGAGTAGCAGAGCGTCCAGCAAGGTTTGAAGTTTTGCTTCGGGAAAGGCGGCATTCTGGAATTGGATCACCTCGCTCCAAAAAACATGCAACCTCGAAACGTCATGGCGTTGGGGTAAATTAGAAGATTTGGCTAATTGAGACTGAATTTGCGATAGCTGAGATCTCAGCTGTTCTGTAACGTCATTCTTTAGGCTTCCGGTCAGAAGGCTTTCGAGTTGTTCATGCAAGTGGATTTGAGTAGTGAGATCCGTTTCCTCGTGGCGTAGACGTTGATAGGTAGCATCTTGTACAACTGCAGGGTCTACAGGTATGTCTGGAATAGTGAGGCTGAAGACGAGACGACCAAGGCCTATCCAAGCATAGGCGAGCACCTGCATGGGAGTACCAGAAGATATAGAGTCGATGAATTTAGTCAACTCGCAGTCGAGGACGTTGGCGAGTGTTTCGTCCCTTGTCTGCTTCATGAGGGTCAACGCATGATAAAAGGAAGTTCGGAAGTTCTCATCATTCTCAAAGGAGAATCTCTGGATTGCCTCGAAGGTACTAGACTCGTATGAGGTTGAGTAAGGTGACAGAACCTAGACATCATTTCAGTAACCTGCACATGTTTTGATTTTCAACAAAAAAACATACAACTGAAAATGTTCGTAGAAGGACGCGGGCAAGTTGAGTGAATCGATCTGCCGACTCTCTTGCAATGAGTAATGATGTTTGGGCTTGTTGTCGAATAAGGTTGTCATGATTCAGGAGACCAGACAGATGTATATGAGCCATGTCGCTGTAGAAAAAAAATTAGAATACGTATGGGCCCAGGAAACTCTTATTTACCATGTCTCCATGACATTCCGCAGAAAAACTGGAAGAAAGAGAATTGCAGGTCCGGAGATTTGAGTAGCAGGCTGAGCGGTCGAGGTTTGGTTGTCAAAGCTGTCATCAATTTTGGCATTCCAGAGACTAGACATCCAGCAGATCTGTGCTCTCGCAAAAAAGCGTGGGTCAACTGAAAAGGACAACTGACGGTGAACAGCAAATAATTTAGCTTTCGCATACAACAGCTTACTCATTGTACTAGGGTCGAACACCCAAACAAGATGTTGCAACGGTAATATACGAAGAAGAGATGCCCTTTTGTCCTTTGAAGCTAGACCGACAATCCCCTCCATAATCACACTTAGGGTCTGATTAAAGGATGAGCCAATCCGAGGAAATTCTGGTTTTAAAGGCTTACTCCTACGTCACAGGGCAGAGTCGATTGAGAAAGGAGCTCGAGCTCCAATATTGCGGATTGTGGGTCAACAAAATTGAAGTTCACAGTACTGACTGCTTTCACACTTGCCTCCAGGTGCTAGCAAATATTGAACACTATTTAACCATATAAAGTTAATAGAAGTCACCTTGTTCAGTGTGGTGCGTAGCTCGGTTAATCCGTCTTCTCGAGGTATTAGTGATGTCGGCAGGGTTTCCAAACTGGTCACTCTGAAGGATTGACTGCGAAGTGCTGCGAATAGTTGAGCTATAGCTAGGATGAATATAACGAGACTTACTTCTGACATCACAGAAACTGTCTAGAGATGACGCCATTTGTTCTGTCCAGACTACTGCCTTGAGAGTAGAAGGGGATGTGTCTTCAAGAAACAGACACGACCATAGGTTAAACAAACCAAGCCCACGCGAAGGGGAAACAGCTTCGTGTAAGACCTTGGTATGCTCAACAATATTCGTAAAAGATGAATCGGAATTTCTTAGGAACTGATGAAACCATTTTGAAACAGCGTATAAGGACGAGAAATCGTAAGAGGTGGAATTTAAAGCTTTCCAAAGGTAAGAATTGAATGATAGAAGGAGCGATGCCGAATTTGCAGAAGTCTAACAATGCGTTATTGTTATACTTTTTACGCGGGAGCGAAGACTTACCAAACCAGGGGTAGGTGCAGGCGTGCGTAGCTTAAGTAAAATTTGATGACCAGCAGCTGCAACCTCTTCCGATATTTTTGATACTGTTTGGTAAACAAGTCGAGCTTTGCCTTCGAGATGGCTTTCATCGACTGCATTAACACGAGTACCTTCATGTAAAAATAGAGCTGAGCTGAGGTTTAGGATATCGAAAACCACCCGACGCGAGGGAGGGGAATCGGGTTTATGGATAATATTTTCCCCCATTAACCGTTCGTTCAAATGGAAATCCATCGGCTGAAGAACAAAGTGAACGGACTGAAAGATCGAGAATAATTTTAACTGACCAGGTAAAAAATGGAACTAATTGGGACATTGTTTGAAAGTGAATAGTTCTGTCGATAGGCTTTCAGAGTTTCATTGAGTTCCTCGTTTGGAAAATTGATGAGAAAGTTGCGGAGAATGGGATGGATAGAACGACCCTCGGGTAGATTGTTCAAATATCGTACTACATACGACATGTACCCAGGAACAAGAGTCCGAGCTAGGAAGTAAACCCAAGATTTTGAATATTCTACATGGGGAGGGAAAAGCAATGACGGGGATGCATCAACGAGGTATGCAAGGGCAGAGTCTTGATCAAGGCTGCGTCCTGTGGATGCGGCAGAAGAAATCGACATTTCTTGCGACCGAACACCACGCCTAATTGCTTCGAAAGTGCATTTTTGTGTAGCATGAGGTCTCGGATAAGACAATGGCAATCGCTTGTACTGGTTCAGAGTGGATGAGTCTTCTCCAATCGGGTTCTCTCGAAGAAAGATCTCGACACCTCTATTGCGCATTGCTCGTGAAAGCTCGCCATATTGAGGGTCAACCGTCATGAATAACCTAAAGTGAGGATTGGGCTCGATGACTTGAACTTTGCCGTCTACAAAACCTCGCTCGATAAGCGTCAGCAAACCATTAGATTCACACAAGGAGTTTAGACGGTCTAGCACAGAGGGATTACAGAGATTGGCCCCATCGAGAAGTATCCATTGTCCTCCCTTCATGGCTTTTATCAATGGACCATCTACCCACTCAAAGCGTCCGGTTCCCGAAGAATTTAGAAGTCGCTGTAATGTTAATTGGATTGTTTGAAAAGTTTCCCTACTAGAGGAAAGAGATGAAGCCAAACCAGAAACCAGGTCGAGGGTACTTTGAATCAAAGTTGATAGTCGAAGCGATGGAATCAAATCACAACTTTGACGAAGCGAATAAACCAGATCTTCATGAATAGAGACCTGCCGTGTGCCAGAGGTGGTGCGCATATCAAGCTCAAGTGTGGAGATGATTTCATCCAGAAGATTTGCCAGAGTCCTTCGACTGTCAACCTGTTCGAAGCTGCCTAAGATGTCCATTGCGTCAGTGCCAGGGTCAATGGTCACCTCCCATAACATATTCCCAGTAAAATCTGCTACGGCTCGGACGATACTAGTCTTTCCGCTATTTCGTGGTCCGGTTATGATTGCTAACCATGAGTGGGAGATGCAAATTCCGAGTGATTCCAGTGTATCAAGTTGCATCCTCAAAATACGTTTGGAACGGGAGAGTGGTGCCAAATTCTGTCTTTCCATTGAGAAACATCCAAACTGAACGCTTTCGGGAGAGATCGACCATGGGCGACAGTCGTGCGATATGTGAGGAGAAAAAGTAGGAAAATTTTTGTCAAATAGCGCTCTCGCAAATTCCCGATCCTGGTGAGAGCGGAAGCGATGAAGATATATCGTCCGAAGAAAATGTCCAGGCTGGTAGCTGGAATTAAATTTTGAAGAGAGTGTAGCCCATCGAACGATGTCTCTGAGGTTGAACTCCCATGGAGAGCCTTCCTGGGCAAAGCCAGTACGGGCAGTGACTTTTTCGTTCAGGTCAATATTGAAGGAGATCATTGCACGGAGTGTATTTTCGTCTATCTCTGGAAAGAGCCCGGAGCATATGATATATAGATCATCTGGGGTCAGCTCTTCCATATATACCTTTGTGAACCGGTTCAAAAAAGATTTCGGGAGACCTTTCCGACCTCCGCCTTGATGAATGGGATTTTGAGCAGCAAAGACACGGAATGAGTCATGCTTTTCAAACGACTTATTGAGCTCAGGAATGTAGACAGTCCCGCGGTGGTCAAGCACGGCATTCAGGCCCTCCAAAACGGCTTGTGGCGCTAGGTTCATTTCATCAAGAAGAACCCAGTACCCTTCCTGCAATGCTTTGAGGAATTCTGCGTCTTTCCAAGCAAATTCGCCCGCTTTGCCCCCTTCCACGGGTAAGTCAGAACCGAAAAGGTCGACCAAATCTGTTTGATCTGATAAATTTATGCGGCACAGCTTGTGGCCAGACAAGTTTGCCAGGGCTGTGATCAAGCTCGTCTTTCCGACACCCGGACTACCTTCCATAAGGATGGGTTTGGCGACTTGGCAAGCCCGTAGAACACGGATGGCGTTGCGCTTAGCGGTTGGGGCGTCGAAATTGAAAGACAGAGGGGAAGACTGCAGACTGCCTCTAGGAATGGCAAATGAACCCAGTTGTGCGAAACTCACGGGATCATAAGTCGGAGAAGCGGTTCCTAGAGGTTGAGTCAACGGAACGAGGTCCTGAAGCTTCTTTAATGCATCTAACTTTAATTCCTGGAGAGCTTCCCTGGAATATCCAGACAATTGAGGTAGTGAGCTTAGGCCATCCAAATATGTCATATGCGCTCCATGGTGCTAAAGGGGACAGTGTTGAGCAAAGAAAGTACCCATGAACAAAGATTGGTGCTCACGAATAAGTCATCTGAACGGAGCCTGTCCACCTTGTCAATCACAGCTTGATTATAGATCGAATTCACAAAGCTAACCCAGGCCTAATCCAAGCACCAGTGAGTTTGCGTCGAATGAAAACGAATACACCACACACCAAAATATCTCGAAGACTCAGTAACGATTGGTCGCCAAGACTTGCGCATAAATAGTAGACGAAGTCGAGGAGAGGGAGGGTATACAACCGTAACTTGGGATGACCCCACGAACGATTTACTATGAGTTCCAGATCTCGTAGGTCCTCAATGGCTGGGACCCATATCTCAGTAAATCGATTCCGGAGAGCGTGAGACAACTCCTTTTTTCCATAATCGCCACCCGGGTTCATAGTTGCTACGAATTTGAAGTCTGCGGCGGCAACAATTGACGTGTTTTCGGAGTCAGCCCCTCCCCGCTCCGCCAGCACAATAAATCGACCATGTTCCAAAACGCTATTGAGGCGTTCAAGGACCGAATCATCGGCAAGTGATATTTCATCCATCAAAAAGATATCCTCGTTGCGCATCGCTTCTACTAGAGGGCCATCGTGCCATTCAAAAATGGCGTTCAATCTCACCAACTGTCCACGAGCTTCCTCCAATTGGAGTCGCGTATGTGCATCGCAACCATCTGTTTTCAAACCAAAAGATAAAGCAGCTATCAGTCCTTCCATATTAGAGGCAGAGATCTCTATCCCTGCTTCCTTCAAGACGGAGGTAGCGTTTCGCATTGCATCTGCCTGAAGTGTATTGCGATTCCGCACCGGACGTAACCCGCCAATGATGTCCGCAGTCTCAGTATTTTGGTGACAGTTCAGGCTTATTAGACGCTGGGACGATGCTTCAGCAAATATCTGGCAGACCGACGTTTTGCCTGTGCCAGTTTCGCCGACCAAGAGAACTGGTTCTCGGAACTTCAGAGCACGACACACCAACGTATACAACCGCTGCATTGCTTTTGTCCAGACTATATTGGATGAAGTCGGAACCGAATTTTCCAAGAATGTCTCAATATCGATGCTCGTCCTCTGAAGGTCGTACATCACATCTTCATATATCCTGACACCCATCACACTCTCGATGACCTCTCTTACAACTGCTTTGTCTTCAGGACGTCGAGCCCGTTCCGCAAGTAACATATACCCATTGTCAGCCAGCTCCTGATAACCAATGGCGTCACGGCCAGCCCAACGGAATAAATCGCGTAGAGTTACAAAACCATCCTTGCTTTCAAACACACGACCCATTTGCCTTCGCTGTTGTAGTTCCTGGAAGACGCTAACAATTCGTTTTGCGTAGGAAGGTGCTATTTGGCACCTTTGGCACAGGATAATTTCTAGTTCCGCTTGTGGAACATCTTCGAAGTGAACTTCCAGGAACCGATTGCGGAAGGCACGAGATAATATCTTTCTACCAGCATACAACCCAGGAGGATTCTGAGTTGCAAATAACATGAAATGTGGATGCGGCCGGACAACTTCTTGTGTTTCTGGTAGTACGAGTTCCCGGTTGTCATCGAGTAAACGGTTGAGGGCTTCCAAGACGTCCGTGGGAGCTAAGTTAAGTTCATCAAGCACAATCCAATGGCCAGAACGCAACGCCTGCACCAGCAAGCCATCTCTGAAGACCAACTTCCCAGTGGCCGTATCTGATACGTAGGAGCCAAGGTATTCCTGTATATCAGTGTGTTCGTGGTTGTTGATTCGGATGAATCGATGGCCCGTACGCTTCGCAAGGTATTCAATGGAACTCGTTTTGCCGCTTGATGTAGGTCCTTCGATGAGGACAGGAAATCGACGAGTTAGTATTATGCGAGAAAGATCCGTCAGTTTTCGTGCAACCGACGGTGTGACAATGTAATTGTCCGCAAGGTTTAATTCTAAAGGTCCCTGCTCGAGATAGAAAGGTCCAAACTTGACAAAAGATCCTTGGCTGGGTGCAGAAGGCTCCCTGGATAACATCGAATTTGAATTGCGTACATCTGAAAGCAGGTGTTTCCTTGCAAGGTGCATGACGACCTCTGTGCTTTCCGAATCCAAAGTCATAGTGAATGCCATGAGACATCCTTCCCACACCGACCGACGCAGACTGAAAGCAGCGGCAGTAATCGAGGCAAAGGTGAGAGCCCGCGTCAATGAACGCATGCTGAAGTGCGGCCGGTGATTGGCCCCATCAGCAATTTGTCTTCCCTCGGCGACTTGTTTAACGGCGATATAGAATTCCGCCACGTCCATTATAATCTTCTTGTCACCAACTGCCACCTGACCAATATACTGAGATATAATGCTGAGAAGCGTATCTTTGTCGGAGTCGGGGGATAAAACGTCTATTTCCGTAAACCGTGATCTGATAGTTGGTGGCAAGTCCTTCTTTCCAACATCCGTCGCTGGATTCATACAAGCAAACAAGCGAAAGTTGGGGTGACGAGGAACGGGTTCCAGTGATCCATGCTCAGTTAGGGTGATTGAAGCGAAAGGATCCTGTAGCAAGCTGGATATACATTCCAGCGTATCTGGACTTGCCAAATTAATTTCATCCAGCAGGACCCTTAAAGAAAGTGAGCCAGCAACTCACAAAGCAATAGAATTATGGTTACCAGTCACCAGATTTCAAGGCTTTCACAAGTGGACCCTCTACAAAATCGAAAGCAAGTTTTCCCATTCCATGTACATGTTGAACTTCGAATTCTTCCACCTCACGGAGAAAATCGGCCCACAAGGTAATTGATGGCTTCGACACTACTTCCATCTTCCTTCTCTTCCTGGGAGTGTTATCGTCCAGTATTGAAGTACTGCGCTCATAAAATATATTAGGGGAGAAAAGGCGATACAAATTGCCTTACGGAGTATCCTTGACCTGTTTTGCTTGGATCCGCTCCATGGCCAACCGCGTACATTCTTTCCAGAGTCCAACGGCCCTCTTCCAATTACTATGGTTCACAGCCTTGCTGATTTCCGTTTCAAACTTCTCATTTTTCCTCCGACTAAACGTTGCCCCGAAAAGGTCAATGAATTTCTCTTGCAGTGCGGACGCGGGAATACGCGCATCGACAGGTTTAAGACCACCAATCAAATCGGAAGATTCAGTTTGATGTGAAAGGTTCAACGAGATGAGAGGCTGGCGCAATAGTGATGCGAGATGGGTGATAATGCTCGTTTTTCCTGTACCAGTTTCTCCAGTCAAAAGGACGGGCTCGGAATGTGAGATAGCAGTTGTAATTCTTGACATCAAGGATATGGCGGGTTTGTGCATTGCAAAAGGTCTAGATGGGTTTGTTTGAATAATTGGCTTATCCGAGCGAGCTGGAATGCAAGTCCGGCCAGCACAGACCGCCACAGTCCAACCATTGGAATCCCTGTCGACATGGAACTGTGCCAATTTGCCTTGGAGAACCCATCGCTGGCGTTCATGGTCGAGGCCAAGATGGTCGCCGACAAGCTCGGCGGTGGCAATGGAGTGCGTACGCGCTGTTGCTGTTGGCGTGGCAATTCCAAAAAAGACATCTCGGGCTTCCAAGTAGATGTCCTCACGGATGCTTGGATTTGGGAATATATCTGCCAGGGTCAGCAGCCGTCCATCGTCCATCGAAATGTCAGTCAATCCATTAGTTGAAAGAAGACTGTTGATTCGGTTGCAAAATTTTTGTAGTTCCCTTAGACCAACTTCTTTGCCGGAGGGCTGTGAACCTAACTGCCTGATCGAGTCCCACAATCGAATAATCGCTTGTGCAGGACTGCCGGAAAGTCGAGAAAATTTTGCATCGATGATAGAGGACAATTCTTCCAAAGAGGGTGACGGAATAACGACTTCAGAGAACTTGTGTGATCCAAAAAAGCTTGGAGGATGAAACGTTCCTTCCCTTGATGGCAGGGACGACCTTGTCGCAAACAGCCTAAATTCATCATGGGCAACAACCATCCCATGGCTTGGAATATTGAGCCTTCCACGCCCACCAATCCATTTTTCCAGTTCGAGGGACTCAACAAGCGGTTTGATGACCCCAAGAACTTCTGGGCTGCCGCGATCTGCGTCCTCAAGTACAACCCATTTTCCATCTCGCATGGACCGAACGAGGACTCCTTCCTTCCACTCGAACGTTCCTGGGTGCACAGTCGACGAAATGTAGGATCCAAGTAGGGAGCGTGCATCCAGAGAGGTATCAGAAAGGTGAATTGCAACTATTTGATTTTGCTTTTCAGGGTGAACGAGCTTTGCCAGGTGATTGAGAATCAATGCTTTTCCTGCAGAAGGTGCCGAGGTTAGAATGGTCGGCAGACGCATTGATACATGAAAAGCGAGCTGTTGGAGAGCCCCGGTCGATGATGGAGTTGGGATGAGGGAAGAGCTTGGAGTGGGCAAAATCGATGATCGCAGTAGTAGCACTCCATGCACGTTTGCAATCCAAGGGCTAAAAAATAATCAGTACGCGAAATGAAGAGAGGCAACAACTGTTGACCTTAGATCAGAATTTTGTATTTGCAGTGACCCGTCCATTTCTTCATGTGAATAAAAGTTGATTTTATTAGTGGCGATTTCTTCTCTCTTCTCACGGACTCTATTAACCTCTATAACGGGCATTATCCAACCATCCAACTCCCTCACTGTCCCATCCAAATTTGAGCCATACTTCAGTGGACAGTCAACCCCGCAAGGCTCTCCAAATATCATCCGTTCGATTTTTAGACGCTCTGCCTCACCCATACCCGATTGAAGAGAGTAACATCGTATAGCAAGTAACCGAACTCCATTGTCAAGCTGTTGTTCCCACATGAGTTCAGATAACGGCGCCAACGGCCACGCTAGACGACGAGGTAGTTCGCGATTTGCTTGTTGGATCCTGTAATAGGCTAAAAGTAACCGATGGAGGCGGTCTGAATCAACAGTTTGCCAAGAAGTCGTTTGTATTGAAAATGCGAGAGGGCCGCCTTCAAAGCGCGTCAGGAGCAGCTGATTGAGGATACTACAAGGGTAATCAAACAAAGGGAGTCGAGACAAACCACAGAAAACTCACGGGAAAAGTTCCTCGTGAACCTCTATAAGATAAGACAACGCTACTAGGTAGTCCTCCGACTTGTCAGCATCATCTATCCACCTCGCACAAAGGTCCATCAAAAGTGGTCGGAATAATTTCGCGATGATAGCCGTGAAAGCAGCATTCGCCAATGCGTTAGAAAGAGCCTCAAGCATCTGACACGCACACGACGCATTGGAAAGGAAAACATATTCCTCAGATGTCCTAGGTATGCTGGACAACACAACATTCGTTTGTCTGCGTAAATTGATCGAGAGAGGGTCGTGAAGATTACTGGCAAACGACATTTTGAGGCGATGGTAAAAACTGAAGAAGTAAAAACAACTGGTCTGTAACAGCTCTCGCAAAACGCACCTTCGATGGGATTTTGAAAACCCTTGTCAGCGTGGACCGTTCAAAACTGTTCAAAGCATAACTTTTTGCTAGACCCTGTGACGGCTTTTTTCCTGATGTGACAGACACGGTTGTCACAGAGAAAATTCAATTGTCACACGGCGGACATTCAAGTTATTATTTTAATATTTACAAGTTTATCACATTTTCGTACAAAGGCCCCAGCTCTATAGGGTACGGTGAGAAATTGGCCGTCAATTTCTAACACCTGTTACTAACATTCAAGGTCTTAACCTATTTCTAACGTGGTGTTACTAACGTTACTAACCTCTTTGTTACTAACATGTTAGAAATTGTTAGAAATTCAATTTACA
>QDKV01005157.1_pt1 | contig 30453 bp, 36 predicted proteins | sample 1861101 | NCBI WGS metagenome assembly QDKV01 (sample SAMN04275158, study PRJNA302643) | Fungus metagenome, whole genome shotgun sequencing project. | isolation source: fruitbody | host: Mallocybe terrigena | place: Sweden | collected 2013 | reverse complement strand
CAGCACTTTAAATATTTAATTACCAATTGGATACAAATATAAATGGCATTAAAATATTGGAAACCCCGAAGTGTCAGATGGTTATTAGGCTTTAGCGCTTAGCTTCCGAGGTGTTTCTCGCCCATATTCTACTCGGCGGGTTTTCACCTCAGAACTGAAAACAAGAAAAACGCCACCGCAATGCAGACCCGATTTAGAAGATGTTCGACATTGGAAGGGTCGACATTACTTATGAGATGTTCTCCTTTTTTCTTAAACCCGATATCCCAAAGTCCCAACAACCCCTGGTCCACAACCTCAGCACGAGACGTGTGTATCTCGACATTGCAGCAAAACCTAGTGTATACTTCTATCCGCATCACCCGCAAAATAAGAGAGAAACCAAGCAGCAGGGGTAACTTGCTTGCATATTTTGGCAGAGTTCAATGCGTTGAAGAGATGATGAAGACGGATCGGTAAAGCAGAGGACTGGACAAGTGTTTTAATGGCACGAAGGCACACACCTGTATCTCATCCAATCATTCGCAGTGTTATCTGGCTGGTGGACAGAAATGTCATCTGCATGAATAATCAATTGTTTCAAGTTGGGCAGGCAGGAATGGGTAATTGGGACAGGTGCAGGATGTGTATTTGTGTTGTGGATGGGAAAGTCAGATTGAAGGTAGGTGTTGGAGACAAAGGGATATACAAAATGAAGCTCCAGACTTGTTAGAGAGTCCTTCAGAAGTTCTGGAAGTCGCCAGGAAAATAGGGACGAAATCTTAAGGAGCGCAGCTATGTATCTTTGCCCAGAAGATAATTTCCTGCAGATCAGAACGGAAGCTGAGGGTAACAATGGATTTGGAGATGTACATTGATTCTGAAATGTCCCTTTTAGCGTCAAATTCTAAATGCTTGTGCAACCAAGAACGGAGAGGGGAGACTTTTCGGCGCGCATTATCGATGTCTCCACCATACAAGGTAGACGAGAAGGCATCTTTGCATCCCTTATTGAGCGAAGGCCACAATATTCTTGTACCAGCATTATTCTCTTCAACCGAAATAAAATTGCCTTGCCTTGCCACCTGCAGAAACACATCGGCCAGCAGTTGAATTTATGCGCAGGCAATGGACGTAACTTGCGATATGAGAGTTCTTCGAAAGGAGCTCGAACAGCTGAGTTGAAAGGTGGAAGGTTTGCGAATCAACGGTTCGTTTTGTAAGGTGATGTGGGGCAAAAGGTATCGTAAACTTGGAAAATACAGTATGGCCGGATCCTATCCAATTTAGCTTGACACTGGACATCAAGCTGCGGGGTGATCCTGATATCAATACTATTCGAAATACGTTTATGGAATCCTCAAACCTAGAGACAGAAGCCCTTTGTAAATACACATATTTGAAAAAAGAGACAAGGTCTTAGAATGGGCCGCTTCGGCACTGACATGGAGCTCGATACATTGAAGAGATGAGGAGGAATCGAGGAACAGAAGAGTGGGCGAGGACCAATTTATGTTAGCTAGAGAAGAACTCCTGTCGAGACAGAAATGCTGGAGGACTAGGCGTTTGAGAGATGGAGCAGACCTGACAAAATTCGCAGTGGCAGGGAGGGAAAAGCAAATCGTAGTCCATAAAATGAGAAGACAGAGCATCCCAGGATATATCCACAGACACAAGGAAAATAAGTCGTTCGAGGTGGAAGGCCGTAGAGTGTGAAAGAGGGAGTGGGGTTTAGGGGTGATGAATCTCTTATGAACTAAATAATGTTATACTTTAGAAAGCATTGACACCACAAAAAACAAGCAAGACGTACATTGAGACCGAAATCGAGTTCTAGAGTGGTTAGAGAGTGTGAACAACCTTGGAAATGTATGCATTTCGATCGGAAAACGAGGATGAAAGTCGATGGAGTATAGATTCACTAATTTTGCCCACGAAAGAATTTCTAAGAGGATATAGTAGTCACTAAATATAAATCGAAGCTGAGGACAGAGAGAAGGGCAAGAAGGCGAATTTGAGGAACTGTGGAACTTCCCATCAAGCGTCAACGTCCTGACATCCAACAAGGGGAAACTTTGTTGCGTGTAGAATCAACACTTCCGCCATCGAAGGCAACTGAAGACAGTTTATGAAAGCCACAAGGAATTCATCGTGCAAATTAGAATTGGCCGCATTTTGATGCAGGGTTATCCTCTGTAACCTCTGAAGCCTGGGCAAAATACGTGCTACATCCTCAAACCACAAACGCACTTCAAATTGCATAGCGGCTTCTCGTGACTCCCAGTCATAAAGCCGAAAATGCACCTGCGAAATGGCTTCTCGTAACGGGGCATCTATGCGCAGGCTGCGAGCATAGCTTGCGATATGCGGGATTTCCGTGAGAAGTTTGAGGGATTGAGATCGCGAGGATCACGAGGATTGAAAGCCCGGGAGGTCTGGTCGGAAATGGTGATGTGGGCAAAAACGTGTCTTCATGCAAGATTGGAAAAAACTTGGTGGGCTCTGGAACATGCTTGAAGGGCGAAGGGGTCTGAAGCAAGAAAACTGAAGATGTCTGGTGGAAGCATTTGGGAGAGGTAAACACCATTCTAAGCGCTGAGCGCTGCTTTCCTTATCCACATATCCCTTGCACTAATTACTAAAACACCTCGCCTCACCAACCTGCTAAGATGTAGGTCAGCCTTGAGAGAGGGGAGAAGTTCGCCACATGTGGCGACTCTGCCATAATAATTCCTTCTGGCGCTGACACGGAGGTCGACGCGCTGGAGAGATGATGAAGAGGAATTGGGAAAGAGGAGATTGAAAGGGGTCCAGTCAACGTCAGGAAGATAATAAGAGCCGATAAGGGTAAAGTGGAGGCGTAGGTCTAGGTGTTTGAGCTGAGAAGCAGAACAGGCAAGTGCTGTAATGACCGGAAGGGAATAATAAACTTCATACGTTCCATCCAACTCGGAATAAGTACTTGCATTTGCATGTAGAATAAGTTGTTCCAGGTGCGGAAGGCCAGACAAAGAGAACGGGGGGGTGTCGGGTGTGCCGGGGTTTCGTGAAGTTTGAACTGAATGATTTAAGTATTGAAGATACACCAGCGATCGCGATGGTACATACAATTTATGCCAAAGTCAAGTTCTAGACTAGTAAGAGTGTTCGAGCAGCGTTGCAGAAGGTGTGGAAGAGTGCCAAATTCGTTAGGACGACAAGGACGAAAGTCGAGGGAGCGCAGCTTCGGTATCTTTGCTGAGGAAAAAAATTCGGGCAAGCAAGGCCAACTTTTGTGAATTGATAAAGATTCAAGACAGGGCAAAGATAAGGTTCGGGAAGATGGGGTAAAGTTTCCGTTAAGCGTTAATTTCTTGAGGTCACAGTCCGCAAAAGCATATAGTGGAAACCCATGGGCACGTAATATCGACACTTCTACCGTGGAAGGCAAACGGAGGCAGTTCATGAAAGCCTCACGGACATCCTTGTGCACGCTAAACCACGCACCCTGCTCAGTCACAGTCAAGCTTATTTTCTGCAACTGTCGAAATTTCGGCAATATCCACACCATCTCCTGCCAGTGGTTGTCATCGAAAGTCGAAACGGTCATGTGCAAGCTATGGACGTGGTCTGCGACGCATACGTTGCTCAAAAGCAGCTTGGCGAGCTGTGCAGGGTTGAGGCCATGTGAGTTAACGGTGGGTTTGTTGAGGACGGCGATGTGCGCATATAGGTATCGTTTAACAAGGTCGGAAAACACAGGGTGCGCTCTGAGACATGTCTTGAGTGCAACATGGTCTGTATCAAGGTAACTGAAGATGTGGTCAAGGATCTCTACTGGAAGCATTGGATGAAGGGATTGATAAAGGAATTTCACACGCTACCTCGAGTTGTTTTTGTTAGGATTTTGTAAACTAGGTATCGTATCGACCTGTTATGTAGTGAAGTATTGCATAGTCTGAAAGATCTTAAAGAGCAACCAGCTGGCACTAGCTGTGCAATAGTTCGATGTTCAATGCCAATGATTTACAAAGATCAGGCATACAAAAAGTGGTATCGATACATTAGTCAAGCGAAAGAAATATTCGACATCATCTGGGGCTGTCTCTCAACCACATCTTGCTGCTCATGCAATCATTGCGTCCTTCACGGGCCAGGTATTCTACCCCCGAGGGATCACTTGATTGGCCTCATCTATGGTGGGATCCATTGTATAGGAAGGAAATTTACGTTTCCCTCACACGCAGAGGACGCCATAGTCGGGCAGCCCGTTGAGGACGAATTGACGAGCGGGTCATCTCGGAACTGATTCATTTGCAGAACAAGTCTAATACAACACCTTCAATTTGGTTTCATCCACTACAGTATGCTGTCTATTCGAAAATCCATCCTTCTACGGCAGAAGCATACTGGACAACGCCTTCCGGGAACCAGCTGTCGGTGTAACATGTTAGACACTAAACGAGAATCTTATTTGCCAGAACTTACAGTTTAATCTCCTTCTCAGCACTCTCTACAGAGTCCGAGCCGTGGCAGATGTTACGGCCGACAGCAAGGCAGTAGTCGCCTCGGATGGTGCCTTTTGTAAAAACTTGAATATCACAACGGATAATATATACGCGCTCGCAACGTACCAATAGGGGATTGGAGGGGATTAGTCGCACCGAGCATGGCGCGACCAGTTTTAACAGCATCAAGGCCTTCCCAAACCATGCCGACTACTGGACCGGAAGCCATGTACTTGATCAAACCAGGGAAGAAGGGCTTTCCCTTCAGATCAGCGTAGTCTACGAGATATTTTACACCATCAACGATGATGTGAACACGATACGATAGAAGTACTTACGGTTCTCGAGATGCTTTTCAGTTGAATGCACGAGCTTGAGCGCAATAAGCTTGAACCCTCGCTCCTCGAAACGTTGAATGATCTTTCCAACGAGTCCGCGTTGAACGCCATCAGGCTATAAAAACCGATGTAAAAATCTCAACATCCGATATATTACTCAATAATTCTACCTTGACCATAATATAAGTGCGTTCTTTGTTGTTCGTCATGGTTGCTTGTGCTTGGGGGAGATTTGGGGGATTGAGAAGAGGGTTAGAAAGAAAAACGATTTATATATTAGGTTCAAATCTCCTATCTCTAAATCTAATCAAGGGTCCTGCTAAACAAACACCAATATCATACTCGGAAACAACCGGTAATACTTTGCTTTTCCGTTTCACTGTTCAAAAAGTTTTATACAATGTTCGGCCCTCTAGGTCTATCCCTCGCTCCTTATGTTCGGTCGTCAAAGACTCTATCAAAATGGATCACTCCATTTGCTCACTGGTACGCCAATGCCGCTGGTTGGAGGAAGATGGGCTTCAAATATGACGACCTCCGTATGTGATTTCCTCTAACCTCACTAGACCCCTTGTTCACAACGGACATCATTCTTAACAGTGCGAGAGGAATCTCCCCAAGTGCAGCGGGTGTGTGTTCTCAAATTTAAACTAAATTTATAGCATTTCACCAAATTTTTTTGTTCGTTACCAGGCTTTGAACCGTTTGACACCAGGGGAACTTTACGATCGTGCTTATCGCCTGAAACGCGCTTCTCAGTCAAGCGTCCTTCACGCGCCTTTGCCCAAGGAACATTGGACAAAACCTGAGGATGTATGTCATGTCGATTCGCTCATTTCTATACTTTTGTTCACCCCACTGTTAATAGGACGTCAGGTACCTCGTGCCTCATGTCGAGGGCGTCCTGACGGAAGAATCAGAGAGAGCGAAGTGGGATACCATGATTGTAGAACGAAAATAAGCATTTTACTTTGTGTTTATTTCTTCAATTCTATGCCTCAACCTGTCGTGCAAGCATTCCCAAATTTATATTCCGTCTCCTTGTTTATTTTTCTGTCTATGACATAACGGACTCTCTTTTATGCCTGACATTCTTCGCTAACGAAACGATATCTTACAACTGAATAGCCTTGACAAGTGGTGATACAACCTCGCCTCCTTTCTTCTTGTAGAACTCGACAACCTTCTTTCCAACAGCAGCGATATCTGTATGTTGCCATTTGTCAGCCATCCGAATGCCAAAATTTTTAGAAGGCAAGCAACTCACTTGAACCAGTAATTCCAAATTTCTCGTAAACCTTCTGGTATGGTCCAGAAGCACCCCAGGCCTTCAGACCATATTGCTAAGGGAAAAGGATTAGCTCGTCCTTTCATAAGTTGTTCAAATGTTTGGACATACCTCATGACTATACTTCTGCCAACCAGCGGTCTATAGAATTCACATTAGCACAAGCAGGTACTTTGCTCTCACCCTCTAATTCGGACTCACGGAAAGAGCTTCCAGCGAAAGAATAGGGGCACCACTCCTCAATACGCTGAGGCGATATGGCTCGTCCTGTTGGTCAAACACCAACCAACAAGGCAGGCTGACAATTCTCGCCTTGATGCCCTCATTCCTGAGCTTGCTCGCTGCCTCGAGCGCAATCGCAACCTCACTACCGGTGCTGACAATCGTGAGGTCCTCGTTGGATTCTTCATGAAGCACGTAACCACCCCGGATGGCCTTTTCGATAGTGGAACCCTCGAGGTTGGGCAGATTCTGACGCGAAAGAGAAAGGACAGACGGCGTCGTCCTTACTTGTACGGCCCACAAGTAGGCCGCCGATGTCTCGTTGCCATCTGCAGGACGCCAGAACGCAAGGTTGGGGGTTGCACGGAGCACAATGGCTGTCTCGACCGGTTGATGTGTAGGACCATCTTCACCAAGGCCAATGGAGTCATGTGTAGCTGAGAAAAGATGAGTGAATAACCTTCATACATTGAGAGCAAATGTCCTTCGACTTACCGACCCAGATAACTTGATGTCCGGTAAGGGCCGACAGCCTCACGGCACCAGAGGCATAGGACACAAAGTTCTGCAGAGAAAATGTCATTTTTTCTTTGAATTTACAATATTCCCAACACGTACCAGGAAAGTGGAAACTAGAGGAATGATACCACCATATGCCGCCAATCCATTGGCAATAGCACCCATTCCATGCTCACGCACACCGTACCGAATATACGTCCCAGCATAATTCCCCAATCCCGTGCTCGGCGGTTGAAAATCCACTGTACCCTTCACCCTGGTCAAATTACTGCCCGTCAAATCCGCCGATCCACTCAACAACTCTGGCAGAACGGGCGTGATCGCTGTCAGGACGATTTCCGACAGCTTACGAGAAGCTTGCGCAGCGTCCGTGGGTTTGTACAGCGGCAGCGTCTTCTCCCAATCTTTGGGAAGCGCGCCAGAGATGCGCCGTGTGAGCTCGGCATGTTCCTTTGGATAATTTTTGGCGTATTTGTCCAAAAGGTCTTTCCACTCTGCTTCGAGCGCTGCCCCGCGCCTTCCGAATTCAGAATACAGGTCATAGGTCTCTTTTGGCACGGCGAACTTTTCATCGGGGTTGAAGCCGAATTTAGTCTTCAAGCTCTGAATATCATCAGGCTTGAGTGCTAATTACGGTGTTCAGACGGTGGCGTCGTAGATGTAAAAACGCTTACGAGAACCGTGAACGCCGTGGGACCCTTGTTGTTTCGAACCGTATCCGATGGTAGTCCGAAGGCGGATGATGGTCGGTTTGTTCTTCTCCTTTCGTGCCTCAGCAATGGCTTTGTAAATCGCTTCATAATCACTTTGACGACCGATGAGCTTGCCAGGTTGACCATTGATCACACCAGTAACTTACATATCTCCATTGTCAACATGAAGAACTTGCCAGCCGTACGCGAGGAACCGTTGTTCAACATTTTCAGTAAATGCGATGGCAGTATCTCCGTCAATTGAGATGTCTTGATAAAGTATGTGTCAGTACTTTAATTTTTGCCGACTGTTAACCTTACGATTGTCGTCGTAGATCTAGTAGATTTCAATCAGGTCGTGCCTTTCTCTCGAAGGGTTGAACTTACAACGATCAGATTCCCCAGCTGAAGGTGACCACCCAGAGACGCAGCCTCACTAGCAACACCCTCCATAAGGCACCCATCGCCAGTGAAAACTAAAAAGGAATATCAGGAAGGATATATTTATACCGATAACGAAATAGAAGTACCGTAAGTGTAGTTGTTGATAAGATCGAAACCATCTTTGTTGAACACTGCAGCAAGATGAGCCTGGGCGATAGCCAGTCCGACGCCGTTCGCAAAACCTTGACCGAGTGGACCCGTCGTGACTTCAATACCTGATACAAAATACGTGAACTATAACATTGAAGCAAAGAAGCAGCAAAGTTACCATCAGTGTGGCCAGCTTCAGGATGACCAGGAGTTTTAGAGTCAACTTGACGGAAAGCTTTCAGATCGTCCAAAGTCAATTTGTAGCCCAACAGGTGAAGAAGGACGTATTGCAGCGCGCATCTAAATTGGGATGTTAGCGATCATGTAGGGAAGGATCGCTATCACGTTGATAAAAAAAAAATAGGCTTACGCGTGTCTGTAGGAGAAAAACGTGAAAGGGTGTCACTAAAAGGATTTTTCAAAAACAAACCCGTTCGAAAGGACGAATCGATCGCGATTGAACCACTTTGAGTTCTTTGGGTTGGCATTCAAGAAGCTGATCGTGTTAAAAGAACGCTGATAAGTTCATTAACATCTCTTGGAATCAATAACTTGTACCGAGAGAACAATATATGAGCCGCAGGAGCCAACCCCATAGGTGCACCTGAAAATCCGTTTGAAGTGAGACCATCCGCTTGAATGATATGTAGGTACCATACCTGGATGTCCAGAGTTTGCTTTGCCGACGGTATCGACAGCCAGTGTACGAATAGTGGCAATAGCCACTTGATCAGCTGGAGTATTATTGTAGATAGACATAGCGATTCGAGGTGTTTGGGGAAAGAAAGAATCTCCAGCAAGGTGAAGACCACGGTAACCTTTATCTAATCTGAATAAACGTCGGTCCGTACCGACGGATTTTTTCAACTCCGCTTTTGAACGCTTGAACATCGAGCTATGCATGCACAGTTGTCAGACCAGAAGGCCCTAGGTATGTCCAATAACCTGTTTTTCGTATTCAGCGCTAAAAACTACTGATAGCATGTAAAGATTTAATCGAAGCTTTGGAGGAATGTCACGCGAGGGGCTGGGCAAAATTCCTTGGACTCTGCAATAATCAGAAAAACCAGCTGAACAAGTGCTTGCGTTCAGAGGCATGCCTTTCTTTTGTGAATTCAGTGAAATTACAATTCTAAGTCGTTTCGCAGCGCGAAGCCAGAACAATTAAAAACAGGGAAAAATCCAAGGAACTACGTGCTAAAACCGAAAAGGCTCTAACTGACTTCCGCGCTCTGTAGATTTGCGCAATTTATCGATTCAAACTCTTATATGCCTTTTAATATCTTTACCGAGTGCACCCGCAACATCCACCAACTTCATTTTTCACCATGCGTGATGACCACCGGTTACAAGGATGCTTTCAACTGTCAATCGTTCTTCTCTCGAAATTCAAACGAAAATTCACTTACTCGCTCCCCGTACAAAAACTCGAGGCATCACTTGCCAACCAAGTGACCACTCCACGGAGCTCATCCGGTCGTCCTAGTCGTCCCATCGGGTTCAACTTAGACCATTTCTCGAGTAATTCGGGTTGTTCGTCAAGATACGCTGCCGTCATCCTGCCCCAACTTTTGTTCAATGATGCTATGTGCCAATAAACAAAAACTCACGCGGTGTAAATGTGCCCAGGAGATAACGAATTTACGCGGATCTTCTCCGCGCCCAACTCGCAAGCCATGCTACGTGCCATTTGAAGCACAGCAGATTTGCTCGTGTTATACGCGACCCAAGCATGATCCTTGGTTCATTCAGTCTCAAGACGCTTAATCCTTGTACACACTTACCCTGTTAGTGACACTCCCCGACATAGACGCAATTAGGATAATACTGCCGCCGTTCCCAAATTTTTTCATTTGTTGCCCAGCCCCTTGTGCGGTATAAAGCACTCCATTCGTGTTGACATCCAGAACCTCTTCAAACTCTTCAGCAGGATAAGTCAAACAGTCCCGATGCGGCTTGAGAATGCCAGCGGCCGCAACGCAAACATCCAGCCTTTTCTCTTTTTCACCGACCTTTTCCGAGATTTCCCAAACTGCTTTCTGATTCCTCACATCGACGTGAACGTATTCCATCTTCGACCCATTCTTGAGATTCTTCACGAAGTTGCTTGTCTTAACCCACTCATCTGAGGGTTTTTTAGGGAGGTCTAAGCAATATATTGCGCGAGCACCTGCTTCGCACAACGCAAGTGCCATTTCTAATCCGAGGCCCCTATTCCCGCCAGAAACGATGCCAACTCTATCGGTGAGCGCGAACTCGGAGAAAATCTTGGGTTTAGGTTTAAAGGATGGGTTTTTTGCTGCTTCGAGCACCGCGTTCACGCCTATGGGCGCAAGTGGGGAAGTAGACTGCGTTTTATAGGATCGTCTGCTTGCTTCTGTCTCGCTGAACGACCTTCCATTACGTGCATGGAGGATGTATGCCGAGGCAGATCTAATTCGAGGACACAAGTTCATCCTCGTAACACGGATTGAAGTCATTGAGAGGGAAAACACCATGATGAGCACTAGAAGTCGCTTCGACAGTCACTGGACGCTCTTATCGTTGCTCAGCTGACATATGTTTGTCATAGGACGCCCTTAAGACGGATAAATTATTTTTACCAGGTTACAGCTGTTCTCATAACTGTGGTCGTTTGTTTTCAATTTTTCACATCATGCCAAATATAGCATACTAAATCTCCGCCGATAACACCCAACGGTTGTACACTGCCACACAGTATATTGGCCTCTGTCCAACATAGTGATAATGACAAGATAATGAGCCTTCCGAATCAATATGTAGTGGCCCATACCAGTTGAAAGATATGTAGCAGGTTTGATTATATAGGGTAACTGGTGCTACTCCACCGTGGAGACAGAAAGCAAATTACTTATGTAAAGGCACACAATTGCAATGAAAAACGACTACAGAGAACAGCTGTAATGTTTTTACGTGTTATACATACTGCATACCACCGCGTTTGCCATGCTTTTGGTTTCCGATCAACAAATTTGCATGACAGCTGTATTATGGACAAACGCTTTATAATTTAGAAGGAAGTACTACGATTGGTTAGAAGAGAACTGTGGGGTAAACATGGAGTGGTGGTGGCAAGGTGCCTGATACAACGAGGTACTAGAAGTTTAAATGCAACAACATATATCAATGTACATAAGAAGATTATTACACAAGCAGAGTTGAAGAATACGATACATTACAACCTTATCATCCTATACCAATCCGGGCTAACCTGAAAATGGAGGGGATCATGCCTTTGGAGTGTAAATTAGCCACGGGGCTATCTTGGCATTCAACTTTCTGAGGAATGAAGTCCCGAAACGAGTTGGGAGATTTTCCCCGTTCCATTGGTCAACCAGTCGGATAATCTTGTCGTTCTCATCCAAGTCGACAACGATGATCGACCCGATAGCCTTGAAAGATGAGAATGTCAGATACACATAAAATACTCTGAACTGCGAGAGCGAACCTTCTTTCGCTTCAGGAATCGAAAGCTATACTCCTGCTCTTGGAAATAAATCAACCTATTGGGAGTATCGGTTGACGACATAACACGTTGTGTGAGTTGCTCAGAATGAGAAAATAGTTTGGGCTGAAAATAGACGACGTCAGGCATAACTTTCAGGCCATCGGAACCAATGGACTGACCAGGGCAAACCACTGTGTTGTTGTTAGCCGGTTTAAATCACGATCAATGTCAAGATTTCACCTGAGCGGCATATTCCTTATAGCCTTTACACTTACAGAACGGATCCTAGAAGCACCGAGTCAGTAAAGTTGTTATTGCACCACATAGATCATCGGCGTACCTCAAACTCCGCATCCTTGCTCCATGATCTTTCAAAAATCTCCAGTGTTGGTCGACAACAATACAATTCCGTCAGATCGTCCAACACCCTCCGGTGATCATGACTGAGCTCAGTATGGCGATGAGAGCTACTCCTTCTGTGCTTCATACTCGAACCACCATCAATTTTGACACCTGCATAATGCGCTCCGCCCGCAGCAGACTCAACGAGCGCAGGCATTGGGATCGAGCTGGGAAGTATGGACGAATGATAAGTCTGAGTCGGAAGTGGAGAAGTTGAGCTGGATTTCGGGCTTCTGGGATACTCTGGCGAGCCAGAAACAGAACGACGATGGCGACTGTCGGACATTGTGGTCAACGATGATATAGCTTGGGAACTCGAAGTAGTCCGCATGACGTTTATATGATAAAAAGGCTCCAGTCAATGTCACAGTCACAGCTTACTTGCTAATTGGATAACTAAAGGGACGGTTTGATAAAAGTACAGCAAGATTAATACAAGCTGATACGGCAGTGAACCGGTGAAAGTAACGCAACATGCCCCTCCAGATACATAGCGATCGTGATTAAATTACTGCCCATTTGCTCCTTGCCATAATCCATAGGTTTTGCCAGGCGTCGTTTGCCAAAGACGGATAGTACCTGGAAAAAGTTAGCCATCTTGTTCTTGACACGGCCAAAAAATGATTCAAGAACATACCATCCTCTGGTAAAGATAAAAGGTAAAACGGTCAGTATATGCAAGGGATGTATAATTTAGTTATATGCTCACCACTACCACTTGCGTACATCTCCCCATCAGGACTGAACTCTACACAATGAACGGGACCGTGATGACCCTTGAGGACTTCCCGTTCCTCTCCGTCAATCCCATGGACACGAACCCATTCATCTGTTGTACTTCCTGTCACGAAACGATCCCGTAGAATCGGATGGATCGACGCTGACGACGGGGAATATGGAAGCGTCAAATTGAGCATATTCTGACTGTTATTTGGCAAGGCAGGGATGAATGCAGCTGTGTTTCCTGAAGCCACGACTAATAGCTGTGTCTCCTGGGATAGTTCCATGGAAGTAATTGGGTTAGGGAAGGCAAGAGCTGTTGCTAATTTCCGTGTACGCAAATCCCACCACCTTGGATGTATATCATGAGAGGAACCTGTAGATTCGTAAAAATTACTGACTTGATTCGCCCATCATCACCAGCGGAGACACCTGTATGGCCGTTTACAAACGCGACGCTCTTTATGTTACCGTCATGGGATAAAGAAGCAGAGTCATGAAAGAACTGAGGCTCTGCGTCTGGCCGATGAAGATCGAACATCCGAACTTTCTTCTCCTGACCACCCGTTAGAAGGTGTGTCTTGCCAGGGGAGAGGGCTACACTGCGAACAATGTGATTATGTGGGAAGGATTCAAGGCAGTCGCCAGAATACGTGTCCCAGACTTTCCTACAACAACATCAAATCAGCAAACGTAGAACGATACGAAATCATAAACCAACTACGCAGTAAAGTCGGCGCTGCCTGATGCTGCTCGAGAACCGTCAAGTGAAAGTTTACTACTCCACACAGCTCCTTTATGACCTAAAAAGGTGCCAATCCAATCTCCAGTCCATTCTCGCAACATGGGATTTCCGTCTTTACAGCTAGAAATCAAAAGGAATGTGCCATCCTCTTGGATCGGAGAGAAAGAAAGATGCGTGATAGGTCGAGTGTGGCCAGGTGCCACAAGAGGAGTTGACTTCAATTGGGCTGACATTAAATCGTGACGGTTGTTGAAAATATACGTATGAAGAAAAAAAACTTATGGACAGGCGCGCCGCGCACTGGCTGGGCAAAATGGAAGTCGTGAAAATGAACAAGTTGTTGTGGGATCAACAGTTTAACAAGTGTATTTGCCACGGTAGCACGATCACAGTCACAGCCCAGACGTTACAGATGTAACTACAATCTTTGCTATGAATTCGTAATTGAATTGCTTCATACACATCCATACCCTCATTCAGGGTTGTTCTCTCCGACAATTTCTCCAGGTAAATCTTCCAGCCTGCACTTCACAGTTGCTTTTGTGCGCCAATCACGCTGATCGCGACCCATCCATTCTTGTTTAATGCCTCGCACGATACGAGCTACATTGCCGTCCACTATTCGCTCTTCGACTATGAATGGGTGCACCATCGAAGAGTTTTTATGATCGATTCCTAACTGGACCCAACTGCATCGTTCAAGTTGTGTGCAGGCGGAGACAACGTCCTGCGTTGTCGTGAGGCGTCGTCCGTAGCAACGAATATACCAAGCATAATCGCTATCAGCTCTGACGGAGTCGTCGGCACTCTCTTCGAAGTCTGAGGACAATGTTAAGTCCTTCAGGTTCTCGTTTTTGGAGAGTAAGTTGATATGGGCGTCCTGCCAAAAATATATCAGTATCCAAAATTTTAAATGCAGGATGGATAAATAACCTTCCATAAAATCGAGTGATCAGTGAAAAGATTTTCCCAAACAATGGTGAGCTTGGTGAGATGCGGGAATATCTCTGGGATGGTATGGAGAATACTTTCATCGTTGCTTTGCAGATGGTACTCGAACACTCGCAGAGTATGTCCGGCAGATTTCAATAGTCGTAGGTCAAAATCAGGATACTGCTCCTCTGGCATGTATTCGATCTTGAGCTCAACTAGGGTGGTAAGCGACGGTCGAACGAATTCGTATAAATGGGCACAAGAGCTGCCCGGCGCGTTGGAGCTGTCGTTCAGGTACCAGCTGATAGCAAGGTTCTCAAGGCCAGAAAGGCCGGCGGTAGGTGGCCCTTCCACTGGTCCATGGAAGCCAGTGTTGAATAGGAAATCACGAAGGGGAGCATGCTTGAGCGAAGCAACTAATAGAGAGAATTCTACTGGTCGAATAAAGTGTCCTAATTGACGATATTGCAAAGAATGCAAATTTGGAAGGCTTTCCAGGAATTGAAAGAGGACATTGCTATCGTATCCCTCTCGGATAGTCATAGCCCTAGAATTCAGCTTGAGTTTCCTACAATGATATAATACATTAGGAACATAATGGATCATCCAAAAACCAGGCGAACTTGATGACATCTTTTACATCTTTTCTTGCCTGGTGAACGTCGCGTATCTTAGACGATAAATCAAAAGTTGTGTACTGCAAGCATCCAAAAACGAATTCAAGGGCAAGGTTTCGAGAAGACTGAGATGCTAGAGAGAAAGTTCGTTGTTCTTCAGGAGAAAGTAGTTTCACGGTTTCTCTGAGAATTTCAACAGGAAGTGGGGGTTCTTGAGACGCAGTGTGTGGTGACATGGTGGTTGTGAGTAGAAATGGCCTGAAACTTGAACAACATGAGCATGATTGATGAACCAGAAATCAGCGCTCAGCGCCCAGCCGCGCATGCCACAATGCCATTGCCAGTGGGCGGCGTCTGGCGAGCGTGATGTCACATACTTGGTCACGTAATATCTCCGGGCCGCTTGTGTCCATATATTCACCTCATGTTTTCCTTGAGGTGAAAGATGCCTCTGTCCATTCGCCATTTCTCAAGAAACCGTTGTATTCGATATCTAATTCTATTTTGTTCCATATACATTGCAGGATACTATAATGCACTTTGCCGTTTTCCTTTACCATCATGGCTGCCTTCACCATTTCCTTGTCAAACCGCAAAGCTGCCAATCTGCCGTCCGCCCTTACCAGCTTTTAAAACTCTAGGCCAGGCTCATCCGAACCCTCATAGTGACCCTCACATCCAGCAAGCTGCTACGAAGCTCGATGCTTGGTTAAAAAACCTCGTTTCAAATGATTATGTTGATAGCGTTTCAGTGGCAGTCGTAACCCCAGATGGTCCCGTGTTTTCGAAGGGGTACGGCGTGCGGCGTGCAAACGAGACGGGTTCAGGACGAGGAGAAGTTGATGAGAATACGATTTACAGGATTGCGTCCGTGTCCAAGCTGTTTACTGCTTTGGAACTATGGATACTAAAGGAACGGGGGTGCGTGAAATGGTAAGTAAATTTGTCTTGCTTTAAATAAATAAAAAATTGAAAACTAATATTTTCTGTGTAAGGGACGATGATATTATCAAGTATTTGCCTTCTTTCAGATATTATCCTGGGGGCTGGGCAGACCGTCTGAAATCACGTTCTGCACATGAACATTTCACGTCCAATAGCAACTGCCCTTCCTGCAAGTACGAGCCTATAACGCTTCGACAAGTTGCATCCCACACTGCTGGCATACCTCGGGACTTTCCCCCAGCTGTGCTCTTGGATTTTCCGAAGAGTATGGATGGCGCAGGGCTGCCGCATTACAATCATCGCCGGGCTCCCACGCAGAGAGAAATCTTGGAGGCTTTACAAACATGTCCGCTTTCAGATGACCCGGGTTCACCGCCTTTATACTCGAACACGGGATATGCGTTGTTGGGTATGGCAGCCGTGGCTGCACACCGGTCATGCGGTGGCATAGGGCGATCATACGGGGAATTGGTAAAAAGGGATATATTCGATCCGCTTGGGCTGAACGGGAGTATGTTCTCAGTTCAGAGTGATGTTAAGGACAAGGTGGCAGTTTCTTCGTACGAAAGTTGGGAAATTGTAAGTAGCAAACATACTCTGTTACGATTCTTTGGAATTGGCTCGTTGATGTCAAGGCATTTGTATACTTCGTAGGATGCAGATGTTGGCACGATGAATCCCTCTTATGGTCAACTGTCCTCAGTAGCGGATTTGACCAAGGTTATGCAAATTGTCTTGAACCCTGAGCGTCCCGATAGCGTCATCTCGCCGTATTCGCTTAGGGAGTGGCTAAGGCCCACGCATGCATGGATGGACGACATGACGGAGGTTGGTTTACTATGGGAGATTATCAAGGTTACGGATCTCCGTGGTCGACGGCGGCGTGTTTATCAGAAATGTATGTGCTTGTTCCTTCGAACCGTTTACATATATACAATGACGATGACACCAACAGTGGGCGAATTTATGGGCCATTTCTCAGGTTTCGCGTTCAATCCAACGTCATCCTTCGGTGTCATCGTTTTGATGACTGGGGAGTATAGTGACAGTGAGAAAGTCATACTTGAGGCGTTCAACCACTTCCTGCCTGCATTTGACCTTCTGCACGAAACGGCCACGATGAATATGTTCGCAGGGACATGGAAAGCCGTGGACTCACCGCAAAATAACTCGGCTGTAATCAGTGTTAAAGATGGGTCGATGTGGTTGGACGAATTTGTGTTGCAAGGGCAAAATGTGCTTGGCGTTTTGAGGGGTGGTGATCCAGAGAAAGTGGCACTTGTTTCAACAGGAAGGGTAGGGGAGTTCAGGTGAGTTGCCGTATACCGCTGTTGGACTTGATGGAACTCCCTTTTCTCCTCTCTAGACTAGCCAAGGGATACCGGCCCTACACGGGAAAGGAACACTATGGTTGTATGCCATTCTGGGTGATCAATGATCCTGGGTACACTCCTCGCGGTGCCCCTGTGGATATCATCTATTTTGTTGAACATGGAAATGGGAAAAGATCGCTTGAAGTGCCCTCTTTGGGAATATCGTTGAAGCGGGTGTCGCATTCGTGCCAGGTCGACTAATTATATGACTACATTGCGCTCTTATTGTGCTATTGACCTGAATGATGTTTATTATAAGTAACACCGTGATCTCCCCGAGGCAATCGTTTTCATGTTGGTGTCAACGCTGACAGGTTTCTGCGTACATAGATGCGCTGACAGGCGTAAACACACTAATCCCGTGAATTGAGCTTTCATCATGTTCAAATTCACTTTTGCCTCCTTCCAATGGTTGTACAACAGGATTTCAATGCCTGCGACCAAAAGCTATCTCTCACAACTTTTTTCTTGTCCTGACTCTGTCAACACCTTCAGCTACCGATCCTAGCATCCAAGACGCCGCGTGCAAACTCGATGCTCGTCTTCAAAAGCTTTATGCGGGCGGGTTACGAAAGGCTATGGATTTTTGAATACCAAAGAATTTGAGCATTCGGATCGGCGGAGAGGGGTAGATGAAAACACAATTTATCGCATTTCTTCTCTCACAAAGTTGTTCACAACGCTGAATCTCTGGGTATTGAAAGAAAAAGGAGCAATTGGTTGGTACGTCGAGTCGTTTCTCGGATATGAATTGGCATGCAAGTTGCCAGACGATGACAAGTGCTCATGTTCTACGTGCTACCACCTACAGGGACGAGGACATTAAGAAATATTGTCCGCAGTTCTCTTATGCCCCGGGAGTTGGGAACAGCATTTAACACAAGATAAATCCAGATTCAAAACCCCAGCGGATCCTATCACCCTTCGGCAAATTGCTGCACATATCGCCGGTATACCACGGGATTCTCCTCCTTCTCAGATTCCCAATTGGCCTGAATTCGTCAGTACTTTACAACCAGTCTTTTCCTTTTGCTTGTTTCTTGGGTTAACTTTGTTGATTCATACAGGATGTTGAGTTGCGAGCTATGAACCTTTCTTATGAGATATTAACCACTGCCGATCTTGGAAAACTGATGAAAACATTTTTGGATCCAACTCGACCGGACTGTATTATATCCCCTTATACCCTCAGAGAATGGCTGAGACCGATGTACGCGTGGATCGACGACTTGACTGAAGTTGGCCTTCTCTGGGAGATACTTAAAGTACCTGATGCCTTTGGCTGGCGTCAACGCGTATATCAAAAACGTATGTTCTTTTTTTTTTTTTGATTATTTATCACCTTCGGTTGCAAACGCTCATCCTTCTGGCATGTCAAAAATAGTGGGCGAATTCGATGGTCACTATTCTGGGTTTGCATTCAACCCAGCCTCGGGTTTTGGGGCCATCGTCCTCATGACACATACAGAGAGACAGAGCTCCTTGCACTTCTGCGTGATGATAAACCGGAGAAAATGTCCCTCGCCTAGACTTGCAGGAAACACGAATTCAGGTATGTTGTCCATTTCTATCCGTTCAAATTCTACAAGGTGAAGATCTAGATCTGCGTTTTCGTTTTTGTACAGGCTTGCGAAGGGCTATCGACCCGTGACCGGTTGATATCACTATGGGGCAATGTCCTACTGGGTGATTAATAATCCTGGCCACTGTCGTGGTGCACCAGTGGATTTAATTTAATTTGCAGCAGACCCAAATGGAATGAGACTTGAAATTCCCTCTGCTGGTGTCTCGTTGAAACGTCTGTAGGATCATTGAACCCATTCATTCGGACATGGCCATTCACAAGTTCTTTCCCCAATCGAATTGGTTACGGATAACTGTTATCTCTTGTCAAGGTCATGGGATTCACCGTGACACATCTTATGGGAGCACCACCTTGTCCGCCACCTCCACCACCTCCGCCAGGAGCACCGGGAGCACCCTGACCGCCAATTCCTCCCCAACCATACCAAAAGCCATGAGCAGGACCCGGCATACCTGGTTGACCAGGCTGACCATGTGCTCCTCCTTGTCCTCCCTGTCCCCAGAATGCCCCACCCCATCCACTTCTTGGTCCATTGTTGTCACCTTCACCATCGGCAGTATTGCTCGATTGGCTAGGACTCCCAGGTGGACCTTCTACCATTTTACTTATATGTATTGCTGAACAGGAGCTGAAGAAATAGGGAAGGTAAGTGTGCAATCAACATTTTTCTTTGGAAGGTCAAAACAGATGCGGAGATTTCCGCTCCGGATCTGTGTGACAAACCAACACCAATTGCTTGAATTATATGTGTGAATAGGTACACCACTTTATCAAAATTTAAAGTCATATGGATGCTTGGTATTAGTGTGGAGGCAATACTGATTGGCATCGGAGTGGCGTTTACATAAATAATACTGGCACTCAAAGCAAACCGATCCTCTCAATAATGGACTTGTGCCCCCAAGTGTAATTCAACGCACACAAAGACTTTGGAGGAACCCTGCCAAACAATCATTTATACTAACCTGTCCCATGTCAATGATCCAAATAACATGAAAGGAGATATTCTACATTTAGAGATGCCAATTAGTCGTGTCTGCCTGTGGTTATATATAAATTATGCATCAAGGCAGTAAAAAAGGGACTGAAAACATATCTTAAATAAACCAGTTACCACATCACGGTATTGCATGTTTTTGCTTATTTGAAAGTTCTAGCTCATCGACCGACACGCTAGGTCAATGACACCAGGTGGGCAAGGAGGTCAAGGCGGTCCAGGTGGTGGAGGTGGAGGCGGAGGTGGTGGCGCTCCCGGTGCTCCGTGGTAGCGGTGGAGCTAGGAGTTAAAAACGACGGAGTACCTGGAAATGTTTTAGCAAAAAACCTACGGGTGATAACTTTTAAACCTATCAAAGACGCTAGCGCTACACTAACAAGATATGCCAGTAGAGCAGCCAAGGTTCTCTTCTTTTTTTGCATCGCTTGTTTTTCGAAGTAACACATGTCATAAAAAGTTATTTCTCCATTACTACGAAATTTCACGTCATATATGGCGCATAATGAAGGCCTTCAACCAATGTTGATCCTGCGTTACTTCGTATTGCATGTCGTTCCAACGGTACTCCCTCAGCTCCTGTTCAGTAATACATGTTGCTACGGCCGCAGGCAACTCAATTTTTTCTGTGACTCTAACTTATTTGAGGGAAATACCACCCTGGCGCCAAAAATCAATTGATCCTCTGGCACAAGCTGTGATAATTGGTTTCAAATGATATTTGGGTCATTGCCCACCCAAATGGCGGTGCAAAACCTGTCAATGGTGATACGGTTATTGTCAACCTACAGATTTGACGCCGCAGGAGCCTTGTGGTGACCAGATATAAACGACCCAGGGTTTGACTCCAAAGCAATTCTAAGCTTTGTACATATCATGTCATACTATGATGGAGAACCTGGCGAACCCGGCACACCTGGGGCACCTGGTTGTGGTGGAGAGGGTGGCGGTGGCGGGGGTGGCGGGGGTGGAGGTGGCGAGGGGTCGCCCAGTGGTGAAGATGGTGCCCCCGGCGCTGATGGTGCGCCTTGTGGATATCCTCCTAATCCAGGAAATGACGGTAATCCTGGGGGTCCTGGCGGCGGTGGAGGTGGTGGCGGCGGCGGGGGTGGTGGAGGTAGCGATGATGGCGGCGGGGGTGGTGGAGGTAGCGATGATGGCGGCGGGAGTGGTGGAGGTAGCGATGATGGCTGCGTGATTCTGTGACACATTTGGATATTGGTTCGTCTTACTTGGATATGGCAGTCTAATATTCATCTGGACCCTGTAGCCAACAACCATGACGGACATCGTAGTTCTGTTCTGAAATTAGTCACGTGATATTTTCCGCGGTCAATTCCCACATAACAAGAATCCATATTAGAACCGTTCCTCATATGTGCCTATCTGTGAACACTATTGAAATATTATCTTTCTCAGCAAAGATTCTCCCTGCGCAGCGATCTTTGTCTTCAATGTGTTCCGATCAATTAAAAACATATTATTACTAATACAATGGACCACACTTCAGGACGAAAATTTCAGTTTTATTTACACGTATGGATTTTTGACGGTATACGACGTGAAATTAACAACACGCATGGTAAGTGATACAAAAAAAGGAAGAGGACCACTTAAGTGTTGTCAGTAGAGTTACCCATATCATGGGTTTTTAAAATCATTGCTGAGATATTCCGTCGTTTTTAACTTTTGGTTCATACCACCAGGAACACTGGAGCCCGGAACACCTCGGAGGAGCACTAGGAGCACCTCCACTTTTACCAGGTGCACTGCATCTGCACCACCACCACTGACCATCTGAACCGCCTTGACCTCCTTGCTAAGTCGTCGCTTGAATTTAAGCTAATACCGTGATGTGAGATAATCTTTTTCTTTTTATGACTGGCTTAATGCCACACAATTTCAACCACATTGTTACTTTGATCATATGGACCTTTAGTCTTAGATTGAGATCGGTTCAAGACTCAGGACTGTGCGTATCATATACGTCATCTGACTGCAACGGAAAAAAATACCATAACATAAAAGCACACTCTAACTTCGATGTTCTATTGCGCCTTGATTATTGAGTACTGAAAGATTGGAGAAATTGTTTTATACACCGTAATCAAGTATCGCACAACTTGAGCCCTAGCGGCAGTTTGACAATTTTTCATCAAAGTGTATGAAAACAGAAGGCGGGCTTCTGTTCACACATGACAGGTCAACATTTCAGGAAAGAAGGTGAACAATAACTTGACATTTTCTTTATCTGAGTCACGCACAATCATACAAGTGAATAGATGAAATCGCAGATGCGTTTTGATATTACGGGGATTTGCTGCAAACTGTCACCTGTTAAGCAAAGGACCCAAGACCCAGATTTGATCGTGACCATGGGCAAGTCCACTGTCGTTCAAATGAATTGGCGCTAAGACAAGGTTTTTTTAGGGACACCTCAGATGTATAAATGGTTCATATTTCAAAAGATGTAATTCAAAAAAGCCTTGTCATCTCGGACGCATTCGTGAAAAGGATACGTGGTTCATCTTACTATTCTTGTGGCGGTGGTGGCGGAGGGGGAGGGGGAGGTGGTGGAGGTGGAGGTGGAGGAGGCTGTTAGAGTTGTGGGTAGTCTCCTTGCACACCCTTAATTCCAGGATTCATGGTTTTTGTGCTTTCAGCTCACCACAGTTTTTAGCCTCAATGCCAAATCACACAGTCATTGCGAATTTGCTTTTATTTAGTACATTTTTTTATTGTAAGCTTTTCTTTGAGTCAAATTGCCCTGAACTCTATCTGCTGTAGCAAATATTTGCTAGCCATATTTGCTATAACCTTTGGCTTGCTAAACCTACACTTACGAGTTCATCTCCCAGCATTTATATCAAAAATTTCGCGGCCGTGAGATGACAGCGTGTGAGGACCGATGCATAGACGAGATAGGAACCATATGGCACGGCACCAGGTCGTAGTTAATTATGTATGCTCACGACATCTGTCGCCTGAGAATTCGGATCTTCAAGTGCCAAAGAATGGACCGGCGCCATGTCGGAGCGTTAGTTTCCATAAAAGGTAATTGTATTACCAATCTTGGGAGCTCAATATTGCGTGATCATAGCAGAAAGTGGCAACAGTTGTGCTCATCCTTTTATCATATCGTTGTGCCTTGTCGGAAAACCAAAAGATACGTAACCTTGTCATGGTTGACACTCCACATATTGCTTATCCGTTTATTAACAGGTGCCTGAAATCACGATTGGAATTTATAATTTTATAAAGACTAATGCGCAGACGCCACACAATCACCCTCCTTTCTATATCCTTCTCCCGAGATGTCTTTCACTGCTGCAAAACGCTTCAGTAGGAAGGTAGTGGGGTATCAGGAGACAGTGCCTGTGATAGGAGTATGGGACTACTTTGCTCCTATTTTTGTTAATCCTGTGGGCGGAGTAAGGACTTTCTGCGGCTCTTTCCCTAGTTCCCCAAGCTGACCGTTTGTCGACTTAGGTAAAGGCCTACTTGCTTAGCTTGTTTCCCATCTTGACCTGGATAACGAGATACAGTAGGCCCTCTGTTTTGATATTGTCTGGCTGTGGCTTATCTACTTTTCAGACCCAGGATGGCTGACTGGAGATCTTATCGCTGGCTTTACGGTTGGGATGGTGGTCGTTCCCCAGGGCATGTCGTATGCCATAGTCCGTCTTTTTATTTCCTGAATAAGCGCTGTGACTTTATTCATCCTCTTTGGCTAGCTTGCATCACTTCCCGCTGAGTACGGCTTGTACTCTTCCTTTGTTGGGGTCCTTATCTATTGTGTGAGTAACTTGTTCAACAAATGGGTTAACGGTTAAACCTTGCTTTCTCAGTTCTTCGCGACATCCAAGGATGTTTCCATCGGTCCCGTTGCCGTCATGTCTCTCACTGTGGCACAAATCATTAAACATGTGGAAAGCCATCATGGAAAACAATGGGGTCGCCCTCAAATTGCTTCTGTCTTGGCATTTATTTCTGGATTCATTGCCCTTGGGATCGGTCTCCTTCGCATCGGTTGGCTCGTAGAGTTCATTCCGGCACCCGCAGTCAGTGGCTTTATGACCGGTTCTGCCATCAGCATCGCAGCCGGTCAAGTCCCAGGTTTGATGGGCATCACTGGTTTTGAGTAAAGAAATTGTTTTTTCGCTGTGATAATTACTTATTTCCGTCTTCAGCACTCGCGCCGCGACGTACAAGGTTATTATTAACACCTTGAAACGTTTACCAAAGACCAGACTCGATGCTGCATGGGGCCTTACTGGTCTCGCTGTACTGTATATCATTCGCATAGGATGTACAAAACTCAGTAAGAAGTACCCTCGTAGAGGTAAATCATTCGTCATCCGCCCGAATGGAATGCCTTTTCTAATATCCGTCCGCAGAACGACTCTTCTTCTTCATCAGTATTCTTCGAAATGCATTTATGCTCCTGATTCTCACCCTTGCTGCGTGGCTCTATTGCCGTCACAGAAAGAGTCGTTCAGGGAGTTATCCCATCAAAATATTGCAAACCGTTCCAGCTGGCCTTAAACACCTTGGTCAACCCAAAGTTGAACGAAAGTTGTTGGCCGCTTTGGCTCCGGAGCTCCCTCTTGCAGTGATCATCTTGCTGCTGGAACATATTGCAATTGCTAAATGTAAGTAACCTAAAACATTCATTTCGCGCAAGAAACTGATTCCCTACAGCCTTCGGTCGCTTGAATGGATACCAAATCAATCCCAACCAAGAACTTATTGCGATAGGTGTCACAAATACCGTTGGCTCTTGCTTCGGCGCATACCCAGCTACTGGATCATTCTCGCGGACTGCTTTGAAATCCAAATCTGGTGTCAGGACGCCTTTGGCCGGTATCGTAACCGCTATTATCGTTCTCGTCGCTCTTTATGGCTTGACTCCAGCTTTCTTCTGGATTCCGACGGGTGGTTTGTCCGCCATTATCATTCATGCCGTTGCAGATCTTGTGGCTTCGCCATCTCAAGTTTTCTCCTTCTGGCGTGTGTCTCCTCTTGAGTTCTTCATTTGGTGGGCCGCTGTTCTTGGCACTATTTTCTCTTCCATCGAAACCGGCATATATATATCTATTACTTCCTCCCTTGTCCTATTACTCCTCCGCATCACGCACCCCCGTGATAAATTCCTTGGTAGAGTCTCCATCCGTTCTCAGTCAGGAGATCTGACTGAGCGCCAGATCTTCCTACCCCTCACTCCTGGCGGCATCGTCAACCAGGACATTAAGGTTGTACCGCCCTCGCCTGGGGTCATCATATACAAATTGGAGGAAAGCTATCTGTATCCGAATTGTTCACACATGAATTCGTCAATCGTAAATTATGTCAAGAAAAACACAAAGCGCGGGAAGGACATGACTAACGTGAAGGCCAGCGATCGCCCGTGGAATGACCCTGGTCCAAGACGCCGCACCGGCAACGAGGAGGCGGAGAACGAAAAGAAGCCCGACTTGCGTGCCATTGTTCTGGATTTCTCAACGGTGTAAGTTGCACATTTTTTCTGACTACGTAAAAATACCAAGACTTTCGGGTAATTTTTTAGAGCCCATATTGATACCACTGCTGTCCAATTGCTGATCGACACCCGCGCTGAAGTTGAAAGATGGGCAGATCACCCTGTTGAGGTTAGTCCCCGCTTTCATGTGTCTTTTTATGTATTCAGATGTTTACTTGATTATTATAGTTTCATTTCGCCTCCATCCTCTCCCCTTGGGCAAGTCGAGCTCTCATTGCCAGCGGCTTTGGCACCGAACGACTGTCTTCCAAAATCCGTGAGATCCGTGAGATGGCACCTATTGTGTCATCTCAAGAAAACAAGAGTACTTTCGATCGCGAGGATGACATCGAGTCGAATGGGTATTATAAGAAGCGGGATACAGACGGATCCAATATAAATGAATCTGGACTTCTTATCTCGGCGGATACGCCATTCTTCCACGCAGACCTGCAGTCAGCTGTTAGCGCAGCGGAGGCTACTACTCAGCGAAACTTTCGCTCAGATGGGGAGGGGGGGCCTTCTCCGCAGTTGAAAACTTAAAGCAGTAATGGACATCTTTTTTCTCTTCGTACTTGTTTCCTGAGAGTTTGACGACTCGGATACCTATTTGTAATAATGACCCGGCTATAACAGCTTGTACGTTGCGTATTGCGGACTACAAACGATTGGTGTGACATTTTGTGGCAATTTTTCGATAAGGACTGCAGATTCATCGAGACAACAAGACTATTGTATTTTTACTTTAGTTATACATAAATGCATTATACTCGGTAGCACAAACTGGCTGAAAAGATCCTTTCTGTTCGACCTGACGCTTCAAAATTGAGTGTAAACATTCTTCAATGTATTTAGATATAGGTTGACTAGCAGAATACCGCGTTTGCATTTCTTTCTGAATGAATTTTTGATTTTCGGAAAACGCCGTAGATGTATATATTTGGTAGCTACATACTATAAATAGTTTATTCCGACCAAAATTCAAATGTTCCGCTCAGTTTTTGTACGACCTTTCTCAAGTAGCTGCTGCAGACCGGCTGGTCATAATAAGGTACGCCCGAAACGAAGATGGAAAATTAACCACAAGCATTGACCGAAGTTGTTAGTGGTCTAAAATAAAAGACAAGAAAGGGGCGAACGATCTTCAGAAAAGCATAGTATATTCAAGAACAAGCCATGTGAGTATTTCAGACGTTGACTCTTTGATATGTTTTGATAATAACTTTTATCTGGTCAGGAAATTCTTACCGCCATTCGCAGTGAGTCTCTTTCCAAGAGTTCTTGTCGTTTTATGTGAACTTTACTAAGTCAACTTTCAAATAGTCGGAGCCTCAGTTGATCCCGCTTTGAACATGCAACTTGCTACAGCTTTAAAGAAAGCCAAAGATCTTGGGGTGCCGAAGGAGAATATTGAGAAAGCCTTGACTCGGGTATGTTCTACAGAGTTTCGAGTCTCCTCCTTACAGGTCGTTTCATATTCATAGCCAATGGCCACACCCCATTTTTTAAAAAATTTAGGCAGCAGAAGGAAAGGAAGGTAGAGGTAGTCGTATGATTTATGAAGCGTTGGTCTCTGACTCTGTCGGGTTGATTATGTGTGTGAACACCCTATTTCGGTCTTGTTTCTCCTGACTGATTTTTTTTTGGTTGTTGGAAGAGAATGCTGCACAGATAATGTGAATCGTACGCTTCACAATATACGAGAAATTCTAACTTCTCATGGGTCGGTTCAAGTTCTCTTATACATGGCAATTTTTCTTCTCACCAAAAAAATTTTGTTTAGTGCTAGATTGACCCCAGTCAAGTTTATGTTTGAACACCTCGGACGAGTCGCTGTGTCCATCAACAAGCCAGGCCCAACCAATCTTGTAGACAAAATGATGAACCTTGGGATAGATAATATGGCTACGGAGATGCACGAACTGGGAGACATGGAGACTGATGACTACACGGTCATGGAGGTAAAATTTTCCTATAATATCTCAACACGCGCTAACCACTTCACCAAGTTTATTTGTCAGCCGCATCAGGAAAAACCCCATTTGCTGATTTGCAGAAATAAGTTTGAATCAGCTTTGATAAGTAGGCAGCAAGCTGATTTTGACTAAGCTACTGTAATCAGCTTGAGAATAAGTGGGAATAAGTCAGTGGGGTACTAATTGTGACTTATTCTGTGATGGATTAGTGGGAATAAGCCAGTGGGGTACTAATTGTGACTTATTCTGCAATGGATCAGTTGAATACTGGTTCACTTATTAGATATTGACTCTTGTTCATTATTCACTGATGCTTCACAGATCCAACTGCACGTAGAAATTGCTCCAAAAGATTATATAAAATCTGTATATTATTATTATATAACATTATTTAAATAATACAAGGTGCTGAAGAAATTGCTCCAAAAGATTATATAAAATCTGTATATTATTATTATATAACATTATTTAAATAATACAAGGTGCTGAAGAGCAAGAAATCCTTGGTGAACGAGATGAGAAGGGAGTAGTCTGCCCCTCCTGGCATTGAAACAGGGGGAAACACAAGGGAGGGGGGAAACACAAGTGAAGGTCACTTCTCCCGGCACCAAAACGAGCAGGTAGTCGCGTTGAAATGAGAGTAGAGCAAGGGAAACCCCTCCGTCTCGCAACTTGAGCGAGGGAGGGGTGGTGAAGGTGTGTCGACAGAGGAAATACCCCCTCCGTCTCGCGTTTCGAACGAGGGAGGGGGTGGAGGTGGTTGATGGGAGGGAAACCCCTCCATTTCGCGTTTGGAGCGAGGGAGGGGGTAGAGGTGGTGTGTCGACAGAGGAAATACCCTCGTCTCACGTTTCAAGGGATGGTGGGAAGGAAACCCCTCCGTCTCACATTTGGAGCGAGGGAGGGGTACTGATGGTGTGTCGACAGAGGAAACGCCCCCTCCATCTCGCGTTTGGAGCGAGAGAGGGGGCAGAGATGGGGGTGGTGGTGTGTTGATCGAGGAAATACACCCTCCGTCTCGCATTTCGGGGGAGGGAGGGGGTGGATGTAGCAACATGACAAAGAGAGAGCCATCTCTCTTCCTTATGTAAGTTCTGTCGTAGTCAGTAAATTAAATTAAAAGTAAATATTCGCAGGTGCACCTTGTATGCCTGCTGACAAAAGTCTCGGAATACTTGTACACAGATTGGAAATCATAATACATTACTTCCTGGTGTTGCTTGCCCTCCTGCAAAGGCAAGTAAGGTATAAAAAAGAAACAAGTGGGCGTACCTTGAACACCCACACTGCCGTTTCTTGACCGCCGCCTCGTGTATGTCCAACGAACGTCGCTGGTCGTTGAGGGAGGGCTGATGGAGGTCGGGATTTTCGATTGCAGGAAGTCAGTTAAAACTCCGACATCATGTGATCCTGTTGAATACATCTCACGTTTGAAGTTCAACATATTTGCTTGTCATCTTTCCTCCACTACCACCAACGACGACCCGCATCATCCTTGATTCCCAGTGAAAACCTGTTCTGGGCCCTTCTGAAAATTTCTGGAGAAAACGGCAGATTTATGGTCCCTGTCTGAAAAACTCAGAAGGGCCCAGAATTCCTCCATTTCAGTGCTGAATCATCCATTAATCATTCTACAACAGCTTCATTCAACTACATATTAACATAGGTTGCAATATATTTTGGTTTGCCTATGCAAAATACTCACAACAGCAGATTATTATATATCCCAATATAATCCAACTCTCACCCACTCTCACTACAATTTTTTGGTACCTGCTACATTGAGATGCAAAAAGTGCAGATTTGTGTGGTGTTTCCAGCTGATTCATCACTGAAATGGAGGAGATTTGGGGGAAATGCAGAATTATCTCTGTTTCCCACGAAATCACTTTTGATGGGTTTCTGGAGCTATCTGGGCCCTTCTGAGTTTTTCAGACAGGGACCATAAATCTGCCGTTTTCTCCAGAAATTTTCAGAAGGGCCCAGAACAGGTTTTCACTGGGAACCTTGATTGCTGACGTTACATTGTAGGTTTTCATCAATTTTATTTTGATACTACTGACTACTTCACAGGACTTCTTAGACGATGGACAGAAAACCTGCTCGTCGCCGTTCTACACGTGCCATGCACGAGAACACACCCAAACCGGGTGTGTTCTCTTTTCGGCACCTTCCTGCACACGCCGAGAACACCGTTGTCGACTATGCGTACACGGCACACAACAACAACAACAGCGACGCGTAGACAGAAACAGCAGGCACAAAGGTGTGCCCGCCCTTTTTTCTTTCTTTTTTTCTGTACTGACGTGACTGGCAGCAAACGGGGAGAGTTATACCCTCCCCCTCCACTGCACATACCCTACGGACGCCATCACCGACTACGCGTTTACGGCGTGACAGCAAACAGGGAGGGTTATACCCCTCCACTGCACATACCCTACCTACGGACGCCATCGCCGACTACGCGTACGACAGTGGGCACAAAGGTATGCCTGCCCTTTTTTCTTTCTTTTTTTTGGTACTGAAGCGACTAGCAGCAAACGGGGAGGGTTATACCCTCCCCCTCCACGGCACATACCCTACGGATGCCATCGCCGACTACGTGTTTATGGCGTGATAACAACGTGTAGACGTGATCAGCGGGCACAAAGTTGTGCCCGCCCTTTTTTTTTCTGTACTGACACGACTGGCAGCAAACTACGCGTACTACAGTGGGCACAAAGGTATGCCCACCCTTTGTTCTTCCTTTTTTTTGGTACTGAAGCGACTAGCAGCAAACGGGGAGGGTTATCCCCTCCCCCTCCACAGCACATACCCTACCTACAGACGCCATCGCTGACTATGCATACACGGCGTGATAACAATGTGTAGATAGGAACAGCGGGCACAAAGGTGTGCCCGCACTTTTTTTTTCTTTGTATTGATGTGACTGGCACCAAACGGGCAGGGTACAACCCTCTCCCTTCCACTGCACATACCCTACCTATGGACGCCGTTGGTGACTACACATACACAGCGCACGACAACAACAATAACATTTCATAGACAGGGACAGCAGGCACAAGTGTGCCTGCACTTTTTTTTTGAGCGACGCCCTGTTCTCATTACCATCACTAG
>QDKV01005158.1_pt1 | contig 30475 bp, 36 predicted proteins | sample 1861101 | NCBI WGS metagenome assembly QDKV01 (sample SAMN04275158, study PRJNA302643) | Fungus metagenome, whole genome shotgun sequencing project. | isolation source: fruitbody | host: Mallocybe terrigena | place: Sweden | collected 2013 | reverse complement strand
TGAAGATGTCTGGGTATATGTGACACTCTCCATAAATGGACAAATAAATTTGTCGATTTTGCTTGTCCGCAACTGTACTCACCGAATATTGGAGATACATGCCCACAGTCTGTTCCAGGGGTAAAATTTTATTATATTATAGTATTATTATTAATAATTTATTATTAGTACAGAAAAAATGCGACGGCGGGAAGGACGAGCAAGAAATGACACCCAGATGTCGTTATGCTCGAAGATAGCAGGAGGGTTCTGAGCACGAAAGTCATCCACGAAGGATGTCTTGTCATGCTCAGAGGGTGCAGGATGGCGAAGAAGCAGAACGGAGCACAAGTTGCGGACGCTGGGAGGAAGCCTGGCCATGGTATATATAGGTGAATGTTGAACGTTGAACGCCCAGAAAGCTCGTGTCACATTCAGCCTTTTTATATGTATTGCCAGCAAACCTTCGCGCATCTCGGGCTTCCCATTAGAGAACACGGAATCCTCAAAAGGTCGAACGTGGGCTGCCATAAACCAATCATAGCGGGCGCGGTGTTCGTACAGCTGCAAATTGATCAAATCTAATTCAGGCGTATCAAATGATCGATCGTATCTAATCTGCGCAATAGAAATTGTATCCTTTCAACAAGAGCTTTTGTCAGTTCACATGGGAATGTATAGAAGACCCACAGATAAATAGTTCTTTCCTCCCTCACCCAAGTCCCCGCTAAGACTATGCCCCTCAGCCTGAATTTCGTCTATGACAATTTGGTTCCCATCGGCCTTTTTGCTCTGGCCGCCATTCTATTTGTCCACTTTGAAGGCATTGCACCTTGCTTGGTTTTCGCTTACAACTGTTTCCTCAAACCGTTCATCCGACTCTCTTCTACGACAGTCGTGAATGGATACGGTACATCCGAACACCAGTCCCGACTCGAAGCGTTCTATGAAGGTCAAGCAAACATTTATGATGCGACGCGGCAAAGGCTTCTGCGTGGTCGTACCACTATGCTTCGTCTCTGCGCGGCGCAACTGAAGCAATACTATCTCCATGAAAAAGGGTTTCTCTCAAGGTCGATCAGCCATCATCTCTCATCGCAGACAGTCAGGGCAACCAACGGCGTTAGTATCGACCTACCCTCGAGGTGTGGTTCGACAGATGGAGCCTCTCCTTTCATGCGCCCTCGTTCGACGCTAATGGCAACGACCGACCGCAAGATTGTTTGGATCGACATCGGCGGGGGTACAGGCTGGAATATAGAGAGAATGAATGCGTTCATCCCGATTGTTGGGTTTCACTCCGTTTATTTGGTGGACATCACTCCTTCCTTGTGTAAAGTTGCTCAGACACGGTTCATGCGTTTGGGCTGGCATAACGTCAAGGTTTACTGTATGGATGCACTGGAATTCGAGTTGCCCAAAGAAGACAGGGACGTAGACGTAGAAGTGGCCTTGGTTACAATGAGCTACTCTTGTAAGTTCTCAATATACCAGCATACAAAATACTGACGCGTTGCAGTGAGTATGATGGAATCTTCATACCCAATTGTCGACAAAATATCCTCCCTTCTAGCTCCTACCGGAATTATTGGTGTGGCAGATTTCTACACGCCCAATAAGCACACTCCGTCAGATCCGGTTCGACATCTTTCGTTTTTATCCCGGTGGTTCTGGCAAATTTGGTTTGACTTTGATAATGTGTTCTTGCACTCTTCACGAAGAGAGTATCTGGAATACAAGTTTGTCACAATCAAGTGTGTGAGCGGACTAAACAGATTCTTTGGGCCAGTTGTACGCATTCCGTACTATATTTGGCTCGGAGGTCAACCTGGCGTTGTACACCTAAATAGGCAGGAGACTGGTGGTTCTGTGAACGCACTCGCGCCGCCATCAGCCTCGATAGGAGTTGCCGAAACGCAGGATAGTACGGTGCCCAGCGGAGATGGCTTCTATGTCGTCGGAGCGCGCAAGCTGGTCAACCATACCCACGTCCACGGTCAGGGCATGCTATGGCGCCAACCATTCGACCACAGGCTTTTATCCAAGTTCCACAGTTACATTTATGGCTTTACTTGGGAAGATCCAAGGTGATTTGAGGAATGCAATCATAGCGGAAACTGATGTATTCGGCAGGGAGGATCTTCAATCATTTACCATCACCCCTGAGGATCGTATTTTATGCCTAACCTCGGGGGGCTGCAACGTTCTTGAATATGCCATCCACGGACCGGAACGCATTTATTCCATTGACATCAACCCTTGCCAGGGCCACATCATGGAGTTGAAGCTGGCTGCTTTAACAGCTCTTCCTTATCCAGACTTTTATCGTCTTTTTGGAGACGGCATACATCCTTCCTTCTCTACGCTTCTCGATACCCATCTCTCTCCTTACCTTTCTACTCCTGCTTACCAGTTCTGGAAGAAGAATGTAGAGTTTTCCAACCTGTACGAGACTGGCGGCTCGGGAGTTGCTATTCGGACCTTTCGTTATCTGGTCAAGGTCAAAAGACTAGGCCAAAGTGTTCACCGTTTGTGCGCGTGTGAGACAATTGAGCGCCAGAGGGAAGTTTGGAACAATGAGTTGAGGCCTCATTTCCTGAGCAAAACCTGGATTGGATTATTCAACAACCATAAATTTATTTGGGATTACCTTGGTAAGATGATCAACTTTTTCATTTCACGAGACTATCTTCTAACGGTCGTGGCATTGTGATCAGGTATCCCTAAGAAACAATTTGAAATGCTGATGCGGGAAGGAACTTTCTATGAATATGTCGTCAACACTTGGGATCCAGTCATTGACAAGTACCTTTTATCGAAAGACTCGTATTTCTATCATCTATGTCTCCTTCAGCGATACGCCTCAAATTCTCCAGATCATTGTCCTAGCTATCTCACCGAGGGTGGATTTCGTAAATTAAAAACATCTCAAAACCTACACGCAATTCAAATCCACACCAGTACCATTCTCAACGTTCTTACAACAAAGGTCAGGGAGGGAGAGCTCACCAAGGCCGTGATGATGGACCACCTTGACTGGTTTACGGCTCAAGAAGCTCGTGATGAGATTGCGGTGCTCTCTAGTTGTATGAAGCGCGGAGGTCAAGTGTTGTGGCGTTCTGCCAGTAAAGTGCCTTGGTACAATGCAGTATTTGTGGAATATGGGTTCGAGGTGAAGCCAGTCATGGTGCGTCTTAGCAGGGCTGAGAAGGGGGAGGTGATGCGGTGCAAGAACAATCCAAGTTCCGACTCTCCCATTGCGAAAGAGTGGCTGCCCTTCATTAATGGGCACTGTGCCGCTGAATGCATTGATCGAGTCAACATGTACGCCAGCTTCTGGTGCGGAACCAAAGTATGATGACAATTATGAAGAATCCTTAACCTGTAATATAAATTTATATATACCATTTTCCCTTGTGTAGCCATATCTCTTTCAGCTGTTCACTACTTTGATCATCAATGGCACCAGTAAGTGCCTAAGCACTGGTCCCTGAAGGCTGTGGGCTATATATGAGTAAGGCGGCCAGCCTTACAACTACAGACTTATGCTTCTTCCTCTTGTGCGCAATGGTATCCATGACAGAGTCCTGGCAAGAAGTATATGCATTGGAAAACACTGAAAATCGAAGCAGACGATATGTACCCCTTCCAGTTTTCAGTCCTAGTAATCTTACTACATTTGATTCGCGATGAATGAATGATTCCAGCTGGTGTTGCGGTTTGTTGAGAAGGTGACCTAGATCTAGACCAGTTTTTCCGAGACTTCACTCTGAGGTAATATGAAACTCATTATTGACCTGTGTTGCTCCGTTTGCAACTGTTCGTCTCAGATTCTCATTTTTAAATATCAAGCGACATAATGGCAGTTGAAGACCTCGCACAGAAGATGTTCCAATACCAGATGCTCTTTGAAGAGCAAGCGGCGATCCTCAGGAAAGATCTTGCGGTGTATCAAAAAGCGTACGATAATGTCTCGAGATCAGAAGGCGTCGCTAAAGACGGCCAGCACTGGATGCCCAAAGCTGACCAGAAGGTCGCATATATGCAGCATTTGGAGAACATCTGCAAAAGCGATCCGAAAACTCCTGATGAGTGAGTTTCATGGATATTCTGTGTTTGTTCTATGCTCATGAATGCGTATTAGCCGAATGAAAATATGTTTTGCAGCTCACGCATTTCTTGCATGCTTCGTCTTATTTGACATGGCCCAGCTGTCGCCTAATGATCGACTTCAAGTAATCAAGAGGACCACAGACCTTCAGTGCGTCAGAGCGTTTCTCCTTCCGTAAATGAAAGTTTCGAAATTTTGTTGTAGCAAGGCAGAGCTGTCTGCCATCAGCCCACCACGATTTTTCGTTCCCGAACCTGACCTTCCCGTGTTACAGAATCGAACTCCTGTGCGCTCCCACAAAGTCACCGATACGGAACTGCAAACTTTCGTAAAAAATCCACTTAACATCTTCGGCAAGCAGTTCATATTGAAGGAGGAATATGAGAAGGGTGGTCTCTTGTACGAAGTTGTCAAAGCTAGAGCGTCGAAGGCAAATGGGAATTTTTATGGGGTGCAATATGCGGACTGCGTTAGTGCGGTGGAGATGGACTCAGATGAGATGATGAAGCACCTACAGGATAGTTTTCTGATCGACGAGTGAAAAGCGATTGAGGAACATATAATATAAAATTGTACTCTCTATTTGAATGACGGTCGCCTAAGCGGTAAACATTTCGGCTTCCCAAACGGGGAACTATTGCCATTCTCGATGCACTCATTTTTTGCCAAATTCTTGGCTATGTTCTATCTGTAAGATATTCACGAAAAGTTGAATTCGAACTGTATAAATTAATGAAAGTCAATGGTATGCCCAGTACAGGACGTGTATAAAACAAGGCAAACAAAATAATTATTCGTCGTCCACAACCTCTTCAATACGTGCACTACGACTTTGTGGTCTTGATGACCCAGATTCGATGACTTCCTCCACAAAGGCATGGTTACTTCCGTCTCCATTCTCCTTAGCTTTCCCCTTGTCTAAAGATTTCTTACTCTTTTCTTTGTCACCCTTCTTTTTCTTCGTCTTTTTCTTCGGAATGTCCCATTCCCACAAGGGAATGAACGACTCGACCTTGAACCATACATGTCAATTGAACACAGGAATAGTTCAAAGCAACTCACGAATCCAACATCGGCAAATAATTTGGGGAATATCCAAATTCCAGGGCTTGCCACAACCACGGTGATCACGTAGAAAATCAACCTGACGATGGCAAGTGCAAAGAAGAGACCAATTAGACCTAACATAGCAACGCTCAGATACCACACTCCCAGCCGCAGGACAACTGGCCACAGCGGGAACATGACACCAGCGAGGAGGATGACGATCATCAATACGCCGCCCGCATACGTCGTCCACTGCGAGCCTTCATAGAACCACGCGTAGTACTCTTCCAAAGCGAACAACTGCTCAGGAATAATCTGGAGGGCTTTTGGTGACGAAGAAGATGTGCCAGTGGGGCTTCCTCGACTGACACGGAGGAAGAAAGCAGAAGAGTTAACTTGTCGGAGGGTTTCTTGGGCTTCGCTTTCAGAAGTGACTTTTGGAACGCCTTTTAGTTTTCCGTATGCGGGAGATAGCAAGGATTTGATTGCAGATTTGCCTGTGCGGTTGGAAGAGATTAAAAAAGACTGGAAATTTCAAAGAGTCTTAAAAAATAGACCTTTGAAGTAGTCCAGACGTTTCCCGTTTAGTGCACCAACGCGGTTCTTCAAACCTGAGCTTCCTCCCCGAAGAAATTGGGCGACTTTTTGAATTTCGGCGGGTGCTTTTGCTTGCTGCTCCATCTCTGCTTCTGGTTCAAAATCAGAGCGTCCAGAAGTTGTACGGTTGAGAAATAGGCAATATCGACTTGACGTCGGCCCACTATTGTTGAGTTGTAGCGCTCAATACGAAGTGCGGCCAAAAACAGAGATCGTGAGCTGGCGTTTAGTTGTAAGTTGTTAAAGTTCTTTACACGTCACTAACAGATTGCACAGCCACTTTTTTCTTATCTTTGTCGGCCCGTCAGACGCCCCCCTACAATTTAGCTGATGCTGTAAATCAATTTGCTCTACAAAAAAACCGTTCTAGAGTGTACATACTTCAAGTTTAACATAGCAGATTTTTGTCAAGGGAATGTGAGTATATATTGTTTGAATGGATCTTCCCAACTACAATTTGGTAGACCATTTTGCTTCCCTGATGCCGTACCACCACATGCCACGGTCAATAAAGGACGGAATTGACGGAGCAAACGACGCAGCAACGTTCTGACACGGTCTTGCCGTTTCTCGAACCGTTCGCGGTCAGCTGGATCCCCTCGTGCAGATAGACTCCTCATAAACCTCAACATTCCTCTCCTTCGATCTGTCGATGCGGCTTCCTCGATGGATGTTTCAACCCTCTGAAACGCGGTAGAGTTCGAGCTAGTAAGCTCCTCCACTAGGCGAACTAGACAGGTGAAGGCCCGGTTTTTGAAATCGCTGTAAAAGTGGATTATCGATCCGGGCGTTCCGCAAACAACAGGACAGTCTGGGTTAGGACACCCCGGCGGGTCGATGCCAGTGGTGCGATTCTGGCACTTCCCATGAAAGAATTCCTTGAAGACATAATTCGTCACAGCATCGTACGCTCGCTTGTTGTATTCGTCTATGATAGGAGCAAGGCGAGATAAAGGAGGGGTGTTGTTGGAAAGGTGAAATTGAGACTGGATGGAGTCCGCCTAAATGCAAAAGGTTTGAGTCTGTAAAAACAATTTCGATATTTCTAAACTCACGATTTCGCCAAAAGCAAGGTTGACTTGTGGGGTGTAATTGCCTATGACTGCACGAGTGATACCGTCTATGCAATCCGTTTCGCATGCTGCGACGGATGCGACTGGCAAAAGCAAAATCGCTGCTACGAATGTGATGTGGCGGGGTGATAAGGAATACATGTTGAAGCGGATAAGGTGCTTCCAGAGCACTGGGTGGGGGAGGTCTATGGCGTACTGAGCGAACAACGACTTGAGGTACATATATATAGACATTCTCGATCGAGTCTATGCCGCAATGCCGCCTACAACAGCTGCTTCAGTTGGAATTGCATAATTGGTCGTTTCGGACACTACAACCTCCATCGATGTACGAATATTAATGTTACATTGAGGAGTCTTAATCAATGCACTTGATGTTGGACATGACCTATTCCAAATTTGGAAGTTGTGGGTGTCAGAGGATCACCATTTACTTGGAGTAAAAATAATCTCAGAATAGTGCCGATCTTCAAGGATCGTTGAGATCAAAAGAAGCATACCGCGTAATACTGTACGAAAAAAACTTGACATAACACAAGACGCGTGTGAAAGAAACAATGCAATTTTCATTGTCAGAATTGACGCTACAGAAAATACTCAAATGCAAAAAAAAAATCACAATCCCGACTAATCCAACACAAAACGCGATCTTTAAGCGGTCTTGTGCGACGCCTTGATAGCAGCGACCTTGGCCTTTTTCTCTGCAACACGTTTGGCGAGAAGGGCCCTGTGGCAAGGTAAATCAAGAATGCAGTTATATAGAAGAGAAAAGAAGCATACTCGTATTCGCCCTTTTGCTCCTTTTGCGACTCCAGTCTACGACGCTTGAGCGACCTAAGATGACGGCGGCGTTGAAGACGGACGGGGGTGACAAGTCGCTGAATCTTGGGACTAAACACGATGCGTTCATTCTATAAAAATAAGGAAATGAAATTAGGACAAGGAAGCTCACGCCTTGTAGTAGGGTCTCGCATCGGTCTTCTTCTGACTCTTGACTTCTCTCCGCACAACGTATTTTCTAACATCATCGTCCTTGCTCAAGTTGAAAAACCTTCTGATCTTGGTCGCCCTCTTAGGACCCAACCTCTTTGGCAAGACGACATTCGTTAAGCCCGGAATGTCCTGCTCACCCTGCTTCACGATGACCAAAGAGAGGACGGCGATATCGTGACTGACGATACACCCACGAACGGATTTGCGGCGGCGCTCGCCAGAGCGGCGGGTGCGGTAGCAAGAATGGCCGTCGGAGAGCAGAAGACGAACGCGGTGAGGGACGAGAACACCCTGCTTCATGGGGAAACCTTGCTTATCGTTTCCACCGGTTATGCGGAAGATGTAGCCTTTCCATTCGTCACCGAGGGAGTCACCGGGGACTTCTTGAGAGATTTTCTTGTCATAGAAGATACGGCTGTAAAAAAGTATGGGTATGGGATGTGAATTTCAGTTTTTTCTTGTTGTATTCTTTTCAGAACGCACTATCGTTTTTCGTCATCGATATCGAGGAGCTTTTGTGCCCCTGTTGCGGGGTCTATTTTATCCAAAAAGATTGGTGAACACCTGTATCATTAAAGAAATCAAAAATCATACTGGCGATGTTGAACTTCATGATTCTGGACTGTGGTCAGCAAATCTGATAAGAGACACGAGGTGGTGGACATACCTTGAAGAAAGGTGTTACTTGTCGCCTACACCTGTCTGTAGCTCCGCGTCGAAGAGAGGGGATAGCTTGCTCGCTCGATTGTGTGGGCAACACGAACAAACACGGAAATGACAAGGTTTGGTTCTAGATAGTTATTTCAGCCACCGATCGGCTATCTCCGAAAACCCAAAGACTTTGGCTTGATCACAAAGTTGACAAGACCAAAAACTCTTCCTCAAGACCAAAACGTATAAGTGTGGGTCGAACTGCCCCTTCTTTCCTGAGGATGTTTCTCATCGTTTGCGCAGAGACAAAATGGGTCGTATGCACGCTCCCGGCAAGGGCATTTGTACGTTTCTTCAACAACAAAAGGTGATTTTATGAATTCATCGAAAACGAACAGCGTCCTCTGCTCTCCCTTATGGCCGTAGTCCTCCTTCATGGCTCAAGGCTACGTCCGAAGAGGTCACCGAACAAATCGTCAAACTCGCTCGCAAGGGTTTGAGCCCATCACAAATTGGTGTAACCCTCCGTGACTCGCACGGGATTCCTCAAGTCCGATTCGTCACCGGCAACAAGATTCTTCGTATCCTGAAATCTCAAGGTACGTCCTCCCTTTCCCTTTTTTTCCACATACAAGCCTGATACACCACCCCTTCTCTCTTATTCTCTCCACAAACCTATCAACTCGTTTCTTTCATCCACTTCACCACCACCAAAAAAATATACCTTTTTGTTTGGGGATAGGACTTGGCCCATCCATCCCTGAGGACCTTTGGCACCTCATCAAAAAGGCGGTTGCCGTGCGTAAGCATCTCGAAACGAACAGGAAGGACAAGGACTCCAAGTTTCGGCTCATCTTGATTGAGTCGAGGATCCATCGTCTTGCGAGGTATTATAAGACGAAGCAGCAGATTCCTCCTACTTTCAAGTATGATTCAGCAACTGCTTCTACGCTCATTGCTTGAGTAAGCGGTTTGGTTGAGCGCATTGGCTGGTTATATCACTTTCGTCTTGATGTTTGTCATGTTGTCCTTCCATGCTAGTTCTATGATATGTCATTCTTCTGTCATAATCAAACAAATTGGTTTGACTTTCTTATGTTGTGTATCACAAATATGACAAAAAGCGTTTACAAGTACAGGGAAGATTTTTAATAGGTCCTCTTTTACTCAGGGCCACGAATATTCTTTATCACATAAGCCTGGGATTGAAAATCCGGCTCAAGGTCGGGAAAAAGGATGTAGATTAAGATTACGAATGCTTTCGCAATCTTGAGTGAAAAAACTTCTTCGTCAGGTCTTATTCGTAGACAACCCGGCTCATCACCTAGCACTTGAACAGGTTGACGACAGCGGTCAGCGTTTCCGTATGGGAATAGTCTATCGGCCTTTGTCTTCGACTTCAGAGAACTTGAATGCCGATTTCTTGATGATTTTTGGATGCTGGATGGAAAATCCTTGCTTGACTCACACTGGTAGAGATACGATATTGGGAGCTCGAAACGGGCCAGTGTCCATGGGTCAGTCACAATATACGCTGTGCGTAACGTAAGTAATTTGCTTCTTCTCGCTGACGGATTGGACGGGCTCACTTTTGAAGAATAACGGATGACGCCGCCCCGGCTACAAACTTCGACTGTAGACTGCGTGCGTTTTTGCGACTTGGACGGGACTTCATCGTAGTGACCAGCTTTCTTCAAGTGGAGTTAGCTTCACAGATATTGATAGACGACGACCAGAACTCACAACTGATGAATCTACGAAGCAAGGCGGTGAATGCGAGATCATGTTGCTTAGTACCTTGTTTGGTGTCCATGCAGGCATTGACGTAGTTGTCATTTATACAAATATATTGCCAGAGTCGTGCCCGCCGCAGATGGAGACCGTAGTCCTCCATACCCGTCACGAGGACAACATCTGGGGGGTGATTCAACAGGAATTGTCGCAACTCCCGGCGACTTTGTCTGATGGCTGTGGAACTCATGCGGCTTTGCCAAGTTGGACTCCCTCGCTGTATCGCAATTGCCAGGTTGCTGCGGCGAGAAGCGGTGGTCTTTCCAGAGCTGCCAAAGTGGATGGTGACGAGGAAGCGGGGCTGTTGGAGGTCGTAGCTTCTCTCAAAAGTTATCGAATACCGAGCAAAATATATTCCCAGTAGAAACTGGGTCCAAGACAAAATTGACTGGCATGATTCAGACTTGACCGATGAGAGCAGAGATGAGGGATGGAATATTGATTGTGAAACACCGAGTCGGAAACACTACCAACAGGGCGTAACGTTAATGTCCGACATCCGGTCACAAACACTTCTTATAGTCAAGATCAGGGGACAAAATCACTTACGTCAAACCAGGATTCGGCGGAGGTGTACATAAATCACTCAGAATGATCCGCAATCACCTAATAAGCGCTCGCTAAAGTGGCCGGAGTTGTGAACTTATAGACGGATTTGTACTGTCGGCTCATAAATATTCAAACACGAGATACAGTAAAGTGAAGTGCCAGTACGAATCTACGCTGTCCAACCATAATTCAAAAGGTCGATCCTCTCCCAGGAAGCTGAATCCTGCTGGTTGTCTTCGTGTAGAATAGAGAGGCACAAGCCTGGTGTGAAGAAGTCTTCCGAGTCTGTCTCGCCGAGCTGAAGTTGGCGCAGGTTTGCGATGTAAGTTTCGTGATCGTCTTTAGACACTTCCTGGTTGGAGGGCGAAGGGTACGATTTTGGACTGAGATCATGACCGTGGGCGGCAATGGAAGAGTCGGTGAGACTATAGTAGGTAGTGGGTGCATTGCTTCCCCCTCGTTGACTGAGAGCGGGCGGCTCCGGCACGCGCAAATACGCAGCGGAGTCCTTGTCGACGACGTACTCTGACAGCCTGAACGCGTCTGCAGAAAAGTCTAGTTTATAGGAAGCCTTGGTTTCTGTTTCGACGAGAAGGGTCGACGGCTCGGATGCGTTGTTCAGCGAGATGGTTTCGGACTTTGGGAATGAGACGGCGGAGAGCAAGCTTGGTGTGTTGGTGAGGGTGTCTATGCGAGTAGTGTCGCCATCGAGATGGGATTTCTGTTGTCGTTTTGAATGGCGTGTACGTAGGTGTGGCCTGTCCACGAAGAGGTGGAGGCAGGATGCGAATAGTTGCATGAGGAGTTAGCATATTTTTGAGGGTTTATATATGAAGAAAGGAGAATCTGACAGGGGTAAATCCACGTGATTTACGCGTCGCGGTGCAGAACTTTGACCACAAACCACGATCCCGCGATGGCCCCCTTCGAGCTGCAGGACGAAATACAGGCCCTTCTGGACATAGAGAGCTATCAGATAGAACACGATCACGACTTTTCTTTAGAGCATCCAGAAACGCTGTTGGAAGGTCGGGTTCCCCCAATGTTATCCGAGTTGTTATGTTTACTTATCGTTCCAACCAAAACAGCTGCCGTTGAGGCCGTCGCTCAATCAAGCGATGTCATTCACGATTCAGAAGTTTTTGATGTCTACAGAAGCGTGTTAAAGCACTCGCACATGGTCCCAGGACAGATCATGACAAAACTCCTAGATTCGCTCTCTTCCGGTTTACAATCGGAACTGGAGGCCACCCTACGCGATATCGACACGGGCGATCAGGAAACGTACATGGTGCACAAGACTCCGTTGGAGATGTATGCGTTTTTGATGCATTGGTTTGTTATTGCGGTGGAGAAGGTCAAGGTCCGTGAGGGGGATGGTCCGCCGACTGTTGCTGGTGCAAAGCCAAAGAGGGGGAGAGGGGGAAAAGCTGTGGCCGCTGGGAGGGCAGTGTCGAGGAATGCTGCTAACAAGAAGGCGAACGAAGCATGGAGTTGGGAAGACCAAATCCCTACAACACTGGCTCTGACTGCCAAGGTCCTTCGCCAGCTCCAAACACAGCGTCTCTGGACGACGACCGCAGAGCGAGACACTTTTGTTACGTAAGTCCATTCTCTTCATACCCATTGCTTTCATAGCTGAACAAAACACAAAAAAAGTTGCATTACTCGCCCTGCATACCATATCATGGAAAGCGAACAATACATCAAATCTCAATCCGTCAAAACACGCGTATTCGAAGTCCTCTGTCTCGCCGTCAAACACCATGGGCAAGCCATGGCTTTACAGATAAGCACTATCCAGTTCCTCACCTTCTACGAGCACCTCTCTGAAGTTCTGGCCGACTGTCTCACTCAGTTGCGTGTGGAGTATGATTATCCACAGCTGGGAGATGAGGTTATAAGAGAGATTGCGGGCAAGACGTTTAATGCGAATGATAACAAGGGCCCAAGGTCGTTTGCAAAGTTTTTAGTCAAGTATGCAGAGTCGTGCCCTAGATCGGTGTTAAAGCAGCTGAGTCTGTTACTCGACCAACTAGATTCAGAAGTACGTTCTATTTTTTTTTTTGGCTTTGCAAAAAGTTCAAAACTACTCAAACAGTCCTATCCAATGCGTCAAGCCATCGTCGAAGTCATCGGCTCCCTCATCACCGAACTCGCCAACGTCTCCGACGGCTCACAACCCGACGACCCAAAACAATCCCAAAACCAAATCTCCAACCTCTTCACGCTCCTCTTCGAACGCGTCCTCGACAACTCCTCCTACGTGCGTTCCAAAGTCTTTTCCGTCCTCGCCACCAAACTGCTGCAAATCAAGACGTACAAGTTTCCCAAGCATAGGCTGGAGATCACGAGGACGGCGGTGGGTGCGTTGGAGGATAAGAATGCGAGTGTGAGAAAGGCGGCGGTGGGGGTGATGGTGCAGTTGCTGGTGACGCACCCGTATATTTTGCATGGGGGTGTGTTGGAAAGGGAGGTGTGGGAGAAGGAGTATAAGGAGGCGGTGGAGGGTTTGGAGAAGATCGAGGGTGCGATGGGGAAGGTGGTAGAGGACACTGGTGAGCAGGAGAGTGAGACGGAGAAGAAGAAGAAGAAGAAGAAGAAAATGTGGGTTTTTTGGTTTTTACTTTCCCTTTCTTCACTGAACTTGTTTTGTTAGGTCGAAGAATTCTGCGGAGGAAGATTCGATGGTTATTGACGAGGGGGATGAGAACGAAGGAAACGAGGAGGAAGACGGATCAGGCGGCGACACGGAGGAAGATGAGCCTGCTCAAATGTCAGTCGATGAAGACGAAAACGAAGACGAAGACGAAGACAGCTCTCGGAAGAAGAAGAAGAAATCCCAAAAACTCCGACCCCGCAAATCCCAACTCGACATCAACGCCACTCTCGAGTCTTCTCAAGCCGCACTCGCTCACTACTCTTCACAAGAGATCACCCAACGGCGGTTGCAGAAAAAGTTTTGTCGTGATGCGTTGACGTTCATTGATGAGGTTGAGCGTGCGATGGAGCCGATGATGAAGCTGTTGGGTTCGACGAATAAGGCAGAGGTGTTGGAGGTTATGGATTTTTTTAGGGTAGCGTGTGAGTATGGATTTGAGAGTGCGAAGGTGAGTGTGGTTGTTGTCTTTTTTTGTTTTTTTTTGGCGAGGGTTACGTCCCCTTATTGACACCTGGCTTTTTGTTAGGAGGGAGTAAAGAAGATGTTGCATCTCATTTGGTCCAAGGATAATAACAGCACTTCGACATCGGAAGATGGTCAGCAGTTGAAGGGCATCCGACAGCGTCTTTTGGAATGTTATCGGAATCTTTATTTCGATCCTATCGCTGGTCTTGATGCGAAGGAACAGATTAATAGGATTGCTAAGAACTTGATCGAGTGCGTCTCTCTCTCTGCAACAACTCTTTCAGCCTTTGAATGTCCCGGTGATCACTTTTTTCCGTCTTTTTTTTGTGATTCAGGCGTACGTACGAAGCAACGTTGGCAGAGCTGACGAGCTTGGAAGAGATGATGCGCATTATGATGGAGGAGGGCCATATTCATCATGATGTTATTGCGAAGTTGTGGCAGGTCTACAGTACGTCTCGTCCTTTTCTTTTCTCCCCCTCTTTTCTTGGGACTTCCCTGAGCTGATGTATGCATGCAGGCAAAGAGAGACATCTTCCCAAACCTCAGCGACGTGGAGCGATCATCATCCTTGGTATGCTAGCTGTCGCAAAGAGGAGTGTGTTGACGGATAAGGTTGATGTTATGTTGAAGATTGGACTGGGGCCTCTCGGACGAGTTGGGACCCTTTTATTTTATTATTCGTTTACTCTTTGTCTGATCTATTCTGTGACTTCCTTTTTTTCAGGCTGATCTTATCCTCGCACGATATACTTGTGTAGCACTGCAGCGCCTCAATGGAAGTGCGAAAAAAGTGAAAGGTATGTTGTGCAAACAAGCCCTTTCGGCGTCCCTCTCTAAAAAAACACACTTTCCAAAAAAAAAAGGCTCCCTCATCGACAAAACCCAACGAATCGAAATGGCCAACCCCATTTTTTCAAAACTGCAACGAGCGATCTTGCACCCTTCGCGAACGAAAGAGTGGTTTGGCATGGCGGAGCAGGTGATCAATGCCGTTTATGCGCTTGCGGAGCATCCGGATAAGTTTTGTGATGAGGTCATTAGGAACTTGACGGGTAGGGCGTTTGGGAGACCGAGGAAGGGTGGGGAGGGGGAGGAGGTACAGCAGGGGGAGGGGAAGGAGGAGAAGGATGGAGAGGATAGGGAGGTTGAGGCCGATGAGGATAAAGTTAAGGATAAGGACGCTATGGATGAGGATCATCCTGGTAACAAGACCGTAACAGAGGGTGATATGACTATGTTGGAGCCTACGCAGGCGAGCCAGTATACCCAGGATGACAAGGGCAAAGAGAAGGATGTAGGCGACGCGTTTGAGCTCGCACAGCTGCTTTTTGTCGTGGGACATGTTGCGATTAAACATATTGTTTTTTTGGAGCTAGTTGAGAGGGAGTGGAAGAGGCAGAAGGATGAGAAGCAAGCTGGTGGGTCCCGATTTGTCTGGTTTTGATGCAATTGATTGGACTGCGTCTCTTTTAGCTGAGAAGAAGGCGAATAGTAAAAAAAAGAATGGTAAGGATAAAGAGACGGATGAATTGGATCAGGTGGCTGGGAATGCTGAGGATGAGATTGGAGATCGTATTGCGGCCGTTCGCGAGACGGAATTGCTGTATGGTCCTGACTCGTTGTTGGCGGTATATGGAGATATGATTGTGCACATATGTCGCATGCCTCACAAGTTCAAGGTGAGCACTAATTGTCATTTGCTTAGGTCCTTGGATATTCGATTTGACTTTTTGCAATTTTTTTTTGAATAAAGAATCGGACGTTACGCGCTGCTGCCATCCTCTCCTTCAGCAAATTCCTTTGCGTCAGCTCCGCCTTTTGCGACCAACACCACATGTTGCTTTTCAAGATCCTCGAAACCTCAAATAATGCTGATATCCGAAGCAACGTTGTCATCGCGCTCGGGGACGTCGCTGTGTCTTTCAACCATATTATCGATGAGAATAGCAAGGAGCTGTACAAGGGTCTTTCGGATAAGGACCTGGTTGTGAAGAAAAATACGCTGATGGTGTTGACGCATTTGATACTGAATGGTATGATCAAGGTGAAAGGTCAACTGGGCGAGCTTGCAAAGTGCCTCGAGGATCCGGAGACACGTATTGCGGATCTGGCCAAGTTGTTCTTTACTGAGCTTTCGACGAAAGATAATGCGATCTATAATAATTTGCCAGATGGTGCTTCTTTTGATTGTCCTACTATTGTTTTTTTTTTGCTGACCACAACTTTTTTGGTTATAGTTATCAGCCATCTTTCTACGGGTGATCATGCAGTTGACGAAGAAAAATTCCAGAGCACGCTTCGTTATATCTTCAAGTTCATTGAAAAGGTACCACAAATATTATTATGTCTTTTTCGGCCACTCTGACATTTGGGGCCGTTTTTACTATAGGAAAAACAAGCTGAGGCCATTGTTGAAAAACTTTGTCAGCGATTCAGGTTAACTGAAGATTCCCGGCAGTGGCGAGACATCGCGTTCTGTCTTTCGCTTCTTCCATTCAAGTCTGAGCGTTCCGTCAAGAAACTCATTGACGGTCTTCAATTCTACCGTGACAAATTACATGAACCAAAGGTCTTTGAGTTTTTCACTGAAATTTTGCAGAAGGTGTTTACATATATGCTTTTGCGAAACAAAATCGTGTATTAAGTTTTTTTTCTTTCTTTTCTTTACAGGCTCGAACAAATAAATCGAAAGACAAGCCAGACTCGGAGTTGGATGAGTTCGAAAAGGTGAAGGCGTATACTTTTTGTGATTGCCCGAGTTATCCCCTTACCACCTTGTCGGTGCGATTTAGATCCTGGAGGAACACAAACTGCAAGGTCAAGAAGACCAAGCACTTGAAAAGCGCGTTGAGGGTAAGAAAGCCGCTGCGAAGAAAAGGGCAGCCAGAAAAGGTAAAATTTTTTAAAAGAAAAATGTTCGTCATTCTTTTTGCGCTAAACCTCGTAGGTACCCGATCGAAGAAGGCAGCAGCAATAGCTCCTCCCCAAGACGATGATATGTATGAATAGGGAATTTAATACTTGAACATCGAAAAACCATTGCAGCCTACGCTAACGAAAGCTAATGAAATTAGATTACTATTACATGGCAAAGTCTTCTTTATGAGTTCTCCATCTCTAGGTGTCCTAAACGCCATGACCAAATAAAGTAAATAAATAAGAAAGGGTGAGATGCAACAGGCGTGTTTCGCAGTGACCGTCGGCGACGTGCAGGAGTCCATGGGCAGCGAGAAGTGTTCCATGCAAACAGATCAGTCAGAGATAGAGATATAAATATGAGAGGTCAGCTTTTCAGAACGCGAAGGCAAAGGGGCTATAAGATGGGTAAAAAAAGTTCCATGCCAATGTAACTGAGTGATGATGCGAAAGGTGAAATGATCTAGTATCGTAGGAGAGGTGATTGAAGGTATGCCATGAGATGATTAAAAGAAGGGTTGACGAAAGTGAGGAGATAAAGAACGACGAGAGTCCCTGGCCACAGGAATAACAAGACTAAAGGATTGTGGTACCATGCAAGGATAACCTTACACTTACTAATTATCAGCCGCCTGACCTGCATTACATCCATGGAAGGATTGTCGCAGCAAGAACACCAGAGCAAAGGCTTCCTTAGATACGAGGTTGCCAATCCACAAATGATGATGGGGTGTGCGGTCAAATTGATCGACCGCGATGACATGGACAAGAAAGTGGAAATGCTGGTTTAAATGAGTGTGGTGGCCTTGCAATGAATGCAAGAAAAATGATATAACGAGAAATGAAAAGGGTTGGGTTCAATAACGGAACAAACGAGCGTCACGAGATGACGAAGGATGCCGACCGTTGAATTTATCAATGTTCTTCGAGCTTTTCGCCAGCTTCCTTGGACCCCTCTACGAACCCCTCTCCGCCTTCTCCTCCGCGCATGATGGCCTTCATGAACGCAAAGAAGCGGTCGGCATATTCCGCTGGCGGGACTGGGCTGATTTTGTGCTGTAAGAAAACGACCAACGTCAATAACCACAACGGACGAAATGAAGCAACGGACCCTGTCAGCTCGCATACCCTTCCAAAAATGTTCAACCTTCTTGATCACACTGTACGGGGTTAGGATATCAATAACACCTAGGTAATAGATCGTCGCCATTGAATCGTTCGTATCATCTGTCGCACGTAACCCTCCTTCGTTTTGGTAAAAGATGAACTCATGACCGTCACTTGCGACTTCGTCTGGAAGGCGAATGGTTTTCTTTCCTAGTCGTTTAGGATCTGAGCTACGCATCGCTCGGCGGATGGCGATTGCCTGGGGTGATTTCGCGCCTAGTTGAGAGTTTTTGCTTCGGCGAGTTTCTGGGAGGTCCGGCTGGTAATGACAAGGCAATTAGTCCATCCATCGCTAATAGTGGGGAAACTTACCGAAAACACCTTCAAAGTGTTCTTCCGGACTTTATCCCTATTTCCCCTCTCCATGTTATGTATCCCAACTAACAGACTGTAGTCCATTACATACACGCTTTTCAAAAAATCTGCATCTCGTCTCAACTGTTCCGACAATAAAGCCCGCTTTTCTGGACCCAACTCAAGTCTCTTCCCCCATTTGATCCAGTTCAGGTCCTTCAACACAGCTCCCGGGTTCTCAGCTACCTTCGTCTCAGGGTATTCTCGTCCAACGGTACTACCTTTCAAGTCGAATGTTTCGTGGATATCCTTGTGCGGGGGGAAAAGGTTGTTCATGATGACGAAATGGATTTTCTTGCCTCTGGGAAGCTTTACGCGATGTAGACCATAGAATCTGCTTAGGAGTGTGTGTGGATTATCCTTGACGAAATCAAAATACCTCCTGAGGATACTCAAAAGGAATTTATGCTCGGAATGTCGGATGGTCTTGATGATGAAACGGTAATCACGCGAGAAATAGAAAAAAGAACCAGATTTTCCAGGAGAGCCGAGCTCAGAAAGAATGTATCTTGCGGTCAGGGAAAGGAGATAGTCGGCAGGGTCGAGATGGAAGATGTCCTCTCTTAGGTGTCGGAAAACCCATGGCGCATAATCTTTGAACTTGAAATCATATTTTGCGGACGGCGTCAATTCGTTGCCCACGCTTGGAGGAAAAACTGAAGTTGAGAAAAGTCACAAGAAAGGAAAGATGATACGGACATACATATCAAAAGAGTATTTGTGACGCGCACGAAAATCATCGTCTGATAGAGGACGTTTTATTTTCGCTCCACATCGAGAAACCTATCAAGCAGATGAAGTAAGAGCCAATGACTGACTAAAATTGATGACGCACTGCAATTCGGATACCAGTCAGCATGTTGTACATCAATACGTAGTTCACATGATCCTCGCCGATAAGATTGCCGACAAGAGGCCTGTCTTGGGCGGTTTCCACCGCAGCAGTTGCGACTTCCGACCTAGTCAGCGCGGTCTCCGCTTCCTGCTGTTGTTTAGCTCGTTTAGCGTTCCGTTCCCTCCGAATTTTCTCTGCGTGAATCTCGATGTCGGATGCAAGCTCCTGGCTCCCCTCGCCAAGTTTGGCATCATCGGTTGGCCCAAACGGCTGCGATGGGAGCTTTGCATGGGACCGTTTGGAAGGTACAGGCGTTGAGCCGGTGGTATTTCGGCGTATCGGTTTTGGAGATGGAGTGGATGGATGGGGAGGTTGCAAATAAGTGTCAGATGGGATGCGAGCGGCTGATTCCGAAGCCGAGATTCTAACGACATCTGCGGAAAAAGATTGAGAGGGAGGAATAAGGATGAGGGGTGCAGAATTGGGGGGTCTATTTTCCGACATCGATCGTTGCATTTTTTCGGATGCAGGACGCACGATACGGACCTGGTGGAATGTGGGGGTATTCGGTTGCCGTTCAATTTCGCTCGCAGATGCACTGCTTGACCTCCGAGCACGAACAGAGGCTGACTCTGGATCGGGTATTTTCTCAGTTCCACAAGTTTGAGAAAGGGTAGGAGAGTCGAGCTCACTACCGTTTTCTGTACTTGCAGGGGGAGAAGGGGGTGGCGGACCTACAGAACTAGCAGAGTCGGACTGTGTTTTCTGCCACATGTTCGAAGTTTGTGCGGAGACTGAGCCCGTCTCCATTTGAACCTTTTCGCCAGAAAAAAGGGTGTGGGTCTCTTGAGAGGCTGTGTATGTAAAGATGGGACTCGCAGGGCTTAAATCGCGAGGACTTTGTGCATTCGCAGTGAGCGACGATGAAGCATGAGAGGAAGTCGAAGCGACAGATGCAGGAGAAAGAGGCGCAGTCCTGTATGACGACGCGGAGAGCATTGATGATGCAGAGAGGACACTCTGTCTCTGTACATCTACCCTCGTCGATGTCGATGGCGACGACGACGCACCATGCCTGGGGACGAGCACAGCCATGATGGTGAGTAAGAAGAATATCAGCCGGCAAGCACACCAGAAACGGGTGGCAGTGCACCCCTCGTGTGAACTTCTGACTTACGCTTTCTGTCTGCCAGTCTCTCAGCCTCAGCGGTCAATACCTCTGCCTTACTATGTTTACGACGCTGAGTTTTCTGGTGTGACTCTTCGTCCGAAAAACTCTAAAGTTCTGCTCTTAGAATGCATGGTCAACATCTTGTGTACTAGAAGCGTAGAAATGGCATTTCGACCATTGAATTTAAGGCTATATTCGCGGCCCTGCAACAGGGCAGTTTACAATGTTCGGTCTTATCGTCAACACACAGGCTGAATTCATAACCCTAGCTACGCATTCTCAGGGCCGTTAGTAAAGCTTTATGTGTACATTTAAATATACTGTACGGTAGTACCCATTTGGAAATTTTAGCCCAACAATTGCAAATAACGCGTTACACGTGATCGTATTGTGCTGTACTTTCTCCACTTCAAATCACAATCAATTTCAGTTCCATGGCTACATCGAAACGTTCAGCTTCTTTTCGAGGGGTTAAAAAAACCAACGGAACCGTTTCAATTAGCGCTGATAACCTCGCCAAAGATCTGTCCGAAAGACTTGTTATCAACAACTTGAAAACGAAAGGGAAAGGGAAACAAAAAGCTCGAGAAGACTCATCTCCGGAAGCAGACAAACTCGCTTCTATGCATGCGGTTAATGCAGCGTCGCAGACATTGTCAGCTGTAGCCCAATCTGGATGGAAGAAATCTACGGGAGAATCATCAAAAGTGACGCTGGCCACCATAAATTCGTCAGCCGCTCAGGCTGCAAAACATCTGGGCGTCCTTGGACGTATGTCTTCTGGAGATGTTGATGTAGAGAGAGCAGCAGCGAGTGTGCTTGGCAAGCTTATGGCTCTTGAGATGGTGCGTTGAATTTCCTTTTATATTCTTCACTCGGTTCATAAGCCTTCATAGTTCGATCTAGCCGCGGAAGCGCTGGAAGCAATGCACCCGCGTCTATGTCTCCTCGTAAACGGCTCATGTGACCCATGTCTAAGAAATTCAAATAAGTTATATCTTCTGTCCATTCCCAAGACCTCCTCAATTATCAACGCTGTGGTTTTGAATCTTCTATCGTCTTATCTCACGTATGCAATCGTCTTAGCTTCTCGAGCAGCGGCCTCTACCAGGAGCTCAATCCAAGAGCTCTCCATGATCCTGGATTCACCTTCTACACATTTTTTGCTTGACTGGATGCCGCTTTTTTCTTCACTACCGACAAAGCACATGGACTCGCTACTCACTCGAGCCTACACAGCACTCAACAAACTCTGCTCCTTCCCAAGTGTTTCTACGAAACCCCCGCCTAAATTGAAATCTGTAACAGAAGCTTCATTTGATTCTTTTTCCGAATCTGTCTTTTCTTTGCGGATATACGCCTTACAATGTCTTGCTCATACGTCTCCGGGTGTCGTCGAAGGGAATACTGTCTGGGATCAAGCAAACAGATCCGCCGCTCTCTTTATCAAGAACATCTCATCAACGGCTATTCCTGAGGCACATGCCACAAGCGTAGTTCTGGGAGCTTTTGCCGAACTCGTCAGGATTGCAGTAACGAGGCAGGACAAGGAAGCATTCATGGCTGTTGATGAGAAAGGGAAGAGCTTTATTGGTTTTTGTGACTATTGGTCATCATTTGCGAAGCGAGTAGGGACAAATTATTCCCGTTCTATTACTATACCATTTACCTTTTATTATGTAGGCTGGAGATATATGCCTTCTGCGGAGAATCAACACGCTGATTCAGAGTCACTCGCCCTCAGGAACTACGTCTCCTGTTAAGCTGTCCTCTCAGACGCTTGGAAAAGATCCAAGCCAACAAGCACTCATTCGCGAAGGAAGCACGTTTTGCAATACTTTTGCTCAGCTTTCTCTCTTATTAGAAGATGTCACGAAAAGCGACAAATGCGAAGCAGAAAGCGGTTTGTGACGCTGCTATCTTTTCCAACTAATTGCTCAAGTTGTTCTCCGTAGATGATCAGCTGCTGACACTGATTTGCACCTGCGCCGACATCCTACAGTCATCTTCCAATAAAAGTCTTTTTTTCAAATCCATGACTTTGGCAAGCGAACGACGGCTGGGTGATGAAGAGGAGTTTAATCGTACTTTTTCTAAGGTGAACAGGTCTCTTGAGAAGTTGCGCCGGTTGGGCATCAGAGTACTAGAGCTCTACACGTCATCATCTCGATCGGTATCTTCGTCGTCTACCCAGATAGACGGGGCCTTGCACCGGCTGTTGCTTGCTTGCGTTATTTGCTTGCAAAACGCCCTCTCAGATCAGGTATGTGTTATCTTCGTATTTTTTGGGGTAATTCAGTAATGTTTTTAGTCTCTCACATCATCCGTGACTCGGGACGTACTGACGCGCTCGATTGACACACTTTTCGTTTTGGCTCGTTCGACGTTGAAAGTCAACAATCCAGCGACATTCATTCCTGCTTTTGAACATCTTTCACGGGCCACCACCATTCTCGAATCCATCCCTGCCAACCGCCGTTCGTCCACACTCATTCAAGAAGCAGATATTGCTAATTACACTCGATGCGTTTCCGGGGCATTTTATAACATCGCTGGTACACTTTACCAAGCTTCCAGATATGGAAACGCTGTTCCTTTCCTCGTTCAATCCTGCACTCTAGGGGAGAGGGCTCTTCATATACCTCGCTCTTCGGGGGAAACAACCGAGTCTCGAGAAAAGGAGTGGAAACAGCTTGAGGATCAGCTTTATCGTCGTTGGGAACTTTTGGGTGTATGTTACTCGAAGAATGAAGACCGAAAGGTTGTTTTTAGTTTTCATTCAAGTCATTGATACTGAAGCTCTATGGCAGAAAGCATTTGACGCATTCAAGCGAGCAGTCTTTGCGTTTCCATATTCGTCCTCTGATTTACAAGCGCAAACAGATCTGCTGGCACCCGACGCTCTTTTCAGAGCCGATGATAATTCCCCTGTGAAGCAACTCATGGCACTAGTTGATCGTGTAACTTACATCGGTGCTTGTGAGTTGTTTTTTCCTCCGGAAGAAGTGTCATTACACACAACTCTGCGAAATGCGGTCTCCTTGCAATACAAACAGCCCCACCTCGATGCTTCCGTTGTTGGGATTTTGTTGGAGCGGCAGTATTGCAGTCTTCATCCCAGCCGGTGGAAGGAAGGTGTTCAGACTATCTCCATCCAATTATTGAAAGATGCGCTGGACACTTACAATAGCAAAGCTGAAGATGGTTCAATGTTTATGCCCATTCGAAGGGCGAGAATCTTGATTCGATGCATGGAGCTTGTGTATCGTGATTCTGCACCTAATTCAATTTGCACCTTCGGCTTTGTGAGTGTGGAAGAAATGGCAAGGGAGATTGAATATCTCTGTACAATGCAGGTTGGTATATACGTTTTTCTTCGCTTTCAGAATGAGCATGCGAGCTGATGTGGAATTAGAAATTGGGCAAGGACTCTTCTCACATGAAATTTGGTCTCCAGTATAGGGTTGAGGCTCATATGTGGATCGTCCTGCACGCACACAAACGAGCGGACTCGGAACAAAACATCATCATGACTCAACGGTCTGAAGAGGGTTGCCGTTTACTAAACACGATTCTAACTGATGGCTCTGCGGCCAGTCCGAAAGTGCTGAGAACTTCCACAAATCCCAAGCTCGTCAGAAGGTCTGCCGGGTCCCCGAAAGTAGCCAGAATTGTTTCCCCAAAAACAACTCGGGTAACAAGGCGAGTGCCTGCGGCGCCGAAGAAGGCCGTGCATGTGAGGAAGATCAAGGCCAATACCACTACCGATCCCGTCACGCCCATGTTGAAGCCTAAGACATGTAAGAATTGACCAGTATTTTTATTTTATTCGAAGGTTTTAACTCGCTAATCGAATTTTTTAGCATCGCAAGCAGTTTCGTTAAACACGGCTCATACTCCTCCTAGACGGTCAGTAGACGGAAAGACAACAGTAGCAAAATCTGTCATGATGTTCGATGATTTCGAAGGGTTCATAAACCTTTTAGGTTCGTCTAATGACTTTGCCATATGATTGTCATTGATTTTTTCCTGCAGTTCACGTTGCTCGGATTCTAGGCCTGCTCTCTTTCGTTCTAGCTAAAGCCCATTTATTGGACGTAGCGAGAAAACTTGCTCAGCGTCATTTGGGGAACAAAAGCGACGGTGAGTTCCAGAGATGGCTTTGCTTTGCGATTCTTGAATTGCTTGGCAGGATATATTGTTGCTTCGCTCGATCTCGCACATGAATATGTTACTCTTGGAAAGCTCAAGAGAGCTGCTTCTATTTTCAAACCAGCTCTTGAAGTTGTACGCGAACATAAAGCATCGCTGGATGTTTCGGTTCGACTACTCCTGCGGTTCGCTGAGACGCTCGCCATCTTGGAGGATGTACCGAGGAGGTAAGGAATCAAAATAGTATACCTACCTTCGCAGAGACTGATGGATGGCATCAGTACTTCTGTCTATATTGAGGCTCTTGGACTCTCGCAACAATTGGAGTTGGATGAGAAAGGCACAACAACCCAGCAACGCATTCACAATAGAGTTGGGATTCTAGAGATGGCTGCGACCGCGGCGCATGTCTTCGCCACTGTCCAATCTGTGAAGGTATGTATGTGTCAATATCATTGGATTGGAAAACACAAGCGTGTTTTAGGGAGATATCTGTGCTTCGCTTGAGGCATCCCTACAAGCTCTTCGGCTCTGGAATCGGGCCATTGACGCGTTATCTCGCCTACGTCCCGCCAATAATACAAGTAATTCCGACATCGACCCATTTGACATGACATCTCTCAATGAGGCATTACCTAATTCTGGGCTCGGAACGTCAGGACAAGGAACAAAACAGCCCCATCAACTACGTGATAGCCACCGACCACTGAGAAGTGAATTAGAGTGGCGCGTCTCGGAGGGCTTGCTCTTCACGATGCTCTTTCTAACTGAAAATTATTTTCTAAAGGGATCACCACGAGAGGCCGAATACTTCGCTCGCCAAGCTGCAGATTTCGCGGAACAGTTGAATGCACCTGCAGTGGCCAGTCGAGCACTGGCAAGGCAAGGCGAAATCCAACTGTACATGGCCCGTCCTCAGGATGCGCACATAAATTTGACAAGAGCTGCAGACCTTCTACAAAGTATGCCCGGGCTGGACGCAGCTGATATCTTTCGATTGAAGGTGGAATACAATTTAAGGACCAAAGGGGAAGTTCCCATAGAACCTTTTGATAAAACGTTGACGATGCTCGATGAGTTGGACAATGCGTTCCGACAATTCGACTATCTCGCCTTTGGGTTTGTAGTCTACTTTTCTTTAAGCTTCCATGATATAGACTGATTTTCTTGCTAGTCCCAGAAGGTCGCTTGTGTCGTCGCCAGGACATCAAGGGCAGGTAGACGTGCTGGCTCCAGTGCTGCTCTCCTCGGTCCTTTCTCAACAACGTGAGTATGATCGACTTTCTCCCTGCTTCTTCTCTCATGGCAATACTATTCAGTATGGTTGTTACGCGATGACGTTGGTGATCACTTTGATGCTATGCTAGAGAAATTTCTATCTCTCTCGTATTCGACTAAAACCAAAGTACAGTGATTACCCTTGATCATTTCATGTCTGACCCGTTGATGCAGGCCGAGGAAAATTCCCTGATGGCACAACTAACACTGCATAGCGTCTATGGCCGCTTCCATACAGACATGTTCCTCAGTTCTCTTACAGAGTCAAGTGGGTTTGTTTGCCAATATTTTTACTCCAATTGATGATATCTTGCAGCCATTGCTGTTCCGTTGGGCATGAGCAGCAAAAGAGAGTTGAGGACAACTGCACCATCCCTAGATACAACCGACGCTTTGTCCAGAGCTGAAAAACTCCTCTGGTCTCACTTTGATATGTCCTCACTGACGGGGAGTATAATAAAAGTTAGGGAAACTCTCTTATCCCTTGTCCAAATTTATGCCTTCCAGACGTCGCTTGGAGACCGAAGGCAGAATTTGCCCTTTGTCATGGCTGCTCTTTTGGGTACGTCGCCGCAAAAACTACTATACCTCACTCACTCTCCGTAGATGCGGCTGCCGCTCTGACATTGCGCCGTGACATGCTAGAGGTGATCACCCACAAGTCTCCTCTGTCACCGTGTCAAGACGATCTCCAATGGCCACACCTATCAGAAATTTGCACGGCAAGCCAGAAGCAACGCACTTTAGAAAGAAGGAAACGACTACTTTCCTCCTTATCTGAGCCCGAGGACGAAGACAGTGATGAAGATCACCCAATTTTTGACCAACGTGAGGCTATCCAAGACTATTGGGCAGCTATTCGTGAAAAATATTGGTCGCAAAATGTCACCCTGTCAACATTCTCGTCATCGGAAACGTCTAGCCTTCCCAGCAATTGGACAATCGTCAACATCAGCGTGAGCGTTGACAAAAACACACTGTTCTGTTGTCGTCGCGAAGGAGGCGAAGGGAGGACCGATGCACCACTGATATTCTGTATTCCTCTCAAAGGGAGACGGGACCATGGAGGTGGTGGTGACGAAGAAGAGTATCTCACTTTTGACGGTGCACTCCAAGAGCTTCAAAACATTGTTCAATCCAGTGACGAATCTACCAAGACGGCCATCAACATTAAGCCTGATGACGAAAAGGCTCGATCAGATTGGTGGAAACAACGTGGCCAACTCGATGTCCGCATGCAGGAATTGTTAGAAAACGTCGAGTATTGTTGGCTCGGGGCTTTCAAGGTTGATATTTCTTTGTCTTATGACTTTCAGATATCAAACGCTTTTGCTTTCAGACCATTCTCAACTCTCGTTCAGATGTCCCTTCTGAATGGATCTCGGAACTCCGCGAACAATTTGAAAAGGTTTTTCATCGCAATCTTCATATGAAAGACAAGAATGTCAAGAAGGCCACACATAAAAAGAATCCCTCCCAGACGCAAACCCACATCCCAAGTCAGTTCAAGCTTGACGACACTTTTATCAGGTGCTTTTCAACTCTTTCACCCAAATGTCGTGACGAAGAACTCGAGGACCTTGTCTATTTCGTTCTCGATTTGTATCAGTTTCATGGTGTTCCTGTCGCCATTGCGGAAGTTGACATTGATCAAGTTGTTGTCGACCTCCGGACTGTCTTGGAAGAATATACGATAAAACAACACAAACGTAACAAGTCGCTCAAACCGTCCTCTGTTGTTGACGAGCACATTTTCCTAGTACTGGACAAAAATGTTCAAGGCATCCCATGGGAGAGTTTGCCGGTCCTGCGTGGCCGCAGTGTCAGCAGAATTCCAGGTGTTCAGTTTCTGCATGACAGAATCGCCTTTGCCAAATGCAAGAGAGAAGCCGCTGGTGACGCTCGACCTTCAAATGATCGCGCTGTTGTTGAACCTCGTAAAGGGTACTTTATCCTCAATCCCAGTGGTGACTTAGGCCGGACCGAAGACCGCTTCCGCAATTGGGCAAGCGGTATGAAGGCCATTGGATGGAATGGAACAATTGGACGACCTATCAGCGAGCAGCAGTTCACTGATGCTCTTCAATCAAATGATTTAGTCATGTAATCGTCTCTTCTTGCTTTAAGCCTCTGTTCTGATAAATTTGTATAGATACTTCGGCCACGGCGGCGGCGAACAGTATGTCAGATCACATAAAATTCGCAACCTGCCTGTATGCGCTGCCACCATGCTCTGGGGATGTTCATCCGGTGCCTTACGTGACTTGGGCGATTTTGATCGAACTGGCACTCCATACAATTACATGCTTGCTGGATGGTAAGTCCTTATTTTGGTATTTCACATATTCACCTTCGTGACTTTTGCTTCTAGTCCTACACTAGTCGCCAATCTTTGGGATGTAACAGATAAGGATATTGATAAACTTACCCAGGGAGTTTTCGACAAGCTCGGCTTGAATAGTGAAGACATCGCAAAAGAATCCTTCAATAGGACTAGGAACCCAACTTCGGTGGTCAAAGCCGTAGCCCAATCGCGGGATTGTTGCAAACTTAGATATTTGACAGGTGCAGCCCCTGTCGTCTATGGTATCCCATTCTACCTCTGATTCCGCCGGTCCGATTCGCTATCGCTTTACGTTAACTCTATCACCTCTACATGTCTAAGCATCTAAATTTATTTAGTTTTACGCCGGACGTTATCAGAAAAGACGAAACAATCAATGACTGTTATCTTCGAACCTTTTGAAGATAGTGCGGATGTTGTCTCTATCCGATCTCAAATATCACCAGATAGTCATTGCTGCCAGAAATTGGAGAATGATTGCTTATCGTGAGGAAAATTCATACCAGGGGCTTGATCTATAAATAGATGATTTTTGACCGCTTGCATTTCCTAGCCTGTAACTTTTTGCTGCCAGTTCCACGGTGTGGTGAATCTGTTTTTTGTTTTTTCACATACAAAGAAGATTTGGTCCGTTGACTTTGTAAGGCTATTTCCTAGTCGAGAGATATTTTCGAACCTTCATAAGGTCGAGATGCACTAAAACGAGCCAAGCGCCGGGTACCTAGATTTTATAGTTTTAACTTTTGACATTGACACCACCTGTCCCGCGTTCAGGAACTGAACGGAACTGTCGGAAGCAAATCCGAATCCGAGGACCGAATTTGGTACATAATCACGTGAATCCACAGTTTTCACATGCGAAACTCAGATGACAGGACGCAAATTAAAAGGAAGCAAACAACACTGACATCGTTCAGATCTCTTTCTTTCCTTTACTACCATGATGTCCACTGCAGAGACACAAAACGCTACTACTGGGCAATCTCATGCCCCAGAAATCACCATCTTCACTCGCGTCGCCTCTATTCCAATGATCTCTTCGTCTTTGCAAACCATCAACGACGTCTTAACCGAAAACGCCTACAGTCGCCAACCCTACGCTCACGCTAAGGAACTTTCAAGCACCGCGTATAAGCTTACTGAGCCAATTCAGGTCAGGCTGGCGTCTTTTATCGTCAGTTTGGATGGTATCGCCAACAAAGCCGTCGATGTTGTTGAAGCGCGATATCCTTATCCGTTCAGTGCCCAACCTGAGGAGGTTGCAAACTATGTTCGAGAGCGCAAGAACAGCACTATTGACGGCGTTAGCAAGGCAATTGATGATAAAGTCAAAGCGCCTGCTCTTAGTGTTGCTCAAGGAATCGATCAGGTAGGATTCTTTACTAAGTCCCCTTTCTTGTGATGTATTCAATAAACGCAGAAACTCGCGCCTTTCGTTAATTACATCGAAAACCACTTGGACGCGCGTCCTTCAACGCAAGATGCAAGGTACCAGTACCAACGTGCCTTAGCACTTTCTAAGACTCTCGGGGGAAACCTCTATGTCTACTCCAACGAACAATTGAAACATCTCCAAGCTCAATCAGTTATCGTGTAAGTCTTACCCCCATTTGGTTTTAACTTGTATTTAAATCATTATTAGTCAAAAGGCTTCTGAAACCGCGCACGCAATTACCGACATTGCGTCGTCGTCTTTGTCGTCGGCCCAGACCCACTTTCACACCCTTTCGGACAATATGCTGGCTGAACTTCAGAAACTTCAAAATTCTACCGGTCAATTTTCGGCATCCCTGCAATCAAGCGTCCACGATTCCGCCTCTCATATTCAGTCTCAAATTCAACAGTCCTATTCCGATTTTTCTGCCGCCCTCTCGACCACTGTCCATGAATTGACCGGCATCGTCAAACAAAAGGATCTCCCTATTCAAGAGAAGGCATCCCGTGTCGGCAAGGAAGTCCAGAGTCGCGTCACTCCATTGCTCGAAACAGTAAGGAAGGGTGTTTCTGAAGTTCTCGCACGATCGAAAGACGTCACCACAGCAACGAACGGAGATGCGTCTTCAGATAAGCAATGAATAATTTCCCCAATGCAAGAGTCTTTTTGTCCCGTTTCTTTATAAGCGCTCCACACGTTCATCTGTTGTACATCGTTACTACTTCCTGAAGATTCGATCGGCGAATACCTCCTTCTGAATATCATAGACTTTAAATATTTAAATATTACACCACACTGAGATATTCCTTGTGTTTGCGCGAAACGCAGGACCCCCGGCAATAGCAGGAGAACCTTGGTACCGATCCGGACAAATTTCGCGAAATTTTCGAAAAAACCCGGAG
>QDKV01005159.1_pt1 | contig 30564 bp, 35 predicted proteins | sample 1861101 | NCBI WGS metagenome assembly QDKV01 (sample SAMN04275158, study PRJNA302643) | Fungus metagenome, whole genome shotgun sequencing project. | isolation source: fruitbody | host: Mallocybe terrigena | place: Sweden | collected 2013 | reverse complement strand
AATAACGGAAAAGGAACCAAATAGGATAGGATAGAGAAATATAGAATAGTTGGGATTCGTACGGGTATCTTTCAACATGTTCCTATTGTGAAAAGAAAGTTTTTGGCTAGAGGGATAAGAAAAAGTCCCTTTTTTGGGCAAGTTATTTTGGCTGTACAAAAGTAGTGGCCTATAGGTGGCCTGAGCTGTGAACCCATCACTTTGCTTCACTTTCTCATTCAGTGTGTTCCAAAATATAATACATTTAAATATTAATTACAAATATCACTTTTAGTGCTCGTCATGGGTAACCCATGGGCTATTTTTCTCTTGGCTTGCTGGAAAAATGAAAATACGACATTCTTGAAGAGTAGCAATGTCCAAAATAAAGATGACAAAATGTATAGACTGTTGTTTGAATGCAGATTCAGGAATGAAGGCCATTCCTTGTAGTTGTACATATTGATAGAACTATTTATTGGCTTTCCTTATTCAATGATGGTTTGCACATCCTTGCCTGGACCCTGCTTCATCACCAACTCTGGTTGTTCTTGCATTTTGCAAAATGAGATGCCAGTTGTCTCTGAGTCATGACCATCCTCATCTTCCCAGTCCAGTCTCCATCTCATTTTCGATTTGTCTGATGGCCTCAATTTATCATCCAACTCTGGCCAGATAGGATAGTACCACTTCATGTTTGTATGGTCCCAACCAAGGGGCATACGACTGCCACAAGCCACCAATGTGGAAAAGGGTAATTTCATCTCTTGCTCTCTACTTCTTTTGAAAAATCATTCTACCCAGCTTCTCAGTGACCACGTTTCTTTTGCTTCAGGGGCCACAGCAGCTGCAAACACAAAATGATCTTTTGACAGTGGTGTTACTGGTGGAACAAAAAGGATTTGATTGGACACACCCTGAGGCATTCCTGTATGACTTATATTGTCAGTTTTATTTCCTCCACCTTTTCTCTGGTTGACAATGTCCTGACTTGCACCATTGTCCTTACTTTGTTCCAGAGTGTTCACATTCAGCAGGTCTAGAGTAGGACGGCACATGATCTGGAGACCCTTGGCTGTGTGAATATCTGGAATGAAATGCTATCACTATCATGAATTTCTAAGAATATCAAGGATGCAGCATAAAAATGTACCGCAGCAACCACAATAAGTCCTCGGACCCTTGACTTTGATTTAACTGGTACCCAGCAATGCACTTGGTGGCGATAAATGAAGGACACTTTTCGTGTCACCTGTGAAATTCTCTTAAGTCTTCTGTGTCACATTATCAAATGAAAAACTCTAACCTCACTGACCCGGTTTGCAACCTCCACTGCTATGCCATATTTTGCTTGGACATCAAGAACATCTGGGGATGTAGGAACTTGATACTGCTGAATCATAGTATTTACTCCACGATAAGCAGTTGCCTTGTTGTCCCAGTTACAAGCTATTCGTTGATCAGATACGACCCATGGCTTAGCAACCTTCAGCAAGGAGCAAACTAATCAGTAATCTCAAGAACAGGTTAATGCAAAGACACACCTCCTCATCTGCAACCTCAGTCACAGAGGAGGTCTGCCTTCCAATTGTAGGGATAACCAATATTGTAGGTTTTCCCCCAGCCAACCCAACCATGCTGCTAAGTTTCCTAGAGTGCTGTTCACCTGTGGTGCGTTTCACTTTGTGTTGAGGTGCACTGTAGATACTGGTTGCAGAATAAGTGACATGTAGTGTTGTTGTAGAAATGAACATAGCCATACAGGTGTTCAGTTCCCAAGTAGTCCATGCTATTAGGATAGGTAAAAAAGCCGATGGATCCAAGAGTGTTGTCAATAGTGATTGGGGCACCACTCCTGATCTCCAGATCAACATAACCTTTAATTGAAGGGTCATACTCCTTCTTGGTACTAGCATCCTCTGCATTTGGAGGGTAGAGCTGGGAGGTCATTTCAGCACACTTTAATAATGTACATCACATATCCACAAACCTTGACTTTCGTTATGACCCTAAGAAAATGACCTTTGTCTCCAGCATTATTTGATAGCATCAACTCCACATCCGTTTTGTGAATAACTTCCTTTGAAGTAGCTTCCTGGATCAGGGGTGGTGGAGGCAGAGGTGGAGGTGGAGGTGGTGCTTCACCATCATCAGAGTTTTCATCATCTTCCCGTTGCTTTCCCTTCTTCCCTGGACCATCAGCAGGATTGTGGGTCTTGCGATCCTGAGCACCACTTTGAGACAAACTAGTCCCCTGTGTGGTGCCTCCATGTGTGGCATTTCCACTGGGTGGGTCGTCAGTGGCAGCATAACCCGTAAAACCACATTCCTGATTCCTACAACAACATTATTAATTAATGGTGTGGAAAGGCATTTAGCATCAATTTCCTACCTAAAGTGGAAGAGACCCTCTTCAGGTGGCCTCACAATAACAGGAAAGCCAGAGAAGTTCGCAAGTTTCTCAGCTATGTTAATGAGAGATACCGACATTGTTCCAAATATAGTCAATGCAGCTGAGTCAACAGACAACATCGAAGGAATTGGTCCACCTATTTCTCTCTCGCGGATCAGGACCAAAAGTGCATGATCATAATTCTCATCAACCCAAGCATCAACTAAGTCAGAGTCCCACACTGAAAGGACACAACCTCCATTCCACATTCGAGGAAGGAACTCATCAAGATTCACTGGTGCACTACAAGGTAAAATGTTGAAGTGCAAGATATCACATTAACTTCAGAGATGTCATCATTTAAAAGAAGCACTCACCTGACGGTCATGCATTGTTCATTTGGCCAACAAATGACAAATGCAGCCACAATCAACTCATCTTCGAGTGCTCCTTCACTGCTAAGATCCTCTGTTAGAGTGGGTACCACGAGTTCGCCGCTGGGAGAGACGCTTGGAGATTGGCAACATTGTTCTATGGCGGTAGAAGAATGGTGCTTGTACATAAAAAAATCCCCTGGCAGTGGAGGGACATCGGCATCAAGTAGAACACTTGTATGCATGGCCAATGATGCAATGGAGGCAGAACTTGGGTTGGGTGAAGATGGATTCTACGACGGAGATTGCAGCTGATAACTCAAAGATTTAAAGGAAGAGGGCATACGACTTTGGAATGAGATGAAACATCATCCTTAAGCTGGGAGGCACTTTCTGTCGGGGCTGCCTAGAGTGCAGGAACAAATGGACAATGACAATGACAATTGTGCAATAGAGGTCAACAAAACGGGAGTACGTACGATCTGAAAGGGGAAAACGAACATGGACAAGATCAGTGTTGTAATCGAGGTTCACGAGAGGTAAGTACGCACCAACTGAGAGGCGAACACGGGCATGGACGAGGTCAGTGTTGTAATCGGGGTTCACGATACGCAAGTACGCACGACCTGAGAGGCGAACACGGGCATGGACAAAATCAGTGTTGCAATCGAGGTTCACGAAATGGAAGTACGCACAATCTGAGAGGCGAACACGGGCATGGAGAAGATCAGTGTTGCAATCCCGGCTCACGAAATGGAAGTACGCACAATCTGAGAGGCGAACACGGGAATGAACAAGCTGAGTTGCAATCGAGGCTCACGATAAGTAAGTACGCACGACCTGAGAGGCGAACACGGGCATGGACAAGATCAGTGTTGCAGTCCCGGCTCACGATACGCAAGAACGCACGAACTGAGAGTCGAACACGGGCATGGATAAGATCAGTGTTACAATCCTGGCTCACGATACGCAAGAACGCACAATCTGAGAGGCGAACACGGGCATGGACAAGATCAGTGTTGCAATCGAGGCTCACGAAAAGTAAGCACGCACGAACTGAGAGGCGAACACGGGCATGGACAAGATCAGTGTTGCAATCGAGGTTCACGAAAAATAAGCACGCACGACCTGAGAGGCGAACACGGGCATGACTAGATCAGTGTTGTAATCGAGGCTCACGAAAGGTAAGTACGCACAATCTGAGAGGCGAACATGGGCATGAACAAGATTAGTGTTGTAATCGAGGCTCACGAAAAGTAAGCACGCACGAACTGAGAGTCGAACACGGGCATGGACAAGATCAGTGTTACAATCCTGGCTCACGATACGCAAGAACGCACGAACTGAGAGGGGAACACGGACATCGACAAGATTAGTGTTGTAATCGAGGTTAGAGGTAAGTACGCACAATCTGAGAGGCGAACATGGAAATGGTCAAGATCAGTGTTGTAATCGAGGTTCACGAGAGGTAAGTACGCACGAACTGAGAGGCGAACAGACATGGTCAGTGTTGTAATTGAGGCTCACGATACGCAAGTACGCACCGCCTGAGAGGCGAACACGGGCATGGACAAAATCAGTGTTGCAATCGAGGCTCACGAAATGGAAGTACGCACGACCTGAGAGGCGAACACGGAATGAACAAAGTCAGTGTTGCAATCCCTGTTCAGGAAAGGTAAGTACGCACGACCTGAGAGGCGAACACGAGCATGGTCGTGATCAATTTTGCAATCGAGGCTCGCACATCCTGATAGGCGAACACGGGCATGGACAAGATCAGTGTTGCAATCGAGGCTCACGATACACAAGTACGCACATCCTGATAGGCGAACACGGGCATGGACAAGATCAGTGTTGCAATCCCAGCTCACAATACGCAAGAACTCACAATCTGAAGGATCTGAGAGGCGAACACGGGCATGGACAAGATCAGTGTCGCAATCGAGACTCACGATACGCAAGTACGCACGGCCTGAGAGTCGAACACGGGCATCGACAAGATCAGCGTCGCAATCGAGACTCACGATACGCAAGTACGCACGGCCTGAGAGTCGAACACGGGCATCGACAAGATCAGTGTTACAATCCTGGCTCACGATACGCAAGAACGCACGATCTGAAAGGCGAACACGGGCATCGACAAGATCAGTGTTGTAATCAAGGTTCACGAGAGGTAAGTACGCACGAACTGAGAGGCGAACAGACATGGTCAGTGTTGTAATCGAGGCTCACGATACGCAAGTACGCACCCCCTGAGAGGCGAACACGGGCATGGACAAAATCAGTGTTGCAATCGAGGTTAGAGGTAAGTACGCACAATCTGAGAGGCGAACACGGACATGGACAAGATCAGTGTTACAATCCTGGCTCACGATACGCAAGAACGCACCAACTGAGAGGCGAACACGGACATCGACAAGATTAGTGTTGTAATCAAGGTTAGAGGTAAGTACGCACGAGCTGAGAGGCGAACAGGGATGAACAAAGTCAGTGTTGCAATCCCTGTTCAGGAAAGGTAAGTACGCACAATCTGAGAGGCGAACACGGGATGAACAAAGTCAGTGTTGCAATCCCTGTTCAGGAAAGGTGAGTACGCACAATCTGAGAGGCGAACACGGGATGAACAAAGTCAGTATTGCAATCCCTGTTCAGGAAAGGTAAGTACGCACGAGCTGAGAGGCGAACACGAGCATGGTCATGGTCAATTTTGCAATCGAGGCTCATGAAACAGAAATACAAACCTTCTGAAAGGCAAAAAAGGACATGGACAAGATCAGTGTTGCAATCGAGGCTCACGATGCACAAGTACGCACGACCTGAGAGGCGAACACGGGCATGGACAAAATCAGTGTTGCAATCCCGGCTCACGAAATGGAAGTACGCACAATCTGAGAGTCGAACACGGGCCATGATGGACAAGATCAGTGTTGCAATCCCGGCTCACGAAATGGAAGTACGCACAATCTGAGAGGCGAACACGGGCATGGACAAGGTCAGTGTTGCAATCGAGGCTCACGAAAAATAAGCACGCACCAACTGGAACTTTCTTGTAATCGACACCACCTGTAAATCCATGATTAACTATTGCCATCTCTTTCTCTCAACACTTACATGTCTGTCGTGTGTATCCATTCGAAGAGTGGTGGGAGCCAAAATACTCGACCTTTATGTAAAAGGTCAAAAAGCGATCGATGATCGATGGTGATACCCGGAACCTCGGCAATGATGTAATCATTCGTACAGGGTCCGAGCACAATCTAACAGGAAAACGGGAAATTTCTTTTTTCATCCTTTAAATGTCATTGTAAGCTCTTTTGTCTTATTGCGATTTTCATGAGTGATGTCCAGACCAGTGCGTGGGAATCATCAGGACTGAGGAAACACGGCAAGCGCGTCAATCTCATCTTACTTGTTCTTGTAATGCCCGTTCGCAACCTACGGTAGCATCAGGAAAAGTCAATGTTTCTTTAACTTAAATTAACTTAAATCAAAAGGGATTCTTTTTGTCTTAATAAGTAACTTAAGCAGCAAATAAGTTAATTAAGTTCCAACAGCGTCTATTCCCTTCTGATCAACAAACAACATTCTTTCTACATGCTGACAAGACCTCCGAGCGTAGACGATTTTCGATAGAGATGGGGTGCTGAGCATTGGTAAACCAAAAAAAAAATCTTCCTCGTGATATTCCTAGTTTCATATTAGCATACATACATTTCTAGTCGTCTGAGTCGAGGTCCCTGAACAATGAAACTACTACCGCCCGATTTCAATATTTCAATACGATGTACAATTAACCCTATTAATTTTATCCGGCAACACTGCTTGCCAGTGTCCCAACTAACATATACCAATACAACTTGGAACTGTGGCCGGGAAGTGAGCATTTTACAACACCGCTTTCACAATGTGTGATTCTGGCTCAACTCCATCCCTAATCGCCAGCCAACCCATCAAGTCACTCGTCAAAAACTCGCTAGGCCATTGTTTTCTAACCTGGCCTTTCAGATATTCCGCCGCAATACTCACATCCTCCTGCTTCAGCCCCTTCACCAACTTACCGAGCCCTGACTCCACTTCCTCAATCACTTTATCGATCATCCCTACAGTGATAGGCCTGCCATCGTCAGCAATACGTACAGCGTAGTGAGCCCATTGCCAGAGCTGCACACGAGTAATTTCGGCTGTGGCAGCATCCTCCATCAGATAGTTGAGCGGGATACAACCATTTCCAGCCACCCAAGCGGCCGTATAGGCGAGGCATGTCTCGATGTTGGAACGCACACCTTCAAAGGTAACTCGACCAGGTACATTAGTATTCAAGAGATCCTCGGCGGATACTTTGACCTCAGAGCGGAGATTATAGTACTGATTCGGACCAAGCATGTGCTGGTCAAAGATCTCCCGAGCCACCTTGTTGATCAGAGGGTGTGCGATCCAAGTACCGTCATGGCCGGCAGTGACCTCGCGAAGTTTGTCAGCGCGAACCTTGTCCATGGCAATTTCATTTGCTTTTGGGTCGTCCTTGATTGGGACCTGCGCGGACATTCCACCCATGGCCGCAACCTTACGCCTGAAAGAAGACATCAAAATACGATAGGTTCACGTCAAGGAAAACTCAACTTGTGACATGTCTGAATGAGCAAACGAACATATGCGTCCATGAACGGCACGGTCATCGTCACATCTTTGCGATCCGGCAAAATGGCAGAACGATCCGCCCTGCGCTTCTTGATAAAGCTGAAAATGTAATCCCATCTATATCAGGCATAGAAGTTGAGCGTTCGCGGACCCCGACAAAAAAAAGTACTATTACCTGCCACAATTCAGTCCAGACGAATGGTTTCTCAATTCGAACAGGATCTCTTCCATCTGGAATGCGGCGGGAAGCGTTTCAATAAGAACCGTTGCGCGAATTGTGTTGTGTGGCATGCCAATGTAAGATTGCGAAAACAGGAATACGTCATTCCATAAACGCGCTTCACGGTAGTGTTCCATTTTAGGAAGGTAGAAGTAAGGACCGAGGCCTCTCTTCACTAGCTCGTGTGCGTTATGATAAAAATATAGCGCAAAGTCAAATAATGAGCCGGAGATGGGTTGACTTTCCACAGTTACACGTAGTTCGTCGAGATGCCATCCTCGAGGACTACGAGATATTCATGCAGCAAGTTAGATTGATATTAGACACAAAAAAGAAACATACCGAACAATAAGAACAGCAGGATTTTCAACAAGTTTGTACTTCTTTCCCCCCGTCTCAAAGTCAATTTCTCTCCTAATCGCGTCGCGCAAATTGATTTGACCATTGAGCATATTTGCGAAAGTCGGCGCGCTTGAATCTGCGGCACCAGAATAAAATACATAACGCACGAATTTTTTTTTTTCAACATAGGTAACATACCTTCGAAATCAGCCATAAAAGTCTTCGCACCGCTATTCAAGGCGTTGACCACCATCTTTCTATCAGTTGGTCCCGTAATTTCTACACGTCGGTCTTCCAATCCCGGTGCTGGTGGAACGCAATGCCAAGACGGCTCAGCGCGTATGTGAGCCGTCTTCGGAGGAAAGTCTAAAGGAACACCAGAGTCAAGCCGCCTCTGCGCATCTTCTCGCTCGCTAAGCAATCCCTGGCGTCTCGACTCAAATGTGCGGTGCAAAGCTACAAGAAACTTGACCGCGCCCTCCGTGAAAAGGTCTGCTTGAGCATCGGGGGCGACTTTGGAATGAACTTTGAATCCTTGAGTCATCGTTGTGTTCGATGTTGGAGATAAAGAAAATTGAAAAAATCTGAGTTATTTGTAGGTGATCGGCTCTCCGTCTGTTCCCTTGCCGAGACCTGGACGTCATTCAGGATAGGGGCCTGTGATTTTCAGTTAAGTCATATGCGACTTCGGATCTTATGAAGGGAAAACACACATATTAATCACGCAGGATGGTCCTACAATACTTAAATAAAGTGATGTCGTCTACAAGCTTAATGCAACAACAATTGACGTGGAAATAAACAAAGTCGTCCTACAGGTGACCGTACAAATAACTGTTCATTTTTCTTTCGCCTTCCAATCCTTTCTAGGTGTGTTATTTGGTGTTGGGGCCAAGCTTGGATTCGAAACCTTCTCTGGCGTGCTAGTTTTGGAGTATGGAACTGCGAACAAGTTAAGAACAAAAATATATTGCGTTATGAAGGAGCTGACCAAAGAATTCTTTAACTACGCTTTCACCAATAACAATGACGCGTCTGCACGCCATCTGCCAAACGCCTACGCTGACAGAGCCTGTAAAAATTCCGAAACTTTAATTGAGCAGTAAAATATATTTAGACATCTACACTCACCAACAGGTGCATATGGTAGAGACAACCACCAAGAGAGGGGACCGAGCCAACCTTCTGGGAGATAGAATACGGGTTGCTTTCTATACCACCACGTAATGACGAATTGCAATCCCGTGGTCATCAACCATAGGAAGCCGTTGAATTTCATTGCAAAACCATTCCTGGATGCAGCAACTTCCGCATCTATGTGAGTGGAATAGAGTATAGTTTTGAATGTATAGTTTTGCGTTTTGATGAAATGAGTGAACAAAGCGGTTCAAGACAAGAATAGGAATAGTTAGCACACTGTCCACCAAACGACAATAAATCGTACTCACTCAGTTTCTCTAAATCTGCCAACCCCTTATCTACACTTCGCCTCAGCTTAGCCCACTTTGCAAATTGGTCTTGAGCACTAGTCTTCAGCAACTCTGACTTTGTCGTCAGAATATCTGTCTTCAGGGAACGCTGCCGCGCAGCTAATGGAGAGCGGGTTATCCGCAGATACAGGTTATACGACTAAATGGACGCAAAAAAAATGTCAGCAAACTTATCTTTGGAGATAAATAGGCAAGTCATAAACCAGCGAGCCACGCAAGTAAGCGTCAAAATAGCATGACGTATAGTCAAGGTCGCATCCGTATCTCACCGCCTGTAATGATAGCCAATGGAATAGCACGTACAATGTCCGAAAGCACTGACTTTCCAATCCATGTTACAAGCTGAGTGTAGAATACAAGCAGAAATATCGTAGTCAACAGCGACATCGTTGTCTTTATGTTCTTCGGTTAAATGGATCCAAAAACCCGTAACCAACCTGATTTTGATTTTTATTTGCCACCTTTCCGGAGACGCGGAAGGGCTGGTCTATGTAGAACGGATGTCAAGGTCTTCGAGAGGGTTTGGTCGTGCAAGGTAAAGGCGTGGCATACGGGCCGGGAATTCCGTCGATCACCTATGTCTAAAACAAAATGTCGCCTATAAGAATGCAATCGAACCGTCCCTATACTCTCTTTTATCCCAACTCCCACCACTCGTCATGCCTGAGAATGAACTCTGCCAGTATTGGTGCCTGCTTGACTCAAACGATTCGGAAGAAACACCAATTTTTGTTGATGCGAGTCTCAAGTGGAACGTATACCAATTGACAGAGGCGATTCAGAAAAAAAGACGTGTTCTTCGTGATCTCGACGCTTCTGATATCGTTCTTTGGAAAGTGAGGATATCCTACTCACCAGCGTTGACGTTCGTGCTCACATGCCTTCGCAGATAAACCATCCCATTCAAATATCGCCTATTGATACTTTTCGTGAACGGCTTCGGATTTCAGTCACCGATTCCCATGTCGCGTTGAATGACCCTACATCGAAAGTGTTGAATGTCTTTCCAAGAGAGCTGCCTGAGGGCCATCTTCACATCATCGTGGAGGTTAGTAAGTGCGATCGTCATTTCTTCGCTTGAGTGCCTCCGCATTTTTGCATATTTTTGCTCGTCATCTCCATCGACCATCTATATGCGCGTGTGATGGGCTCACCGTTCCCATTCCGCCAATTCTTGCAGTCCGCTAACTGCTATTTTGTTCAATAGAGCCCCGACCTGTAAATCTATGTCGTGAACCATCTCCTCCCCCCCAGTCACCAGGTTAGTGTCATACATACTTTCCCTCGTTTGGCTCATTCCCTCAGGAAATGTCGTGCCTAGAAGCAAAACAGTCGCAGCATTGTACCAACGGCTGCAAGCTTATCATTTCGTCCAGGTATCGTCATAATACTAGTCCTTTCGATTATGTCTGACGATTATATAGGTTCGTGGAACTCCCGGCAGCGGTAAGACGACGCTTGCCTTGCTACTTACTCATCACATCAAAAAAATGGACAAAAACGTAAATGTTATTTGGGTTAGCAGATGGCCCCGCGAAAAGGTAGAGAAAGCTCGTGGTTATCGCCGCCACCTTAGAGACGAGATGCATTGGGTGGAAGGAAACAACACGGTCTTCATCTTTGATGAAGGACAGTCGACGTATTGGGACAAGGACCTTTGGAACGATTTCTTTAAAAACTTCAAACTTTACGGTGAACGAAAGGCTGTTGTCTTTTCAAGCTACGGCTCTCCGAGCTCCCTCATGCTCATAGAAGAAGGAACTCCAATTCATTTGAAGGATGAGCAAAGGGTGAGTTTAAAGGCCGTTGCTCATGGCGATCACCTGCCGCCTGTCGGACTTCTTTTCACTCGGGATGAGTTGGATGAGTTGGTTTCTGTTTTCTACCCCCAATCCACACATTACTTTCATGAATCGTTCTTCCGCCTCCCCTTTCTTCTTACGGGAGGACATGCTGGAGCGGTATGCGAATTTTTGACGATAATTGCTGGTCATGATGTATGTCGAACCTTAGGTTGAGTTTTTTTTTTGATGTCTAATTTGACCTTTTAGTCATATCGCCAGCTCAAAATGTCTGGCAGCTTTTATACCTGGGACATGTTCTCAAGAATGGTCGGACCACGCGCTTTGTTTAAGAAGTTGGCAGGTGCAAGTGCATTTGTGAGGGGCCTTCCGGTGGACAAAGACCTCCAGAATGTGGCTGTTGCCAAAGTATTTTCTCTAGTCCTGCGCAACGGTCATGTGACCAAAGCCGATTTCACCAACGATTCAGAACTCCAGCTCTGTTTTAGGAACGGGTGGCTCCACGCTGACAAACACGGTATTAGCCCGGAAGAGACTGTCGCCTATTTCTTCGCATCGCCGCTTCATCGCTGGTATGTGGAATGGAAACTGTGGGACAATTACCCAGCACCTTCAATCGAAATAGGCGATATTCTGACCTTCGTGATTCAAGTCATACGAAAGTTCTCCCCAAAACGACTTGCGACTGAGCAAAACTTACCCTCTGGTGAAAATCGGACAATACCGGAAGCCCAATATCAGGACGAATTCTATAGGGGTTGTTCGGATACCATCTTGACCTTCCCTGAATACGGAACAGGGGAAGGACGGGTTGATTTCTACATTCCCGCCAAGGCATGGGGTGTGGAACTTCTACGCGATGGTGACCGACTTGCAGAACATTCTGGTCGCTTTTCACAGCACGGGTCATATGCAACGAATCTTTCTTTCTCTGACTATATCATTCTTGACTGTCGTACCGAATATCCTCGGGATCCACATCCGGGTAGGTATATCTACTCTCCTACAACTATTAATAACTTATTCAGATTCTCTTGCATATAGATCTTCAAAAATTGTACCACGTTGTATTCACCGACGACTTCAGAAAGGTGTCTGTTCTAACCAACGCATTAGTTACTGTTGTAACATTCGGACTGTTGGGTTCAGCATAATTATCCGTTTGTATAATAAGTCTTATTACCTGCATTTCTTCGTGGTAATGAGGATTCTTTTGATCCCCCCAACCTATATGACCGACGCTACGTGAAGATTCCGACTCGGGGAACTCTGTCCTCTGACTAGTCTGTATTACGATCCCCCCAATCATAATCTACAGCTCAGGGGGCGCACGGCCGGCGGCCAACAACAGAGTCGGAGATGTAAGCCATTGATTTTTTTCCCCTTCTTTCGCTTCCTTGCTATAGAGTTCGGACTCTGATATAACTCTTGACCCTCCAGTGTTTCGTAGCTTGACAAGACAGAAAACCCCTCTCGAAAGAACAATGTATGAATACTATTGCACAGCGAGGAAATCTTAAAAGCTCCGGGCTAAAAGACTAAAAGAAAAAAAGAGGACGCCGCACCATGAGATGGATGGGCATTAAAGGAGTCTAGGGGGATGCTTGGATTGCGATTGAACCCCAGAATGTTCACTCATCCTAGGATAAAAACTCAATCTCAAATGAGCCATTAGCTTAACAAGTACATATGTAGCGGAGATACCGAGTCAGGCCTACAGGGTGTAGGAGTCCAAGCATATATACGCAATGAAATCGTTACGTGATATGATGCACAAGAACTCAAACAAATACACGATACATGATTGCGATCAACGTCTCGCGTAAAGTCCAGACATAATCCCAAGGAAAAGCTACAAGTGAGAGAAAAGGGCAGAGAAAAAAAAAATACACAATCTAGATCTTCTTCGAACTTGTTTCCACAAGCCGTATGCTCCCTAGATCTGGCGGTAGCGACCCTTCTTCACTATCCTCCTCCCTGGAATTCTTATGCCAAAGACTTTCAGTCTCCTCGTTATCACCTCCACTCCTGGGATACCTTTTCGGCGTCCTTGGCCGAGTCTTTTCCCGTTCCCGTTCCTTCGACTTCTCTCTCTCAACGTCTTTCGAATGACGTTGCAAACTCTCCCTTGTCGATCTAACCTCTATGCTGTCGTCAGCCCATTCACTCGGGGCGGAATCTGTCACGGATGGAAAGGTCAACATCGTTGCCCTATTTTCTGTGCCAAATTCTGTGCTAGCGTTTGATATCTGGAACATCTCTTTGAGGGTTTTCCGGTTGGAAGGTGGGGAGGATCGGGAATCCTTCATAAAACGTGAATATATCGTTGGTGGAGCGCTTTGTATTTCGCTCTCTGTGTTCCGAAGCGTAGGCACCACAAGGGTGGTGTCTTCCGGTATTAAAAGCGGTCTCGTTGCGGGCGTCTTGTATTTAGTCTCCGGACTATCCACATCCAATAAGTTCCCTTCTGTAATAATGATATCCTCCTTTTGCTGCTGCTGCGGCGACTGTGGCAACGGTGGATATCCATCCCGTGACAACATTGACCCGCCCGCTTGTCGGTGCTCGTGCTTGACCGAAAGGTCACCTTGACCTGGGCGACTATAAGAGTGCACCAGGTCCCGCTCTCCAAACTTAACTGCTGTCCGTTTGTTTCCTAGATAAGACTGAATCGACTGCTCATCGTCTGCTCGCGGCACAGGCGCATCATATAACTGGTGCCTCGTCAATCCACCCAACCCAGCTCCTTCCGTACTCATCCAGGACGGGATTCCGACAACATGGGGGGCAGCAGCGCCAGGTGGACGCAAAGGGGTGTTTCTGTTACTGCTTTGGCTCATCCTCCTTGCAGTGCGAGCGCGGATGATGCTGGTGACGGTGCCAAAGGAGCCGCGCAAAGCATCCATACCAGGGTCTTCTATTCCCATTGCGCCCTTTTCGTCGACAGTCTCCGTATGTTGGCGTGCTGCTTTCAAAAGCAAAGTCGAGCGTCGATCGAGTTTTGAGAGTTTTTCGGGATCCACTTTCGACATCTGAAGGATGGTAATTCCGAAACAAATGACAAGGAATGCCATGACAATGGTCACGATTTGAGCCGCGCTGGCGTGGAGTCCTTGGAAGAGAACCTTTGAAAGGGAATTGCAGCAAATTCATAGCAACTAAAAGGCTAACAACCTACAACTGTAGTGACCATGGAACAGAACGTAACTGGAAAGATGTTAAGACTTTGATTCCCGTCTGAGCAAGATGGACTCACAGAAGACGTAGTAAGTTGGTGTAACTAAATAATGATGAGTCTTGCAAGGGTTTCAATATAAAAGCCATCTCACCCATTGCTGGAAAGAAGAAAAAATGTATCAAAAACGGGAAGACCTTTATATAACCAACGTACCAGTATTGAATAATGCAAGTGCGACATTGAGGTAATAAACTTCTACCACTATACCATCCCTTGAGCATGATAACTTAGAACCAAGGTGGTTACTTACAGAGCGTAATTACAACGAATGCAAATAAGAAGTACATGAACCAGTACTTGAACTAATGCTGGACGTGAACATCGTGTGCCACGAACTCAAACGCATTAACAGCGTACCTGGTTATCGCCGAAGGCGGTCTGGACAATGGCTGCTCCAAGGCCCGTTGTGACACTAACAGAGATGCCACCTATCATACTACAAACCGATATATACCATAGCATGCTTGTCTTTCCGTATCTATGTAAAGATAAAGTTAGTAGTTTCGGGGTAGGAGTACAAATGAATGCTCACTTTGGGGCGAAATAAAAGATAATGACCAGAGAGGCTACAATGAGCACAGATATGTAAGCGATGAATCCGGGGGCAAGGAAAAGCTTCTGAAACTCTCGAATTTGGCCAATGGTCTGTTCTTTTGGGCCTATGAAGGGATTGAAATAAAATATGTGAGTTGAGAGTTTAGCGGCGCGACGGCCAGACTCGGTAAGAAAGGAGTACCATTGAGGGCGATGATGACCGATCCGAGCTATCGTAAGGTCAAAAAGAAGAAAGGAAGGTTATAACAACTGGGCTCACAATGCAGAGGCCACATCCCAGCCATCCGAAAAAGCTGAGTTTCTCATTAAGGAAGAAAGATGACAGTATGGCGCAAATGACAACCGATAAAGCGCCAAGAGGCGTCTAGAGACAGGGATAGATAAGAAAGAAGCACGCAGAACTGAGATAACATACCACCACAATAGCTTCTACAAATGCATATGCTATCAAACCGAGCGCATCAGACACAAGAAGTCGCGAACAGGAGAATCTCAGACACCTGCAAAATTACATATTTCTCCTATAATCATCACTGCAAAAATATATTAATCCTTGAGAGACTTGTTTAAAGCTTTAGCAATCGTACTAGTCATTCCAGTCCACCATAATGCCTTTACGCATGTTGTCAGCCATTAATCCGTGATAAATGAGATAAATTGCGCACTCACGGACTTAAGATAAGCCACACCTTCCCCTAGCTCTCCACCCGCCTGCGAGCGAAGCAGTCCCTTCTTCTTAAAGACGAAGCTTGAACCTATAAGTACACCGCTGACAAGGGCTAGAATAATGCCAACAATCTAAAGCAACGGAACGTTAGCAATACTCAAGTGCATTAGCATCGCGACCCAACGAGAACCTTGAGATTAGAGCCAACTGTTATTGTGTGCGCTGCAGAACTTGTCGCAGCCAGCGAGGACGACGTCGAGGAGGACATTGTGTCGTGGACTCGCAGAATGAGAAGGAGATGGTGGATGAGAAGACGCAACTGACAACGCTGGACTGCTCCTTGGCAGATTTTCCAAATTTAGAAACCCTGAACAGCCCTCGTGTCTGACGGTCTTGGCATGTCTTTCTCGCAAGTATTTCATTTACCAGTCAACTACCTGATTTTGGTCGCAAATTCCATACATATGCTTGGTTCAAAATTCATTGTCGCAACTTGGGGGTTAATTCCATCAGTGGCCTCGATGCCACATGTACAGCATAACTGAATAAAGTGAATTTGGGTTGGATGCACTTCCACCGGCAGCCCGGGGAATATTCATGCACTTGACCTCGGCATCACATATGAAAAGACTCTAAGCAACCTTGTTTCAGCCTCAAGATCGAAAACTCAATGTTTTAGTATGCAGGAATCAAGTTGCCTGCCGCAGCCAACTCGTGCCAGTGCTTGGCGCTGAGGGCTGAGCATTCTCACTTGGCATGCACTGCTATGTTGCAAATCAGCAAGATTTAAGTAGCAACGAAAGATTTCCAGAGTCAAGTATTCCCGTTTGAAACATCCATTAAATAAATCACCAGTATAGTGTACTTGACCGGTACCTTATATTTTTTTAATCTTTCATGTCAACCAAAAGATTTTGACGGGCTCAATGAAATCCTTTGACAATCTTCATGCAAATTATGATATGAACTCTTATCCCACAAAGAAATAAGCCAGCTGAAATCGAACAAACTAAATTTAGAAAAATTAGCCTTTTATAGAAGGGCATGCCGGAGAAGAAATAAGCGAATGCGCTGAATTGAATTGCAAGTTTTTCCCTAGCCATTGGAAAAAGTGTGCGGTGGCTAAACACGACGACGTAGTGTAACATGCTGTTTGAAAACTTAAGTTAAAGAGTAGGAGATCAACCATTCTAAATATCAATATAAAAATTGGATGACGTTGAAATTACATGACTACATAATGAAGTGGGGAACAGCAAACTTAGAACCCACTAGCCGTCACCCTTAACTGCTCTAGCTTCTTCAATACCTCGCCGACACTCCTATCTAATTCTGTAGCAATGTTTTGTTGTTTCGACCCCGGCAGCCTCGCGTATGTCTCGCATAAATCTCCATCCACGACAGATTTGATGGGTACATAATATCCCCTCCACGACAGGTGGTCTCTTCCCACAAGGCTTAACTGCTCCGTCCTCATATGTTGTTCAAGTGTGGAGATGAAATCTGTGTCCTCCTTCGAGATAAAAGGAACCAAGATACCAATCGTTCCATGGAGGCCAGTGTATATCAAGACTTCGCGCCCACCAGCAACGAGGGAGACTTTGTGAATGGATGTAACAAGGTCGCCGACATGAAAGTGAGTGAGCATTTTGGTTTTGTGAGGCGCACCCATGAGAATATTCTTTTCGTGGAGAATACCAGCGCCAGTCGGGTCGTCGTCAACCTGATCGGACACTTTGGAGTCAAGACGATTGACGAAGATGTTCCCAAACCGATCGCCGACAGCAACTGTGTTGTAGTCCACCATCGTCATCGCACTCACCCACCTTGGTTGAACGTCGTCCGCGAACGTCAGCAAGCGATTTTCTGGCGCCTTATATACCACGAATTGTACGGATTCTTGCATATCGCCAACGATAATTCGAGAGCCCTGTGTTGCCAGAGACACGACGGCTGTTGTAAATGTCTAAGATGTTTGGTTAGTGGCTTTAACGTCAACAACAAAGCGCATAACACACCTTGTTCTCTACTTTCCGTAGCAGTTTCTTCTTACCAATATCATATAATCTTAAGGCTTTCCCAATACCAGCAGCTAACCTGCCCTGGAAGGCAAGCAACGCCAATGGAACATCGTCAACCTCCGTCTAGGAACGTATCAGTTGCATGATTTGTCAATGGAAATACCGAACTGACCTTATGTAACAACTCTAGCCCAGCACCATCATCCAAAAATTTATAGGTTCTCAGATAGCCACTTGAGCAGGATCTCGGGGAAATAAGCGTATCCGCAGCTGTGCCCACCACAAGATGCAACTCCTCATTCCGCGCCGTAAACGGCACAACAGCGATCGAAAATGCAGATTCATTTCCGTCCAGGTGAACAATATTGACCGTCTTAGCCTCTATCGGATCAATGATACGGATACATGAGCCCCATGTACCTGCTGGTGCTTTTGGGTGACCAAAGATGTTGGCTGGGAGGTTGATAACTTCTTCATCGATTCGTTTGCCCTGCTGTCGCTAAGAACAATCACCTCTTGTTCAAATAAAGCAATAGGGTACTCACCAGCTCCTGCAATTTCTTATTTGCGGCCTCCTCTCCCAAAACTCGATGATCTCCCTCGATCATATAGAAATAGTGATTAGTGGGATGTGTGATGAACTTGCGTGGCGTGTATAACAATGGTATTGAATCTTGCTTCAGTTTCATTCCCAGTTTCGGCACATGGAATATACTAAGGTCAAGTAATCAATAGTCGCACGACATCAGACACCATAGCTTGCAGACTCACCGCAAAACACTGCCAGCAATTCCAATTAACCCTTCAGGGCTTAGCTCAGCAGAGAAGCTCCACGCATAATCAAGGTTATCATAGATCAGCGGCGTAAAATGCACAAGATTTTGATAGGTGTAGTTCAGCCAGGACCGCGAAGATAGAGCAAGAATGGCAGGACTCTTGTGAATCAGTACGCGAATAAGTCTGACCGCCCTAGTTCCCAAAAATCTGGAAGATGTTCATATCAGCTAATAAACACACAGAGGTATAAAACGGGTATCACCTCGTTCGGGTATCAGTTAGCTGTCCACGCATAGGATCCAATACAGTGCGCAGGAGGACACCATTTTGCAAACCAATGTTGACAAACATTGTCGGTTGGGCCTTGTTAATACTGGCGTCGAGCATTTCCACAATGCAGATGGATGAAGGTGGTGCAGTCAGAGCTTGCAGACTGATAGTTTCGAGCGTGCTCTCCGGGTCCAGTGAGATAATTCGGACGGTTTGGTCCTCACAACCAACAGCCTTGACGAAACATCAGTTGATAAAATTAAAGAGAATCGAACGGAGTATACACACTAAAAATGGCGTACGTTGTCTTCCTTCTGGAACCTCTCCAATACTCAGCGCCAACACTGTACTTCCCATTGCCTTCATATCTTGATACTCGTTAAGCTGCCCCTCCAAATCCAATTCAAAGTACACCAACTCTGCAGAACTCAATGCCACGACTACTTGACGCTTATTGGTCGTCGCAGCGACAATAGTACGTCCGGACGGAACCCTCCACTCGTTGACTCGTCGGTCAGCAAGGACGTGTCGAATACCATGTGGGTGCACTTGCAAAAGGGCGTTTTGACCAATTTGTTGAACGGCGAGTGTGGCAGCAGATGAGAGAAGACCAGTGTCTTGCACCTCTTCAATGGTTTCTCCGATGGACAAGACGAGAGTGCCGTTCACAAAGGACAAAATGATATAGGAGTCGTACGAATCTTTGTTGGATAAGCAAGAGTTTTGTCAATGAAGTGTATGTGGAACATACCATCTTCAGTTTGTTTCGTCGTCCAAACTGCATTCGGGATACCGGGAAGGTCAGAACTCACTGATTCCTCAACTTCAAGACCGTGCCTCAATGTCTTGAACGAACTTCGTGGTCCACGACCGCATGCAGCAAAAACCTGTGGGCTGTCAGAATTAGGAAGTAGATTCAAGACCTTCGAGTCAAGAATTGGGTCAAATGACTCGAGTTCATCGGCAATTACCAAATTCTCTAGTGGTCGTGGACGGAAATAAGCGCGAGGCAAAGCCAGCGTTGGATTTGCCATTCCTAATGTAGGATATGTTGTGGAACTGAACTCAGGTTCGTTGTCGTCATCCCCCAACTTCTGGAATTGGTAGAAGAAACTAAAAGAAAAGGTCGGCTGAAGCATTCCATACAAAAGGGAAAGAGCACATACTGATTACCAAATTCACTTGCAACAAAAAGGAAACCAGACTTGAGAATACACAGACTGGATGCAACAGATACAGTGTCAAAATACTTGATTTTTAATGATTTGACTTCCTCCTCTTCATGTTCAATGGTGACCTTGTATAGATCGCCATCTTCGCTCTGGAGAAGGAAGAAGAAAGCACCCTAGCAATAAACTGGTTAAACTATTTAAATTTTTTTAGAAACGCCTCATCTTACCTTCATCTTGTGCATCACAGCAGCAGTAATAATCAGTCCTCGTCCGGAGTCGTCTAATGGATGCCTCCGCCGTGGAATGGGGACTCGGTGCTGTGGTGCGTCCATATGGCGGTAAATGATATGATCTTCGCAGCAAATTAGTACGCCCGAAGGCCCGTCAAATTGATTCGACATCGCCTGTTGGCCTCCGGGTACTTGTACAAGTAGATTTGCACGAGGGTCAGTTGGTTCGCTCCATTTTCGGACTACATGATTCAGTCCAAGGTCTAATTCATAGTAGGTCAACGTCTAATTAAAGAAACAATGAATTCTGACCAGCCCAGAAAATTGGTAGGCATACATACCTTTTCTGCCTTGTTAAAAGCTTCTCTTGTTGGATCTTGATCTGACTCTGTATAATCCACCTCCAAAGCTGCGAATGTAGGATTTTCGAACCCTACGTCTACCCCAACAATATTGTGAATAATAGAAGAATTCTTGTGTGCCTCCAGCGGTGATGAAATCGTGAGGTTAGCGGCAGCATCTCGGTTGAGAATATACACCAGCTTCGCCTTCTCTACTGCTGCTATCATTACAGCGCGTCCTTTGGGGTCTGTCGCAAGATACTGTCCAGGAACAATGCGACGAGCACCAGATTTTCCGAAGGTCTCTTGATGTAATTTTACGAAACTACTCGTCTTTGGATCGTAGTCTAAAATAATAATTCGTCCGGAGTCCGAGCCTACTATGGCGTAGTCTACATGAAGCGGTAAGAAGAGTATGCGAATAAAACACGTACGGAATCTCACCCTTGGTCCCACCGGTCAGACGGAAAGCAGCGAGAGAACGTATCGAGCCGAATACATCCGTGGCAATAACTGTAGAGACCTTCCCAGTCTGAGGCTCGGGGCGTAGTAATTCTAGCCGAGTTCCATGAGAGACTATGATTTCCTGGTGTCTAGCGCCAGAAAAGTTGCCAACGATGGCTTGGGACACTGCCGTCGGGTGTTGTAGTGTAATATTATACAAGTGCATTATCACAAGTCAGTGAAGACCACAATAACGACCGACAAATTAATCCGAGTACTTTTGCAGTAAAATTGGACGTGAATTTGAACTTTGTTTGTGCTTGCTTTGGCGACATCGAAGGACGAAATTATCTACAAACGAGTTCACTCTAACATCATACATGTAGTCCGTAATAAAATATACATAGAGTTTGTACACGATTCGTGTTGCTTGAAAAAAAATGGTCATTGGTCACCAGTCATCCGCTGCTCCGAAAGCAGATTTCTTCTTTCCTCGACCTCTGCTGGCACTTTTCCCTCTTTTTGGATATGATTTCTTTGGATGCGAAGAGCCAGATCCCGGACAATCTGAAATAACAAACATTTGTCAAAATTTAAGAAAGGAATTAAACGTTTCACGTACTAGAGCTCCAGTGTCCTGTCTTTCCGCATTTGAAGCACTCGTCAGTAGAGCTAGCTGCGCCGCTTCCCACATAAGACTTAGTCTTGTCATTAGAGCCACTAGGACATGCTAAAATGCGGATTTAATGATTTACATTCCAAAGAGTAAAATACAAACCATTGGCATAGTGCCCAGACTTCTGACATTTGAAGCACGTATCTGCAGCAGCCTGATTGTTTGCATTTGTACCGAAGCTCCGTTTATTGTCCGAAGTTTCGTTTGGACATACTAAAACAGAACAAGTAACTTAAAAGAGACAAAACGTGGGAAGAGCAGAGCATACCATTGGCCCAATGACCCTTTTGTTGACACTGGAAAAAAAATGGTCAATGAGCACACATCCACCGTCGATGGACCACGTACCTTGAAGCACGCATCATCTGCAGCACCACTATCCCCTTGACTTTGACCATAACCCCCCCTCGAGCTTACACCACTGCTAGTCACCTCAGCTAACCCACTTCCGCGCGTCTGATTGCGTGGTGGCTCATCGTCCCACTCCCAGAACTTACACGACGAACCATCGCCTTTCCCGCATCTCCAGAATTTCCGGCCTTTATTACTACCTTCTTTAAATACAGTATGTAAAACAGCGTATTCATTGCAGGGGCATCGGCGCATCGTAGCTTGGCTGGATGTTGATGGATTATCCATTGTCTAAAAAAATGAGAGGGAGAAAAAAAACTTAAATGAAAATGGGTCATACCAAGGAATAGGGCCTCTTAGAAGGCACGTTACTGGCATCCGAGGAAAGCAGTTGTTCTTCAGCAATATATTCAAAAAAGCCACAACCGTCATCTTGTATCGGACAACCCCAATACTGTTTCCCTTTTGAGATACCTTGGTTGACAGATTTACGAACAGCTGAAACACCGCATTCACACTCTGGTGCGGACGTCTTGTTAGAAGTTGTGGGCAAGCTCGACGTTGAGCTTGACGCAACTGGCATTACCCGAGCCTGCCAGTTAGTGGATATCGTGATGGGTTCACTTGGCCGCTCTGGAGGAGGTACCGCCAAAGAGGACTCTGCGGTCCATGAAGTCCCTGTGTTATGTGAGGATCTTGTGTTGCCTCTTGTTGCATTCCCTGAATTCATATCGATGTCTAATATTTGGCCAAAAGTTAGTTTGAGCCACGCTCTTAGAAAATAACAAGATAAGAACCATGATCTGAATCGATAGTAATAGGTGTAGATCTGGCTGCGGTTCCTCTTCCTTTACCACGTCCCGAGGCGGCTCGGCCCCGTGTCGAAGATTGTTTCGATGAGGTTCCACGTCCACGTCCGCGTCCGCGTCCACTGCCCCTCCCTCTACTCCCTCTACCTTGACCTGCATCACCTGGATCATCGAAACCCTCACCACCTTGGCCACCATCCCCGCCACCGCCGTTTCCATTACCTCCTCCTGCACCACCATTGTCGCCTTGTCCAGAAAGATACCGTTGTACACTCTACAATCCATCTCGTCAGAATTGAAAGAAAGGTCTTATGTTTCACATACAGCAGTCACCATCTCGAACTCTCGTTTAACTATAACAAACATTTCCTTATACTGATCTAGGCTCCGTTCAAGCATCTCTTGCTTTGTCGTCATCCCTTCGCAAACTTGCACCATTCTCCTTTCTGTCTAAATATACCACACATAAAATATTAAGATAATCCACGAAGTAGTTGACTTACCTCTCTTCTCAATGACGGTTTACTCACACTCTTCACCAAGCCTATTTGGTTGTATCCCTCGATTAAGCCTATGCCCAGAGTCGAAGGTATCAAATATTTGATAGCACCTTCCATTCTCTCAATCACATATGAACGATCAATAATAGTTTGAATATGCTGAGCTATTGTTGCGTCCGTGCCTGGGTTCGGGAACAAGAACCAAGGTTACTTTCGATGGAGAGAGGTAGATGGATAAGACGTACCAATCCCGTTTTTATCCATGAGGGTAACTAAATCAGCTTCCGTAAGATAACTCGGTTTTGATGTTTCTCCTTGTCGCATTTCGCAAAGGGTGGGCTCAAATTCTTCGCCCTCACTGAACTCAGGAAGTGTGTTTCCAGTCCACTTGTCGTAGACGTAGACATTGAGATAGTTTTTCTCTTTTACAACCAGACCTAATGGGCATCAGCACAGGAGCCCTTCACGAAACGTAGTTAGAAGGTCGAACCTGCCGCAGAAAACTCCTCCCCGCCACATACGACATCTATAGTAGTCTGCCAACCCTCCGCATCTTTCGAACAACAAGCAAGATACCGTCGTGTGATGTATTCGTAGACTCTTTTTTCGTCTCCCGTTAGATTATTGACGTGAGCGGTGGGATGAATCGGAGGGTGAGCTTTGTCATCGTTCTTCCCCTTTCGGGGAGACATGTATCCTCCTTGTTGTAGCCTAGCCGAATCAATAAACAATTCTTGAAAGAAAAGGAGAAACCCAGATCTTACGACGAAGCGAAAGTACCCCAAGCGGCATCAGCAGTTTGCTTGGCTATAAGAGACCTGTGGTCGAACTGTGGGTCGAACTGGTCAGTTTCTGTACGTGGGTAGGAGATGAAGCCTTGTTGGTAAAGCTTTTCGGCGATCTGACAAAGGAACGCATTAGCATCGACTCTAGAAGACGAGAGAGATACACACGTCCAAAGCCTTCTTGGGAGCGAGCTTAAGCAGCCTTGAAGCCGCTTTCTGAAGTTCAACTGTTGTCAAAGGTAGAGGTTTCCTGCATTACGTATCAGATTCAATTGACAGCTTGGTATGAGATTTCCAGCTGGCGAACCATTTCTTTGTCGTTTTACTTGTCACATTTCTGACCCTCGCTATAGGATTTTCCATCATCATGGTATAAATTTCAATAACCACCGCTTGAGAAAAGAGATGGTATCTCTTCCAGTGAAATCTTGTCTCTTCCTCAGCAGCCTGTGAAGTCGATTGGCGCGTTAATGACAAATAGATATACCAGAAGGATTCGGGTCTGAAGGCCTTCACATGAGTATAGCGTTGGACCACGAAACCGAGGGTGGGGAATTGGCACGGTCCTGCATCGAATGGGAGTCTATTCGTAAAAATGCATATGAATAAAATTACCATAGGACACGATATTCTTTTCGTCTGCTATCGCTTTTACTCTCCCTTGTAGTGCAAGTGTTTGTAATCTCGTGAACGCAGCTCCGACCCTGAGATCCAGGAGAATCCGCGCTTCGACCGCATCTGCTTGGCGCTTGTCCAGTTCAATAGGATGTTGCGCGGCATGATGAATTTGTCTATAGACGGTAAATGACTAAGTACGAGAAAGATAGGAGTCGACATACTGCGCGATAATGGCACTGAACCTTGCCCTCTTCACTTGAATCGCTGGCTTTGCCTTACGACATACCTTCGTGATCTCCATGCCAATGTGTTCACCCTCCCTATCACAGTCAGTCCATATCATCAACATGTCGGCCCTCCTCGCCTGTGTCATCAGATTTTGCTCAATGGATTTTTTGTCCGACGAGATTCGAACTTCCACTGGGGCATCGAACAAATCGAATGGCTCACAGGCATTCCATTTGCGATGATTTTCATAAAAATCATGGGATGTAATGTGACCTGAAACACAGGTAACAACAAAGAAAGAACGGCTTTGTGGATAGTCGAATTCATAGTTTTTGATATAGTTAGTTTGAGTGTTGTGCTGCAACATTGTTCGTGTCGGTACGCGTCTTGTGATAAGATAATCTGAACGTACAGTAGTAAATTGCCCACCCGAAAGAATCTGGGTGATAGACTTTGCAATAGAAGGTTTCTCTGCCACGCATAGGACTTTCATTAGTATAGAAGTTTGAAAGCAGTAAACAAGACAAGCAGTTGTCAATTGAGCAACGCGTTAACTCATATGACAACGTGACCAAAACACGGGGACGCGATATTTGGTCTTATTTTTCAAAGGCCTTCAGTCTTTTATCTATGGACGACGGAAATTCAGTTACAACAAAATTACTGACGCTCCTCAATGTCTCTGCTACAAAAATCGGGAAACGGAAACGAATTAATGAGTTCGTCCACTCAGAAAAGAAATTAAATAAGCGGAAGCCCTTGACATCAGATGAGAACACATGTGCAGCTGAAGACGCGCAGAAAAATATTCCTACGGACGAAGAGCATCTCTCAAAAGAACAAGAAGAGACCGTGGAGGCTGAAGAAGTAGAAGGTATACTCCGTATTCCACTTTTGAAGTTTAATTTAAGCAGATGTTGTTCCAGAACATGCACCCAGTGATCCTTATGAAGCTCATTTCGGCTTGAATCCACCGTGCCTTTCCGCATTATCCCGTGCAGCGGTCGATGCAAAATTATGGTCTACTTCAAAAGAGAAGGGGGGAAATTTGGGATCCATACTGGTTTCGATACCACAGAACTCGGAGTCGAGCACATCAGTAAGCAAGCTGAACATAGATGTGGGGGGTTTATCTTTAGTTTTTCAAAAAAAAAGCTTACCGTCACACTTTAGATTTTGGATAACCTGAAGACATCCTTCACCTCTAAACAGTCGAATCATGTGAAAAGTACTGCTCTTCAATGTGTGTCTTCAATAAATGAGACTGACTTTCAATTTTCAGACCATTTTGAACTGCAAAATGATCTGCTTGCTACCCTATCAATGCGGAAGGACCTGTACTTGACGTCGACGGCGTTTGACACTAAGAAGTCCATGAGAGAGGCGATTGCTCTTCATGCACTTAATCACATTACAAAGTAATCCCGCCCACTTGTAATCACATCCTTCATTTATATTCCCCTAGGAAGCGACGTCGCGTTCTCAAAAATAATGAACGCCTCAGCAAGGCAGCTAAAACCAACCCCGATGCGCCACCACCCGAAGACGTGCAAGACCAGGGCTTCACCCGCCCTTCGATTCTCATACTTCTCCCTTTCCGTTCTTTTGCCCTTGAGTGGTTCCGTGCCTTAACCTACCATACGCCAACACCCACTCATCAGATCGAAAACCAAACAAGATTTCTATCAGAATATGACTTACCTGAGGGCGTCGCTGACAAGCTCCTGGAAGCCGAACCTGGGACTTATCCTCCTGATCATGTTGAAATTTTCAAGGGAAATGTGGACGACAATTTCAGAGTTGGAGTCAAGGTGACAAAGAGAACGGTTAAGATGTTTGCAGAGTTTTATGGGTGTGATATCATTCTGGCAAGTCCGTTGGGATTGAGGAGGTCTATCGAAAAAGAGAAGTGAGTTTTGAAGCGCCTTAGTCCTGGTGTTATGATTAAGCAATCTACAGGCATGCGGATTACCTCAGTTCGATTGAAATACTTATAATAGATCAGATGGACGCTCTGACTATGCAAAATTGGGAGCACGTCAAGGTTGTTCAGCTCCACGTCCTATTTTTCCCCGATGACACTGACAAATCGCCACAGTTTGTGCTAAGTCAGATTAACAAGCTACCCAAGGAATCTCATGACACAGATTTCTCACGTATTAAACCTTGGTATCTCGATGGCCTGTACGTTCAGAATTTTGGTATCGTAATATCCTAACATCAAATTATCAATTCCATGCAGTGCAATGTACCTTCGACAATCAATCTTACTGTCTGCCTACGAGACACCGGACACTCGCTCAGTGTATAATGGCTTGAAAAACGTAGCCGGAAAGGTTCGAACAGAGAAACGGTACAACCCCATCAACGTGCCCGCTGGTATCGACCAGGTAAAAAAAAGCTACTTCCCCCCACGACATGGCTCATGTGTTTTTTTTTTGCTGAACAAGAATTTCGTACATTTCGACTGCGACAGTCCTGTAGATGAACCTGAGAAACGCTTCCACCACTTTACAACGCAACTTTTACCATCAATATTCAAGTCCGCAGTGCAGAGCACGAATACCATTATTTTTATCCCATCTTCCTTTGATTTCATCCGCATCCAGAACTACTTCCGAAAAAAAGGTGGTCTGACATTTACTGTACTATCTGAGTAAATTTACTCCTTGGCCCTTTGTTCCTCTCGCTCAACCACTCTCTATCTTCATAGGTACTCATCAAACGCTGATATCTCCCGCGCCCGTCTATCCTTCTTCGAATCTACGGCTTCCTTCCTGCTTGTCTCTGAACGATTTCATTTCTTCCGCAGATATAAAATTCGTGGTTGTCGGAATCTCATCTTTTATGCACCTCCTGACCACGCGCAGTATTATACAGAGTTTCTGAGTTATCCGTTCTTGGATGATGGAGTGGAAAGTGGGGATGTAATTTGTCAAGTCTTATACTCGAAGTATGACAGATTTAGACTGGAAAGGATTGTTGGGAGTGAAGGAGTCGGCGAGTTGATCAAAATTTTGTAAAGCTTATTTTATGTATAACATAGAATGGTCTGTATTTAGATTCTGTCATATAAATTACTTACAGGTGACAGAAGTTACCTATAGAGTTGATACCTTTCCTGATTTTTCCGACATAAAGTAAAATAAAATATCCCATTTACACCATATCTATAACTATTAAAATATGACTCTACAACAGAACAATTAAGAAGACTAGTTCTCAAAATGAGAGGGCATCTTTTTCTAATTTAAATACTCACAATATGTCTTGCAGTAGCGATGATCATGTCTGAGCTGAGTGACGGTCCAAACATCCATTTTCTGGGATCATCTTTATCAGATGAGACGAAGTCAATTTCTACACAATCAAGTGCACGGTTGAAAGATCGCGACAGGAGCACTGAAAGAAAAACTTCAGTGTGTATCGGCAGTCGCCAGTAAAATTGGCGTTCGAATTCAGGATCTTCATCTTCAGATGATAAGGGTATGATGCCCAGTGACACAGGACGATTATTGGCTACAACGTCTATAGGGTCAAATATCCGAACAGCTTTGGCTTTGGCTAGCCCGGTAAAAAATTGACCATCTTGGAAGAAGGAAAGTGGTGGGAAGCGAGTTCTGCTCCAACTAAAGGCTCTGGATTCAGAATGAGTAGAGTGTAAAGGTTGAGAAAAGGCAGAATGGACGAGGGTTCTGGCAAGTTGATTGGGGTCCCTGTCCTAGCATCGCGGAGTAATTGGAACACCTAATGGTCTGAAATTCAGCCAATTTGTTGTGATTAGATAGATACACCTCATGCAAGGGCAATGGTTCCACTTCAAGCCGTGGGCCGTTGAGGTAGTTGTTAATGTATTGCAGGACGGGCAGAGAAGGACATAAGGCGATGTGAAATAGAGCAAATTACATGAAGCGCATACTGTATCGCTTCGTTACCTGCATTGTACTCAGAGGAGTGGAGAGGCTGTACGCACACACAAATGTCCATTTTCTGCAGAGCTCCTCCGGAAATCCCTAGTCAAGAGACCGAAAGCATCAGCCCCGGCATGCTGAGATTCGAGTAGATGAGCACATTGACCACCAACCCGAGGAAGCCCAACTAAGCAGCGAGTTCCGGAATCGCTCGACAACAGTACATGCGGTACGAGAAACGAAAGAAAGACGGCAGTCCGGCGGTCCGGTGTCTGGACGCAAACTTTGATTGAATTTTTAGGAACGCTTTTTGGTCCTGCCAAAATCTTGCTTCGAAGTCCTGAGGTTATGGTATCTTTCCAGTACGCAATCCTCATTTTTTTTCCGTCTCAAATATGTTTACTGACCTGTAACTTCTTTTGTAGATGCCATTGTACGTTGAGATTTTGCTAGAGTTGTTTGAAAGTTCAATTGACTGATACCTCTTTAAGCTTGCGGAGACACCATTAAAAAACCAAAACTAGACCAACACCATTCTCGGTGTCAATCGGGCTTCGATTGTATAGACTGTTCGACCACGTTCAATACTCCTGCAGATTATAAGGGACACACTTCCTGCATATCAGAAGCGGAAAAGTATCAAAAAGGTCTGTACAAAGGACCAAAGGTGCGTGAGGCGTGTTACTTTGCTTTTGGAAATAAAAGCGTTCATCTCTAAATATATGCCTAATCTAGGGTGCAAACGGACAGAGAAATTCTAATATAGACCAATCGCAACCTACTCGTCAATCTACTGACACCTTTGCATCCCGGAAGTCAAATGCGCAATGGAGTAGGACACCTCAGCCTACGTCTTTTGATAACGTGAACGGTTTTTCAGGCGATCGACAGGACTGGCGTAACGCCACTAACCGTGGTGCAAACGGTGGTGGAGGGAGGGATTGGCAACGCCAGAGATACCCTAGTTTGAGTGGTGCAAATGGTGTGCCGCTACGGAGGCGATCTCCGCCTGATGTACAGCCCAGTGCCGCAGTGGTGATTCGTGATAATACTGTTGGATCCATCGCGGTCAATTCGGCGTCTACTCGTGCCGTAGGAGAGGCTCAGATTCATCCTCAAGTTAACGGATCGAAAGGCAAGGACAAAAAGTCGAAGGGGAAGAGTAAACTCAAACCGGACGAAGCCGAACAACTCGTGCGTAGATTGTCTTTTTTATTTTATTTTTCGCTCTCCATGATTTTATAACGTTGATTTAGGTCAATGGTACTTCCTCTGCAGTAGAAGATGCCACTGAGAAGGGAGAAGTTGAAGAAAAACCAAAGGAAGCAAAGAATGAAATCGAGAGAGGCGATACAGCCTTGCACGGGGCCGATACTGCTCAAGCGACGGAAGAGGAAAACAAGGAGCAAAAGAGAAGGAAGCGGAAAGACAAGAAAATGCAAAAGGGATCGATTGGAGAGGTGGAGTTAAAAAAGACTGAAACTCTGGGGGGTGCTGAAGTGTCATTGACTGCTAATACGGAAGGAAGGGTGAAGAAGAAAAAACTCAACGAAAATGAGGCAACCAATGAGGGAGAAGTGGAAACCCTTGCAATAGAGGTTGAGACGCCCGTCGAGGAAGTGAAGCTGAAGAAAAAGGAAAGGAAACGGAAGAATAGAGACGAAAACGACAAGGCAGCTTTGGAAAAGACAGAAACCACCACAGGAGATGTCAAGACGGTTGGTGACACTGGAG
>QDKV01005160.1_pt1 | contig 30610 bp, 32 predicted proteins | sample 1861101 | NCBI WGS metagenome assembly QDKV01 (sample SAMN04275158, study PRJNA302643) | Fungus metagenome, whole genome shotgun sequencing project. | isolation source: fruitbody | host: Mallocybe terrigena | place: Sweden | collected 2013 | reverse complement strand
CCTATTCAACATTTTAAACACTTAATTAACAATAGGAAACAAATATAAATGGCATATAAATACTGATAACCCCGAAGTGTGAAGTCCCTCTTCACTTCTTGTGGGGATTGTCACATTCGTTCTGCGGGTGCAGTCGTTTATCTCGCGAGATTGTCGATATAACAAGTATTGAGTCTTCTTCACATAAAAATCGTGCGTAGTAACCGTAATCGATCAACAGAAATGGCATTACGAGTCTCAAGGGGGCACCAAGAGCGAAAAAAAGTACCAGGGTCGATTTTTTTCGTATGAATTGAACAACAAATACATGAGGGATTCCTCTGAAAATTTGTGTGGATATAGATAATTTGTATTTGTATAATACTGCAAATTTTAGAGTCCTACTATTTTGTCGTTGCAGAGATATTGCTAGATTAATGCAAATGTGAAAACACTGGTACCGGTGTGAAAACAGTGACAGTATGGTCCATTTTCTGTGGTTGATAATCAAGCCGAAATGCCTCCTAGTTTCTATGTAGTCCATTTCTGGTAACAGACGACATGGTCTGTGCTCACTTTTACCTTAATCGACCACTTTACATTTATCCTCACCTGTCACTATCATATTCTCTTAATTGTCTAATTCGCATTCACTCTCTCATTTTCACTGAATCAGCCTATCTGAGTCTTATTTGTCAGTAGTAAAAATTTCATCAAAATCGAATGGAAGGATTGGGAGGAAATTTTAACTCAAGAATTTATTGAATATGTCGGGGACACACAATTAACCTAGCATCTCTGTCCGGAATGCCGTTTACATATATAATTGATAAATAATCATATATTTACTCTCATTGGTGTATTGTATCATTTGGTCAGTGAAAAACTGGTATTCTCTCCAAATTTTTACGATTCAAATACGAGTGACAGAACCTGTGACCGGGAAGCTTCTGTGGGTGTTTTTTACCTGAAACCACAATAAGAATTATTTTCTCTTTCCAAAAATAATATAATGAATGTGCACCAGAAAACCTGATTATGACTCAATTCTAATTCTAAGGTAAATATGTGAGCAAGATTGTGGATAGTGGACATGTTATGTAAAACAGGGAATTTCTGTCACCCTTTTTCTGCCTCCTGGAGATGGAACGCCTGCTCCCTTATTTTCTGTCTGAGGGATTATCTGGAAAAGAAATAAGGATGTCCAATTTCTGTTACTAGGTTCAGCCTTCTCATTTTCTGTTGCTGGGTTCAGTCCTTCTCGGTTTTAATGACTGACCAATTGACCATAAAGTTAAAATATCTATCCAATTGATTATACAGTTAAAAGAACCATCTTGAGGTTAGGTTTGAGCTCAAACCCATGTCCTTCCACCTGAGCGTCTCCAAGGACCGATAAGACCTACTCTTCGTACACGTGACCTTTTTATTTTTAGAACAATTCTCTAAAATCCCCAATAATCGAGAAAAAATTATTTCCGGGGTCAAAATTATTTTGGTGTGACGCGTGACATAAGAGTAGGTCGTATCAGTACAGTACTAATAGTAATAATTTCCTAACCAAAATAATCGGAAGAAATAAATTTTACATGCCTCTTTAATTTTTCACCTGTTTTGTAAACATGAAGGAAAGAAAAAAAGACAATAAACTTCATCCTTTCCCTTCTCTCGACAAAATGAGGCTCAGCCTATTAATGGTGTTAAATTTGACAACCTTTCTAACAAACCCAAATATTTTGACGAACACTTCTAACAAGACCAGATATTTTAACGAATACCCAGGTTGAATCTTTTCATTACATCCACACTAAACACAGACAGGTTGATATGACTAACTTTTCATGGAGATCATGACCCTGTGGAGATCACTAATACATATAAAAATTGACAAGTAAAATTTAAAAAAAATACAGTTTACAAATATTCACAGGCCATGCTGACCAGTCAGGTTTCTCTTCACCAGGCACCTCCTTTTCTCGAAATCACACTTGCCACCATCACTTCCTATCACTAGACACCATCCCACCTCCCTCGTTTACTACCACTGCCGCCCATATCCCCTCTTGAAACCCCAGAGATGTGCGTTCTTGCTCGTTTTGGGACATGAGACAAATAAAGTAGCGGTTTATTTGACACCTTTAGCATGCTCGAGTCCGTAATTTTAAAAGGAAAATGGGAAACCTTCACTTGTTGTAGATATCTCTAATACTTGTGAGTCTACCTGAATAAGAACAACATCTGTTGTAAATAAAATTGAAATCAAATTTCCATTTCTAGGTCATGTGATTTTATAGATCAGGTGACAGAACCCTCACCCTAACCCAACTTGGGAATCTTTTTTCTCTCCATCATGGTTTGGTCAGCTCCCAGTCTATTATCTGTTGAATCCCTCATACAGAATGCAACAAACTACCTAATAAATAACTGCCCTCTCCCACCTGATGACAATGTCAGGGGTCTCTTCTCTCAGCCTGGAAGTGGAGTCCAGCTCAACCAACCTCCAGGCACGTGCATGATCCTGCCTCTCCCTTTGGAGAAGACACCCCGAAATCTAGTTTCCTCACTAATTGATTTTGATAAATTCGAGTTGCACCCATCCGAATGGGACCACTTTCCTGACTTTGAACCAATCCTACTTACCACTTTGATCAATAGAGCCCTGTTGCCTTATCCCGCTCCATTACACCAAAGAATGAGGGACTTTGATGATGGAAAGGAGGGAATAGTACATGAAATGCTGTCAATTCTGTTACAAAGGCTTTCACCCCTTGCACACTTGATACTCATACAACTTTGGAATGAGGAAGAGGAATATGAAACAGGCGAATGCTGGGCTGCCTTGCAGGCACTTAGTACCACTAAATCGATGACAGATAGGAATTTTTGTGGAGAAAATGTCCAACCAGATATCATCACGATAGTACTCCAGGAGTCACTTTTGGTACCCGTCCGAGATGACGTTCATGTCACAGACAGATTTGTCAGGGTTTCGCCAGTGGACGCGAAGGGGAGCGCTATCTACAAGAGTCTTATTTCGGAGAGTGGCACCATGACGCAGGATATTTATATGGATAGTGTCCTTGACAGAGCAGAGAAGGGTCCAAAGTGGCTGCATTATTTTTTCCAGAAAGATTGCAATGATGGTGTCAGGGGAAGTCTGCAGCGAGGGAAAACTCTGCAGATGTTTTCATCAGTATCTATGCCTTTTTATTTCTCCATCATTTTTCATTAATCCAACTTCATTATTTAGATGTACTCTCAATGCCAAACATCACAATCAAAAATGGCCCTCTTCACATCACTCTGGGGCTTTCTCAGAGTTGGTATGTGTCCTGTGGACACCAAAGTTCCTCCTCAATTTAGTCTCTCTGAAAACCTGGCCATCGACGACGATCGTACCAACCAAGAGGGTACAAAAATTACTGTCTTGGAGATCCTTTCATTTCTCATCATGGGCACAATCCGGGCCAATGGTGACAAGATCATACCACCTGGAAAAAGGACACTAGCAAGGTCTATCACAGCTGGTATCATACCTGTGCCCTCTCAATGGCTTATCAGGTGGCTTCGGATCTCTTCTGGATTTTTCCAGATCCAAGCAGAAATGTCTGAAAGACTTGTTCGTTGTGGGGGTTGGAGAGCAATGGGTTTGGTTCAGGAGATCACGAGTGTTTGGGGTGGGTTACCTTTTAGACGCATGGGAAATAAGTAAGCAAGTGATCATTTTTTGTTGACATTCTTGAACAAAATGCTCCAGTGGGTGTCTACGGTTGCCTATTCGCTTTGATTCATGGGAAGTACGAGAAGGAAGATTCACCAGCATCAACAAGGTTTCTCGGTTGGTCCTGAAGATGTTTCTCTCGCAAGAGGATTTTCAGGCTGAACATAATGCCTATCTGATACTTGAGAATCACCATGTGCCATATGTTCCACAATTTTTTGGTCATTTCAAGCATCAATTCACCAATTTTGATGCAATCTTATTGGAATATGTTGGAGAACCAGTGGATGGTGACTTAACACAACAGGATTGGTGAGTTTATGACATTCAAACAGAATCATTTCCAATAACACTTGTCCAGGGAACACTTGAATAATGTCGTGACAGCCTTACACAGATCAGGGGTGCATCATCATGACTTAAAACCTGACAACATTGTTCGAGGTGAAGATGGAGTTCTCAGGATAATCGACTTCAGTTTGTCATCAACCGGGGTAGATTGTGAGCCCAACACTTGCCCGGACCTTGCCTGGATTAATGGAGAAGATCAACTAGCTCGAAATGATTAAATAAATCTACTGTACTGATACGACTCTTCTGTCACGCGTCACACCAAAATAATTTTGACCCCGGAAATAATTTTTTTCTCGATTATTGGGGATTTTAGAGAATTGTTCTAAAAATAAAAGGTCACGTGTACGAAGAGTCGATTATGCACACATTAAAAGCAAGTCAAACAAATATAAACATCTATCCTATCACCTGCCACAATGATTAACAACCTCTTCTCGGACTTCTGTTGGTTCATTGATATCAAAAAAAAAAAGAAACCTCTGGAAAATGCATTACAAATACAATACTTGGTGGATAAAACCGGAGAGGAAGAAGGCGGAAACGGTGTAGTACGGGTTCAGGCGATAAATACTTTTACCCGTCCAATGGCTGCTGACGAACGATCTGGAGATCCTTTGTATTTCAACATTGAATTTTTCCATTTACTGAAGATGGTCACCATTAATCAGTGGATACTGGCATTAACTTGGGAAGAGAGCATGAACAAACTTGCCCCTAAATCAGCATCACTGTTGGGAGGTTACATCCTCTATTACGAGAAAATTTTGGATACTGTGATGGGAAGTGGAAATGTGGAAATTTTGGAGAAATGGATGGAAATAGAATCAAAATCGAATGGAAAACACATGCCAAGGATGACATATTCCAAGGAGAAAGATAGGGACCGGCATGGGGTGGATGTCAGAACTGTCCTTGATTTCTGGAATCTCAAAATGGTATACGAAATGGAAGATCTGCGGAAAATAAACGAGAAGGACAAGAAAAAGATCTTTTCTGAAGTAAAGAAATGGTTATCAGACCAATGCAAGAAAAACCAGGAGATACAAAGGAAAGGAAAGGTTTTGACAGGTGAGTTGTCTGTCTTAGAAAACACATATTATATCTACTGAAATAATAGATGTTTCTGGAATCACAGAAGACAATGATCACAAGGATCACAAGAACCAAGACGGGGTGAATGTGGAAGAAGGTAAGTACTCTACTTAATTTCTGGAAAATGAAAATAAAATAAAATATTGAACAAAAATAGGAAGCAGCAACAAAGGAAAAATACGGAAATACGGGAAGAAAAATTGTGAAGGGAAGAATATGCTGGAAGGAACAGGGACAATTCCTGATGCTCCATGTTTAGAAAAACCAAGCATAATAGCAACTCCCCTCGAGGCTGTTCAGTCATTATCAGATGATGAAATATAACTTGAGCTTTTTGTATACTATTACTGCTGATTTCTCTGTGACCAGTGTGGGTTTTTTCTCCTTTCCGTGTATAGATCCTCTCAAGCTGCTTTCTCCAGCGGAGATACCAGGTTAGCCATATCCAGAGTCAGTAATATCACGAATCACACTCTGGCTATGGCTAACCTGGATATTTCAAAAAATTTACTCTGAGCCATTTCTTCCCTCTACATGTCATATCATACTCATTCACCCCTTCTCACATAAAACCTTCCTCGAGGGTGTTTTTGGCTGCTATCCGTCTCATTCTAGAAGTCGATTGACCTAGGAATGTCTCCAGGCCTCCATTCCCATATTAAAGAAAAACCGCCACTTTTTGTTTTGAGTTAGCTTGATTAATGTAATTTCAATCTGTGTGCACATTCTTGTGAGAATTTAATATTTCCTACATTTTGTATCCTGTGAAATAAAATAAGAACTTCAAAATGTTGTGGATAGGCTGGGAAGATATACTTTATGAGATAATGATAATTGTTTTGGAAAAAGTGCAGTAACGTGATTAGTGAAACTATTCGTGTCTGAAAATACCTCCAATGGTTGTGGAGTATTTTTTGGATTTATATTATTACATCCATTTAATTTAGAAATCACCTCAGTTTGAGAGACATTTTTTAAAATTTTAAAGTTAGTTATTTTAACACAGATATATGGAGTAACAGACATGTGTGACACTAAGTGACCCGAACACCATAACTTGACACGTCACTAACTCTAATCACCCCTTTTACTCAAGACGGTTCATGCATGTCCTTATTGCCTAGATTGATTAAAATATCATTTTCCCAAATGTGTACCCTCAATATGATAAAGTACAATGCATATGTCATGTTTCAGGAAGCAATAAGATCAGGTGAGAGTATATAACTTAATATTGAAATTATATCTGATTTACTGTGAAAAGGAGATACAGATCACTTTTCTACAGGAAATCCCTATGTTTTCACAAAAGGTGGTCGAGGACTCATTGCATATTTTCCTTCCCTGTTACCTCAAACAACAAGAGTATGTGTTTGTCTTCATTATGAGCAATCTTCCAACCTTGAATTTATTTTATTCAATAAATTGTTATTATTTTTTTCAAGTCTCAAATTATGAACTATGTCCTTGATTATGCAAGATGTGGGTTTTTGGACCCTGTAGCGGATCATACGAATGGGAAATACATCTCAGTACCTCCAAACAAGTTCTGGAAGGAGGACTTCCCACTAAGGGGTTGTATATATCTATCTCGCTCTCTTCACCAGATAGGTCATACTGTAAGTGTTTAAATTCAGTTGATATATTTCTGTGCTAAAATGATTATAGAATAAACCCTCATACCCCTCCTTATCTCTTGTGGGAGGAAGTGAGAAATTCTCTAAAGGAATGAAACTTCTACAAGATCTCAGTTCACTAGCAGAACTTTCAAACTATCTCATAAAACTTGTGGACCCAGATATACATGAAAGGATGGTTCTTCTGAGGGAAACCATGATCAAAAGATCCGCTCATTCCATGGCGATCTGCACTGTTGATCCTTCTCTTCACACAAGCCTTGGTATCATTGTAAACAGGAGGAGTGGAACTCACAGAGATTCAACTGATGCAAAGGACAGCTGGGCAGTCATGTTCCCATTGGGTATTTTCAGTGGAGGTGACATAGAATTTCCAAAATTGGGTTTAACTTCAAGATATCGCTCCGGTGATGTGGTTTTACTCAGAGCTAGAGAGGTGGAACATGCTGTAAAAGAGTGGTCAGGATTGGTTAGGGTTACTTTAGTGTATTTCAGCAAGGAGTCTGTTTGGAAGGAGTATTCATAATAAATTACTCTCAGTGAAGTTCACATTTTGGTTGAGCACCCTTTAAGAATAACTGTTCATACACATATAAAGGTAAGAAAGGAACCTGTTTCCTTTTCAATCCCTGTCTCTGTCTTTTGGACAGGGAGGGTTCTGTGAGTTGAGATCATCCATTCACTCATTTGTGTCAAAAGTGTGGGATAATGAAGTAATCCGATCAGATTGATTTGTTCTGATAAACAGTGCTTATTTAAATTCAAGTGAGCTTTCCCATACATTTTAAGATAGTTGAAGTTGATCTTTATTCCCTGGATAACTTATGACACACATATGGAACTCAATTTCGTATCCAGAAATTTTCAAGTAAGATAGGCGACATTCATACACAGCTCGATCACATGATGTGACTAAAACAGTGACCTGTCGTGACAATAGTGACTCCTGACCTCCCTGAACTCTCTTTAGCCTTTAAGAAGTTCCAGACTTTCTTATGGCCTATAAAAATATGTAGTAGAGTGTCGTAAGCAAAATTTTTTAAAATTTCGAGTATTAAGCTAGTCCATGTCAATGATGTCATGATGTCACGAAAAAGCTGCCTTATTAATATTAGTGAATCTTGTCAATTTAAGCTGCCCAAGAACAAGAAATCGGGCTTTTATCTTCCCTCAGGATTTACATTTAAAAGTTCTTCTAGAAGCCATAATTGCAAAAAAGTGCGATGGGTAATTTATTTTGGATTCTGAGCCATTTGTCACGCTCTGGTCATGTGATTGAGTTGTATATGAATGTCGCCCATCTTATCAGATGTATTTTCAATGGTAAGAAATATATTTTTTCAGTAATTTATTTTATAGAGAAATGAAAGGGAAATATTGTTGAAAAACTGCACATATTGAAGCTTGATGTCTCCAAGGAATTATACTTCCTCCTACCCCATTTATTGTAATAAGGAGGAAAATCCACTGTAAAGGGTGACACAACCAATCATGGGTATGAGCCCTTGGAGGAGGTCTCAGAAGAAGCAGACCAAGAGGAAGAGGACTTTATTAAGCACACGTCATCTGGATGCCAGTACAAAGCAGGGATAGAACATTAAGAGATATAATCCTACAACCCATCTAAAGGCAGCGTTTTTCAAATTCGTCTCTCACAAGTCGCTTCTAATAAAATTTCTGTTTTATCATCCAAGAAATCCCTGCTTGCAGGTGCCTGCGTCATCTACTCGTCAGCTCTCTAATTATTTTTAGTGAGAAGCATAGAAGCATCATATCGTCTTTTTTCTTCCTGCTATCACCTTTACCGAACTGGATATGTTTCTTTTTTCGGAAGTCTTTCTTTGATAAAAAGGTCAATGTCAATACCATTACTCATATCTCTAAACAGTAAATTAAACTAGGTGACTTTATAAGGAAAACGAAATCAAAATATGAATAGGACACGTCTGAAATTTATTCTCGTCCTGATGCAGTGAATGAAGAAATAAAATTGTTACCATATCTTCAATAATATTTTGTGATTAAAAATTTTGAGTGCTTACCCGATTTGGACTTAGCTTAGGGTTTTCTTTCCGTGGGAAAAAGTCATGTGGGTGTTCGATTTTCTATGGGAAAAAGTCATGTGGATGTTCAGGTGTCAGGTTCCGCTCAATCTTTCATTGCTCAAACCATCTCATTAGAATATGGAGTATACAAGCGTTGGTGCAGTGACTCAATCCCTCCACTCATTTGACAGACGGCTCCGAAAGTGGGTTTCCAATGGAACTATTAAGGAAGTTATGGGGATCAACAAGGATCAGGAGCTGGTGAGAATCAGGTTTCTTCATGTTTTCACTAATAGATTACACAAAGAACAGAGATCATTGCTGCGTGCTTCAAAGACGGCAAAAGGTGAATTGAAAAAGGTATTCAACCAGCCTCTCTTCCTATATACCTTTCTTGTGAGAAGGAAGGAGTTGAAGGATGGTCCTGATCTTGAGGGAAAACTCCGTTCCCTGCTTTCTGAGTTTGATGCAATGTGTGGGACACCTCCACTATCCTCCAATACTTCCTCTGATGGAGAGGTTAAATCCATACACATTTCTTGTCCTTCTCCTGACATCTCTCCCTCACATCGTCACATTGTACCTTCTGGATCCTGTTCACAAAGAAGTCCCTCTGTTTCGGATGATAAAATGGACGTGGACAGGGATGGGAAGAAGATTGATGATGACATAAATGATTCAGAGAACCCAGTGGTGAATATAAGAATGGAGAGCTATGGAGGTCCTGCAAAGGAACAACCTCAATTTTTTCACAAATATGGAGGACCCAGTGGAGGTAAATTTTTAAAATCTTGGATTCACAACTGTATTATCAACTTTTTAGAGAGGGATTTTCCCATAAAGAAATTTAAAGGGAAGGGAAAGGGAAAAGGTGAGTTAAATTCAAATATTTGAGGAATTTTTCCAAAATTTTTTTGTCTGGGTATTAGACTCCGACCGACTAGGTGATTACATCATATATTTCATTAGCATTGAACCATATACAAGATACCATTTTTAGATGAAAATTCTGTCAGTACTGCCATCCGTGAGGGGATCGATATAATAATGGAGGGGGTGGACAGGTTGTATGTGAAGAAATGTGAAATCAAACGACTGGAAGAGCGGATGAATATTGCACTGGGGAATCATCAAGAGGGGGTGAATGATTCATTTCATGAGTTCAAGGAATGTTGGTTCAAGATGGTAGCTGAAGAAGAACAGGAGCCAGAGGAAGTTGAACAAGCCTGCTGGGATCAGAAAATTGGGCGGTTTTTGGAAGGATTGAAATATGAGAAAAAGACACATGACCAGTGGTTGAAGTTATATGGGTTTTCCTCTGACTTGAGCGGAGAGGATAGACATCATCGCATATGGTTGCAAGGAGTACTGAAAGAGTTTGGTACCAATCGTGAGCAGTCATCCTATGATCAACTGAAGTGGGAGAACCATTAATTCCCTGTTATGTTTCTATAGGGGATAATTCAGCTATGGGCATGTTCGCTCCTGAAATACAGAACCCAGGACAGGAATACTCTTATCTTCCCCCCTTTCACTCTGTTCCCTCCTCTGGAGAAACAAGCTCAGTACCTGTTAGTCACCCCGATATGAAGGCCAGTGCTAAGACCACGCAAGGGGCATGTGAACCAATCTCTTCCCTCATTCAGACTTTATCATTGGGAGGTACTGTGCAGCGGGGGGTAAAAACCAGATCAATGCTGGCACGAGCAACTCCGATGGCAGTATCATTGGAGTCATCCATCTCGTGTCCACCCTTGGTTCGGAAACACTCTCCTTCCCCTTCCAGAAATCAAAAAAAGGCTGATTTGATAGAGAGGGGTACAAAGAGGAAGGATCAGTTTCCAGAGGGGTCAAGAAAGAAGAGAAGGCAGTAAAGCAGTGACTGAACTCTCATTTTTTTAGGCCTCACCTTTTGGGCAGTCAAACCTTTATGATGTCACCCTCTCTACATAAAAACACTTGTAATATGTTCCGACATGCTAAATCCATGAACATTTTTAGAGGATTGAGTGAGTTCATAATTCAGATTTAGAATTAAAATCAATCCTCCATGAAGCACTCTGAGCCCAGAGCATATAAGCTACCACCCGGGATAGCACCTTTGTCAGCCTGAATCCTTGAGGAAATGGGGCACTTGGGGAGCTTTCACATTTTCTTAGCTCTCAGGCTGTGAAAGTTACAAAGTCCTGAAATTCAGTGTTTTGCGGTTAGTAAAAAAAGTTACGGGTTCTAATTGAGGCTATAGTCAGAGTGAGGAACAGTTAAGAAGCGTTATCCATCAAAGCTCGGTTTTCTATGCATGTAACTGTTCCCAACCATGATAACAGTTCTGGAACTGGCACAACACTGCTTCACAAAAGGTATTTGATTTTAGATTCCCTAGGCAAGGAATTTATTACATTGTTAATTAAGCACCTTTTGACGACATGATGCGTACTTGCATTTTGCTATATAATGCTCTGGGTTTCAAAATTCCCTGTATCTTCAAAATCGGGTTTTGACACACACTTATGTTATTGATCATTTTGTAGAAATATTAATAAATTGAGTAGTTTCACACTTACACACAAAACATCAGGAATTGTTGATGCTTACTTCGTCTGATATTTAAAAATATTTACCCACCCAATGTCATCAGATTGATTTTTTGATGATCACAGAGTGTGAAGGTTACATCTACTCAAAATCTATAAAATTTGAGGATCATAATTCCAAAAATTGGTGAGAATGTTGTCTAGAGAAAAGAGACTTTGAAATGAAGTCACTGAGATGAGATTTGTAACTACGACTAAGTGATATATCTACGCGTCGTTTTCTTGTGTTGAAAATTGTTTAGTGCCTCAATCAGAGAGCCTCGTGACGAACTGTTACATGAAACTTTGGCATTCTCAGACCCGGAATTGTTCCGTGGCTTTATTCAATATGTCCCTTTCCAAAATAAATATACATATTCGAATATGAGGCTATCTATTCACAAAATTTAAGAAGAGAATGTGGAAAATAGCAGCTTCAGATATCGTTAAATACTGGAGAGGTGACTCTCGAGGTCACACGACTTGGTATATCTTGTGACTGTCTCATTCAGTGGGTCTGGATTCGCTCCAAATTTTTTTTAAATACATGATATTTTTGAAATTTACATCTTTTTTAAAACAATGTAGAAGAGACTGGAGTGTCATTAGAGCCTTGGGTGTGGTGTATGCAGAAGCCTTTGGCAATGGTGTCCCCGCTATTATTTATCCGTCCCGTGAGGACACTAAACAGAAAATTGATTATCCCTTTATCTCTAGGAGTGCACATTAAGATAGTTATAAGAGATCATATTTAAATATACATGGAGGTGACGACTTTGGTTGGGAGAAAATATGTACTCAGAAAAGGTGCCCCAAGATGGTCCTTCGTACAAATTGGAGGAGGTGATGCTTGATTATAATGGATTTTATGGTGTATTCCAGGAACACACATATGAAATTACTAGGTGGTTTCAATATTGAAACATTATCCCGTAGATAGGAATATTGTTCGAAAGCTAAGCTAGCTGTCCAGGATAATGTAAGAATCACGGGAAACAGAAACTGCTTGTGGTGTCCCTAACCCTAGCTCCCGTCATTGAATTCATCGACTTTCCTACTTTCATGGTGTTTTTTCATTATTTCTCTGACGTCAACCTCGATCCTATCACTCTCGTTTCGAGTGACGGAGGGGATTTCAACCCACTACAGAACCCTCTCTCACTTGAAACACAAGATGGAGATTTGAATATCGGCGAGACAATGCTGGGATGGGGGGAATGGGCCGTTGTGTCTATCTCACAATGAATGTAAGTTTTTTTAACTTAAAACCCTATTTTACATCTACTAACTACCCCACCCTTTTCCGTTTGTGCCCGCTTGGATTCCGGGAGGTATCCACGTTTTTTCCTGTTTTGATGCCGGGAGGTGGGGACCTCCCACTCCCCTCTAGTTTAAGCCTGTTTCGACGACCCTCATTTCCCCTATTGTTTCCTTCCCTCTCTCTTGTATATGACTTGAAACTACTGACTATTCTGAACCTTCCTGTGATATCTACTGTAGAATTCCTTAGATAGATTTATATTTTTTAGAATTTATAAGAGTCTATTTAAATTCAGTCTTCAATAGTAATTTAAGTGTATTAAAGTCATTTAAGGCATTGCGTATTTTCCTGATGTTATGACGAACCCTTCTAACAAAACAACCTTTACGAACCTTTCTAACAAAGACAAATATTATGACGAACCTTTCTAACAAGGCCAAATACTATGTATGACCTTCTAACAGGGCTCAATTATTATGAAAATGGTACGGTATTTAAATATAATGAATGTCAGAATTTATTAAATTCAAGTATAATATATTGAAGATATTGTCATATTTAGGCCCTGTCCTTCATCAAGAGTATCATGCATTATCAGAGTCCGGCTGACAAATTGAGATGCTTGATGGACAGGAATGGATGAGAAGTTCGAAACATGTATAGCACCCAGTTAGGGACGTTCGTAGTCGTGAAAGTCAGGTTGGACTATCCAAAGGCCTGTTTTATCATCTGGTACAGTACCAGATGATAAAAAAGGAGAGAATCCTGAAAAAAACAGTAATGTGACAAGAGGTGTTATGAAAATGACAGTATTCTCCAGAAGAACAACCTGAGTGTCAATTTTACAGGTTTTTAATTACATTAATTATAAAACATATCTATGTAGTCACATAGTAATAATTTACAAGGTCCCCCAGTTAGGCACCCCATATTCCATTTAAAATACCCTGGTATTAACTCTATATTCAATGAGATCTCTCGTAAGCATAGACAAATTTCTGGGACCTTGTACTCTGAACCCAACCATACAGAGATAATTGGAAGTCATTTTCCATGGTCATGTTCGATCGTCCAAATGCTCCCTGTGTTGGTCCTCTCAACTTTATTCACGAAGTAGTTTTGTTTTCGGTTTTCATCAAATATCAAGGAAACGTCTATGCAACAGAAAACGTTGAACGTAGACGGGGCCCCTGAAAAACTGGATTTCATGGAGCATAACCTTTTGAACACCTCCATCACAAATGAGTTGTAAAAACACAGAATTGGATCGGGTCTGGTCAATTTAAATTGTGTTATCCCCACTCAATTGTGGGTAAAGACGAAATGGCCGGTTTATAAGATTGTTTTTGATTTTATATATATTTAAAATTAGTATTGTCGATTCGTATATTTTTTTCACATATTTTTAAATCAGTCATAATGTCGTAAAATAACTATAGGGCCATTGAAAGGCTAAGCCCGCTACCTTTCTGAATACTACAACTTCTTGAAGTTTCCTATTTCTGTAGTTTTTTCACTAGAGCTGTTGTAATGAAAATCAATTGAAGGAAGTTAATAATGGGAAAATAATGTCCAGTGTATGTACTATGTACAGTTATTTGACATAATTTACCGTTAATTTACAGCCGCCGTTTTTGGTCGGACACGAGGGGCAGCAACCATCAACAGCTTTTGATGTCAGTTGCCAGCGCCGGCTGCTGCAATTAGTGAGAGCAGGTAAAGAGTGTGTCTGGCTACATATAGATGTAAATTTGTGACTTAATTCTAATGAAAAAGTGTTCAAAACTCGAATTTAGTGGACAAATCATAAAAATGGCCTGAGTTGTTGATGCACCTGCCAAACTTGGTCCACGTCGTAAGCGGACATATATATTTTTCCACTGTTTCATGGTTTAGCGTTGACAAGAATCCAGCCTACTTTTCAGCAAGCTGGGGATGTCGTGTCTATAAGAAGCCTTGAGAATTAGAACGTAGCTCTGCTGACAGCTCGTCTGCCCATGCATGGCAAAGATACCCAGAAAAGGCATCTCGAGCCATCCCATCAAATGCCTCGAGAAGACGGTCGCCAAAGCCACAACGCGCAAGCCCGTGGGTGATGGTTAAACCACATCCCTGCATGCCGTCATGGTAGTCACCGCCAGACAGCAACACAAGAAGGATTAGGCCTCCTTTTGTTAACTGGACTTCATCAACATTTTCGAGTGCATCTGTGGTATATATAGATGTAAAAATCTTCCTTACTCAATGTTGGATTGTTGGCAACCGAAGTCCTGAAAATATAATTACTGGCTCTGAAGCCTCCAAAATACACCAGTCACATACAGTTGGAGTATGTAGTGGGCTCCAAACATAAATATGTCACTGTCGGAGATGAGAACCGCATCAACAAGGCCAGATGAACTCATGTGGCCCAACTCAACTTCGCCCTCCCAGGAGCCTGTAGGGATGTGCGGAAACTTGATTCAGAACTCCTTGTTATGCAATTGGTTTACTTACCTCATGTACAATAAGTCCAAAAGCTGTTAATAACTGCTTACAAGGACCCACCCATTGTAGTGTTCTCTGCACAACTTTTGTACCACGTTTTACTTCAGGGCGAAAAGGTCCATCAGAAACAAAAACCCATGTAACAGGGTACTGAATCAGGTTTCAGAGCTTGTAGAAGAATAGTCGCTGTGCATCAGGGCCAAATGGTGAGCTAGGGTTAGGGGAAGAGTGATGTCCCTCGGCCACCTCCGTTTTGATGCCAGCAGGAGGGAGAGGGACCCCTTCTGCTTCCACCTACTTCCTTTTGGACACAGCAGGGTGGTCCATTCCGGCTCCTACCCCACTTCATTTCAAAGGGGAAGAGAGGTCACCCTTTCCCTCGCTGGCGTGTTAGGGAGGGAGAGAAGCCGTCATTTGTCTGCGTTTTGAAGGAAAGGGTTCTCTTACTGTCATTCGTCTGCATTTCAAAGGGGAAGGAAGGGTCTTCCTCATCCCCTGCCGTGTCTTTTGATGATTTCCCTTCCTCCGTTGGGAGATATGTATATTTTAACAGATCATGTATGACTGAAATTCCAAACATTATTATCTTAGATGTTTCCCTAATGTTTTCAATATACCTGTCAAAGCTGCTCTTAAAGAGATTTCGAAATCTGCTCCATCTCCAACGATATACCCCAAACCTGCAAGTATAATTAAAATGATCCAGCATACGAAGATGCACTTGAAGATGTTGTTGTTGCAAAAGCCCGTTCGCTCCTTGGTACCCGCCGTGCTAGTGGACAACGACGTGAAGATTTTTATCCATTATCACCAAAGGTAATTCCATAAAATTATTTCCTAATAGAAAGCAGCTTCGGAACGTTCAACTTTTTCATGATATGGATGTACATTGGTCATCCACCTACCTTATAATTGATCATGTTCTTGAGCTTTATCCGAATTCCTTAATAAGTCTTCTCCTGCCAACAAGCTCTGTGACGGCTGCCACGGCACCTGATGACAGTGACAACTCTACCCTGTTCCTATCACCAATATCAGTTGTGATATCTACTGAAATGACTTATTGTAGAATTCCTTAGATAGTTTTATATTTGTTTGAATTTCTCAGAGTTTATTTAAATTCATACTTTGGTGTCATACTTCCAAGTTCTCAACGAGGTATTCTCAAGAGTAATTTTAAGTGTGTTAGGGTTAGAAGTCATTTAAGGCATTATGCATTTTCCTGATGTTACGACGACGAACCTTTATAACAAAGACAAATATTATGACGAACCTTTCTAACAAGGACAAATATTTTGACGAACCTTTCTAACAAAAACAAATATTATGACAAACCTTTCTAACAAGGCCAAATACTATGTATGACCTTCTAACAGGGCTCAATTATTATGAAAATGGTACGGTATTTACATACCATGGATGTCAGCATAATTATTAAATTTAGGTATAATATATTGAAGATATTTTCATGGTCCTGTCTCTTCATCAAGAGTATCATACATTATCAGAGTACGGCTGACATATTCAGATTCTTGATGGACGGGAAGTTCGAAACATGTATATTTATCATCTGGTACAGTACCAGATGATAAAAAAGGAGAGAATCCTAAAAAGAAAACAGTAACAGTAATGTGAATCAATACTTTTGTGTCGAAAAAAATTAACTCGTTAACCTTAGGAATTTACAACAAAAAAACCAGTAACGAAACACAAATATTGGAATTATTTTGGGGGATTTTACCATATTAACAGTAGGAATTACATATATATATAAAGTCAACCCTAAATGTGGTAATTTCCAATGAAAACCAATTTTAACGGCAGAATAGAAGGAGGACATAACCATTGAATTTTTCAGTTCTAATCTATGTACCTACAGAAAGGCTTTCTAGGCAAGAGGAAGAGTACAGCGGTAAAATGGATGACGGATATAGGTACCAAGGTACTTTCCGTCTCCGCGACTTTTTAGAAACAAGAGATTGGGAAACTAGGAAGTAGTTTACTTCTCTGTTTTCCTCAAATTGTCTTTTGATGCTTTGCAAAATTCTCTTATTCTTTAAATATAATTACACTCGTCAAACCACACCACTTTGGAAAAATCTGGGGCAATCATGAGGTACTAAATAAAACCCATTTCCCTCCGACACCCTTTAACGAAAAGGTCTTTCAATCCTCGTTGATTTGATTCATAAACAGACAGAAGATATCTGAAGCCACTTGATACATCATTTAGAGGGTTTACGTATGCTTCGAAAAGTGATGAAACTTACTAGTGTCCTTTTTGAAGGTGGTAGAATCTTTTCACCATTAGCCCGGATTGTGCCCATGATGATAAACGAAAGGATCTCCAAGACGATATTTCTTGTATCCTGTTGACTTGTACGATCGTCGTTCATAGCCAAGTTTTTGGAGAGACTTAATTGAGCAGGAGAGTCGGCGTCCACAGGACTCATACCAACTCTGAGAAAGCCCCAGAACGATGTGAAGAGGGCCATTTTCGATTGCGATGTTCGGCATTGACTGTACATCTAAATAATATGATTTTATTATAGAAGAATAAAGAGATCAAAGGGGATAGATACCGATGACAAAGTCTGCAAAGTCTGTGCTCTCCTCGATCTTCCCCTGATGCCTTTCTTGCAATCTTCCTGGAAAAAATTGTACAGAAACTGTGGATGATTCGCTGTCCTGTCGAGAACACTATCCATATAATTATCCTGCGTCATGTCGTCACTCTCCGAAAGAAGGCTCTTGTAGATAGAACTCCCCTTGGCGTCCACTGGAGAAACACAGACAAATTTGTTCGTGATATGAACATCATTTCGCAATGGCAACAGAAGCGACTCCTGGAGTGCTACCGTGATGACATCTGGTTTAACGTCTTCTCCATGAAAATTCCTATCTGTCATCGATTTAGTGGTACTAAGCGCCTGCAAGGCAGCCCAGCATTCTCCAGTGTCATATTCCTCCTCCTCGTTCCAAAGCTGAATGACTATCAAGTGTGCAAGGGGTGAAAGCCTTTGTAAAAGAATTGACAGCATTTCATGTATAATTCCCTCCGTTCCATCATCAATGTCCCTCATTCTCACATGTAATGGACCAGCGTAAGGATGACAGGCGTCTTTGATCAAAGTCGTAATCAGGGTTTCGTCGAAGCCGGGCAATCGATCCCATTTGGATGGATGAAAAACGAATGTATCAAAATGGATAAGCCTGGAAACTATATTTTTAGGTGTGTTTTGTAAAGGGAGAGGCAGGATCATGCATGCGCCTGGAGCTTTGTTGAACTTGACTCCGCTTATTGATGCCTTGCTATTCCCCTGAGAGAAGAGACCCTTTATTCTTTCATCAGGTGGGAGAGGGCAGTTATTTATTAGATATTTTGTTGCATTCTGGATGAGGTGTTCAACGGATAATGGACTGGGCTCTGACCAAACCATGATAGAGGACGAAGAGATTACGGGTTAGGTTAGGGTTGCATCAGAAAAAGTGATGAAAAAATACATGAGAATGTATTACCTTAATGGGAAAGATTCCGAATACCTAACCCATATTTACGGTACAGTAATTAATTATATTGAAATTTTAATCTAGAATGAAGATTATTTAAGAATTCTCGGAATACCCAAGTGCTACCAAATCCTCATCAATTTCTCCACCGTCTCCCTCTGGAGTATCCGGAGATGCGCGAGGGCTGTACGTAAAGAGAGCGGCGCCTCGCGTCTTGACAGGTGCTATATACCAAATTTACAAGTAAAATGACTCAATGTGCCACGTACTATGTGGGCTCGTCACTGTTGAACATATTGACCACAGAATGTTATGTTGTGAATATCGATTCGAAATTGTTCCACCTTGTAACCATTGCTGGATCGGTCCACCCCAGTAAGAAAGCCACTAATTGAAACTTAGCGCTTGTTTCCCGGCAACGGCTTACTACCCCAGCTCTTGTATTTGGGTGAGTCCGGAATGTGGCAGAAGAACCTAGTTGTTGGTTTAAAGCGGCTCCCACCAGCCTGAGGCGTGGTGGGAGTATTGGATTTGAAAGAAGAGATGTATTGCTCAACATTTACCTCGAACGTTGCCTGATCTTTCGAAAGCTCCATAGCAACTCCAGTGACTTTAACGTAAGGTCGCTTACATGGATCAATCGTGAACGTTGGGAGATCGAGATGAGCTTGGCTGCCAGATGTATTACCTTCGTGCACATTAGTCGGGCCAACGTAAAACTGAGCATCGAGAACAAAAGTTCTGGAGGCAGGGACTATGCGAGGATTGGCAAGGATTGCTAGGACAGTGATAGTGGTCCAGCCAGCAGCCGAGAGTTTCGGCGGCTGAGAAGCAGAAGTCGATGTCATTGATGTAGTAACCATTCAAAATTCAACGAGAGGATGTTGTTACATTGGAAAATAATATTGGGAATAAATTAATAAAGCCTCATCCAACGCTCGTTTTCGGATCTCCGATGACGGTTATAGAATCTAAGAGGCTGTCTGGCAGGAAGCCAAGGACCGTTCTCGGGACTCTAGTGACTTTACATAAATGCATTCTTTCCCATTTTGGGCCGAAAAGCCCGCCTTTGGCAGCAATCTTGCTTGCCGTGATGATCAACCTCGAATACTGGTGTTTATAGCTGATATACTACTGTAGTACTGAACGATAAATTGATGTGTTCACTGTTCAAAGAGATGTATCTCCGAAAGATGTCAGGAGCTCCGGAAGATGTCGGAAGATGTCGCTCCGAAAGATGTCAATGGGAAGGACCTGACATTTGGAAAGAGGGCCATGTTCTAGAGTTTGGTAATGGACTAGCTGTTCCAGACTGTTTTTTTAAGCAGAAAAGTACCATGAATGGTTGAAACTTTTATGAGACTTTGAATGAGATGGATGTGCTTTTTGGGATTTTTATTCCAAACAAGTAAGGTTGATATTTATAGGCAGGTTAAATTACGGCAGTTGGCGGCGGTAAAAGAGACTCATGTGATGATTAAAAGAGGGTATATAAGATTGGTACATTTGAATTGACACCTTGAAGTATGGATCATTATAGAACGTGGTTCTCAGGCTTGAAAAGAGCGCTACTTTACAATGAAGATCAAACTATTGCTTCAACCATTAATATCGCGGTACTACTCATTTTATCTGGACAATATGGAATGATTTACATGTGGATGGAGCTCGAATTCGACCTTTGTTGGTCAGCCAGGACTTGGGCAGCTACTGTTGGACCTTCGGAAAGGTCTTTGGTCTGGCCAGAACACTGGTTCGCTGAAATCTACACTTTTAGATCGAATTCGGCGATGGGAACAAACACAAACTGTTTCACCGCTTCCTTCAAGTCCCTCTCCCCTGAAGCTGTTGACCTTGCCACGAGACAGTCTGTGAGCTATGAGTACGCTAAAGGATACCAACTGGCATTGCTGACTGTTCAAAACAGGGGGTGTGTATATTGTCGCGATACAATGGGGGCTATGTAGGACTCCGTGAGAGTGCGAGTGCCAAATACCCAGAAGTTGCAATAAATAACCCTTTTCCAGGTGGTGGCGAACGTGAACCAGTCTTGGTGTCTTTTTTTGGTGATTCGAATGCGCCCGATTTATCATTACAGGTCACAACAAAAGCTATGGAAGAGAATCATTTGCCGGGCAAGGGGGTTGGAGCTTCCTGCGAACGTGGTTACAAGCGCGAAACAAAGTGCATTCAGGTTGCAAAGCGAGGTTCCCCAAAGCAGTCTCATAGTATGTTGGTATTCCAAGGTGATGGAACAGCTCCACAAAACAAGAACAAGGATCGCGAGTCGTTTGAGAAGGTGAACGAATTCAACGGTACGTTTATCAGTCTTGCAGGTATCTGACTAATGCTAGTATACAGTCGACCCCCCCAACGTCAAGATGGAAGATGACCATGCACAGACTTTCACTGGCCAGCAACGCGTCGCGGCGAAGTATCAGGACGAGGATTGGACGGAGAAGGTATCTCTTGACACTGCTTGGAGGATCGAAGTTGACAGAAAATTGCAAACCATCATCAACCTTCTCAGTCACGGAGTCCCGGCTGCACTGCAAACTTCGCAAACTGTTGCAGGTGAAAACTTTCAGCCCTATTCCGTTCGGCTCAATCTGATTACAACTCAGCTATATGCGATTTCGATGGAGAAACATTTTCTTCGAAGGGGCCAGTGATTGGATTCTTCTCATGCATGCACCTTATTTTGAACAATTATTCTACGTACATCTTCGGTTTGTGCGGTGTATATGATGTTTCGAAGAATGTATCCTTTCTGGTAAAGTGAGCGATGGGGAAAGGCTCCCCTCTCACATACAGATCCTTGTAACATCGCCGCCACTGCCAGATTTATATGAGGCCTTCAACCACGTCGAGCATGTCAAAGCGAAGTCAATGGATGTCATTCAACGGGAGTGGAAGGAACGCGATGTCTCTCAGTTTGTCCGGGGGCTCTCTGTGCAGTGTGCCAAAGGTGAGCAAGCTCTTCCAATGCGTGTCCTAAGTCCTTTCAATGACCGACTCAAAGGATTGAAGCTATTGCAGGAATTCGATGATGTAGAAAAACTCCATCAAGTTGGTCGTATTGGAAGTTTGGAACTCCATTCATTGACGAAGGACCCCTCTTTCGGTCATAATGGCCTTGCTTCAACTCCTCCTATGTTTTGTGCATAGTGGATCTAAAAGGTATCCGTAACTCTTTTTGTATGACTCGACGACAGCGTTCTACTCAATTATTGAAGGCGGGCTTTTCCTAGGCTGCCACTCATCCGTTGGTTTTCCTCTTCAACCTCCTGAAGCCATTTCGGAAACTGAAATCCAAAGTAAGAGCCTACGATTTCAATGAATGCAAGACTGATAACTCCAATAACGTCGGAAAGCAATATGTATTGATGAGAGGATAGACTTATCTCATAATAGGTTTCTTTGTCCTCGGCTTCTCTTCAGGCATGTTCCCTTATCATTTGAATTTCCAAGCCCTTGTTTTCTAGATCTTGATTTGTTCGCTTATATAAAATATTGGACCCAAGCGAGTACTCTGGATTCCCCATCGACATGAATCCAAATACAAACAACGTTCAGTCCAACTACACTACAGCGCCAGTTACTCCGGATATAAACTCACAGTGGATTCGATATTGCGAAATCAGCAAATTATTATGGAAAAACTCTGCCAAACTTCCGGTTTATATCGCCTCCCTTGAACTTCCGGGTACGTATGCCTCAAAACATACTCAGACGACACCCTCCCTTACCGAACGGGCGATCGTCGACCCCAGGTGTTGTTGAAACGTCCGCCGGGTCTAATGGGGCCAACGAGGAAACGTCCTTCTTTACAGGTAAGAAATGCCATCAAGATTTGAGTATGTTACTCAACTCAATATTTAGATTCCCTGAATGTGTCCTTCCCATTATTATTCGAAACTCCCAGCAAAGATCGCAAGTGTTGCATGGTAAATATCAAATCTCCTGGAGACGATTGTGCGGTGATGCCAGGGGCATAAGCGCGAGTTGGCCCGCCAGTTCATCACCACCCTTGCGCCTCGATCAACACCTTCCCAATCTGGAAAGGACACCTGTAAATAACCATGTAACTATTTACGAACAAATAAATATTATCTTGCCGTCGTCCACCTGCTGCGCCATTTCCCAACACCCATATTAGTTCTTTACGGCAACCTGCTGTCGGAGATCCTGACACTGGCAGTTGTCAGTTTCGGAACTCCTGGCCATCTACCTTAGCTCCTGAGATCTCAGCAACAATCTTCGGAGGTCCTGACAATCAGTGTGCTTTTGGAGTGACATCTCCTAACACAGACAAGAAATCCAGGCAAAGCTAAGATGTGCAGTTTCGTTGCAAGAATCGCTGTATTCAAACACATTTTTTTAGTCAACGTCTATGGAGAGCTTCTTTGCCTTGACACCTGCTACTGCTACTGGTCCTGCCTCTTCGGATGATGTCACTATGATCCCTCGGCCAGAGAGACCCAAACAGGGTAAATTCAACGGTAAGGCGGCCGTTCCCCCTCGCGAGCAGAGCTCAGGCTCACGGTATGATGGTTGAAATGATTTTACTGAAACTTCCTCTAAAGCCTAATAGACACCAATTATAAGAACAAACACGTCACTATCCGCCCTCGTTAGGAATATATTGAAACTATTTGTTTACATTTTAAAGATTTACCATGACTGTATTGTCTTGTGGTAAGGAGTATAATATTAATGCTGGGTTTCTTCGATTTATTGACTGCAAGTTACCTTCTCAGTTTGGGAGCTAAGGTGAAAAAATTGGGTAGTGAAAGAGATACAACCTTCATAGAGCAATCATGGGCAGCACAATATATAAAGGATCCGCTGGCAAGCAGGGGAAGTGTAAAGGTTCGGACATCATAAAAAGTGATAAAAAGATATATCAAAATGTATAGTGTTGTCTATCGTACAATTACGGTTTTGAAATATAATGTATAATACTGGGAATTTATTACCAATACAGGATCTTGACAAGAGTTACATAGCAAAAAAATGGAGGTACGAAGATGTGTCAAAATGTGAGAGACTTGTATTCGGTTATAATTAAGGGAGAAATACTGTATCTAATGTAAAAAGACGGCCTTTATAATTTAAAGTACACATACAATCCCTGTAACCTTCTTAGAGCGGATGGTCACGAGACTGACGAACCTTTCTAACAAATACAAATATTTTGACGAACCTTTCTAACAGATACAAATATTTTGACGAACCTTTCTAACAGATACAAATATCTTGACGAACCTTTCTAACAATTACAAAATTGCTGCTAACGAACATGATGTATATATGTATAGATGTGATGTATTTATAAATTGTTATAAAGAGAATAGAATTCGTGGTAGAATTCCACATTTCTCCCAAATTAAAGCTAGTAGCCTTGACTAATGATTTATTATAATACATTCCTAAACAATAATCTATTGTGTTACCTTACAATACCTCTTAATAAAAGTTCTAATCGTATGTATTATATTATATAGGGTCACCATAATTGTCGGACATACATAAAATATTTCAGTGATATATTATACTTTATTTCTATATATCTTTTTGTCGAATTTTCTGATGAATGCAAGGCTCTTAAACCCTTTTCTCTTTCTATCCCTTAATTTTCAAGGGATTTCAGACTCTACGTCACGGTGATTTTAAGTCCAATCAAGGGCGCTTAATCTAACGAGGGCGGATGGTGACGTGTTTGTTCCTATAGCTGGCATCTTTGAGGCTATAAAGGAAAAGTCAGTAAACACGATAAATATGTCGGCTGTCATACCGTAAGCTCTGTACACGGGGAGGAATAATAATCCTACCATGATGCTTCTTTGTTTGTCTGTCCTCACTTGGACCACCCTGCTCCATTTCTTCTCGTCCTCGTTTTATGGAGTTGGAGTTACTTGTCTTCGCTTTTCCACCTTTCTGGGGATGTTTCAAAATGCTGAAGGACTTGATTAGTGACCTCGACGGTGGTCGCATCAGAATTGATACTGAGAAAACCTGCTTCAGCAACATTTTCGATTGCAACTTTGATTGCGGACTTGAAAGGTGGGGAGGACTGGGAGGGTGGTTAAATCGCAGGAGTACCAGGCGCCGATAATAGGGTAAAAGGCGAATTTCTGCCGTCATCCCTTGGAGAAGGTTGACTATTAACCTTGCGTTTCGCTGGTCCTGGCGAATCTAATATATCACTGATATCGTTATCTAAGTCAGCAGATGCGTTTCAGGTGCCTACGTCTCTTGGTGAAGTAGTAGGTGGTCCTCTATGTGTTTCTGGGGATTGAGGTAGTTCACTGATTTCTGGACCAGCATCCACGTCGGAATTGGGAATGTCCCTGGTCAAGAACTCGAACAGCCGAACACCAGATCCCTGGCCTTGTAAAAGAAGTCCAAGAATATTTTAGACTTAATGACAAGACATCCGCGCTGGGTCCAGGGTTTTCACATACAAAAAGGCTTCTGGGTTTACGAGGAGCTTTCTACGGAGCGACACTGTGTCCAACGACTTCCAAGGAACGTTGCTTGAATCCGATTCCTGAACCTTGATGCTAAATCCTACATGGTCAAGTGCGTCATGGTAAGTGAATGACTACTCAATTCAACTTGAGGGACTCACTCCACACAAGCTCGATATACGCCCTCAACATCAACCGTGCATTGTTTGGTGATACATGGTTGATATCCAAAATGGGGATAAGTGGAAGGCCATCTTCCTGTAAATGGATGGCGTATTTTTGGTCGCCTGCAGTATGCGATGAATGGACTGAACAATCAATTTTAGCAGGCCAAATTATAGCGAAGGCCACCTCTTCCACACTCACCTGGCAAGGCATTCTCTGCCCACTCACGAAACGTCGCACGGAGAACCTTTTCGTAATCGGGCAGTGTCGAAGAGAAGTCAGTAATCTTCGCATTCGGGCTGACTGATACCCTGATTTATTTGTAGGTAGCCCGTACTTCGCTTTCAAAACGCGGGAACTCACTTGAAAGTCTTTAAGTCATTTTCTGCATTCCGGTACACATCTTGGACAAAGAAGGCAGCTTCACCGTATTGTCCCCAATCCCATCCAATAAAGTTGTAGAGTGCCTTCACAAAACCTCAGATGTTTATGGATGCTCTTTGGATGTTTCATTTTTCTTTGCTCCTTTTGCTTCATATCCACGTCGCTCTTCGTCGGGGAGTTGGTCGTAAAGTTCTTGCTTGATCGTATAGTATCGCCTGAGGTTAATCTGTTTCGAAATCCCACCCTCCTGCTCCTGTTCCTCCTCCATTCGCTCCGCTATATTCGCCTTGTGCTCTTCGGAGAAAAAATTAGCACCGTTGGTAGCGCGCGGACGCTTAGAAGTGACTTTGGTTAACGCTTTTAGATTCACGCCTGGATCTCGATGAGGCAAGCGATTCGCGAATCATCGAAGTATTTTCTACTGCCACCATGCTAGACAATACGTAACTTACAGCTTGCAACGATGGTAGCTGAGGGCCGCCGTTCTGGTCGCTCAAGAATTTCTCTACAAATTTAGGAAAGACTTAGGAAATAATCCAATCTTTCTTGCGGACTTTTACTCACCCCGTTCCCCTAGGTCCAGTTGTTTGTTCTCCAAGCTGGTGGCATAGATCTCTGTAGGTCGCTAAGTGTGTTTTAAGGAAACTTGTCTCTTCTATGCCGAATTTTCTGTAACAGAGGGATCGCCAGGGGAAGAGGAGGCTAAAGAGTTTTCCATGGGTATAGTATAGGTGTCCGTCAACCAGGAAGAAACGCCTTTGAATAATCAAACAATTACTACAACAAATAATGGCCCATGTTTTGCTGCTCCTGCTCAGGAGCCTTTTCTGATCCTGGTGAGAACTTCTTCCTAGGAACGATTCATCGGAGGATCTGGATCCACTTTCCAGATCTTACTGCCAGATCTGCCATCAAAGCTACCTAAAAAGGAACTTTGGCAAAAGTAAAGGCTGAATGCAGACGACGGTACAGACCATGCCCTCCCGTTCTCAGACCGTCTCTGACTTGTATTTGTCAAGCATTTCTTGCTAGTGCTCGAGCACGGAGCTTGTGGTCTATTCAGCTCGAGTCCATCGAGTTGTTGTCGTCGCTTGGTATGCGTCTGTTGGGCATAGTAATCCGTCTACCCTGACATCTGATATCCCAGGCCAAAGAGAAATGGCACACGTATACTTCCCGGTCATATTCGAGATTGGCTCCGCCGACACGGCCTCTTCTGGTGCTGTTTTTTACCAGATCGTGCGTTGCAAAGATGGGACTGTGAAGGCGTATTGTACGGATTTCCCTCCGAAGTGTGGCTTTCACGGCAAGTTTCTTTCGTCTCCAAAGTCCATTTTTTCTGATCATTTATTCTTAGTGAATTTGACGAATATATATGGCTCAGGGCCGTTGACCTATGAGTACCCTCACCTTCCCACACTTGGTATGCCTGGGACCGTGATTGCCTCCTTTCCTAACGTTAACATCTTCCAGAATCGGGAAGAAAACCCGACCTTGACGACTTCGTGCTTTCATTTCAGAGCGCCGCGCCATTTGGACCAGGTCCTTACTTTGAGGGCTATTGTGGGGAACATGTCTCTCAGAATGGTAACTAGTCCCGAGTCATGGGTGGTGGATGACTCCAAGCAAGTCATTTCTAGACTGGAACCAAACGATGCGGAAAAGGGATCTCTCCATGTTGTATAGGGAAATGTCAATGTCGACCCAGGAGGGAGTTTTCGCTGATGTCGCAGTGTCAGCTACAAAAGAAGGACTAAATTGATAAACCATAGAAAAGGGCGATTATACTTACAGAATAGAAGAAGCGGATCGGCACGGTGTTGTATGTGGTACGTTTTGAGAAGTTTTTTCTTCAAGATATCTGTAATCGGCAATCTTAAAAAAAATCGTGAGTTCGGTGAAATTGGGCAACCGTCGTCGCACTTTCTCTGCATTTCCAAATGGGAATTTTTTGGACAGCTCATCGAAGGATGCTACCCCCCCCCCCCAAAAAAAAAAAAATCCAACACACGGCCTTCAATTTTGCATACTTACCTTGCGTACGAAGGAGATCGAGGACGATATAGAAAATTCGGGTCAGGAAGAGCGACAGGAACAGGTGGAATCTGGTGAGATACACGTTGCGTTGCGCACTTGATTAACAAAAAATTGTCAATGACCAGGAAATGGAGAGTGAAGAAAACGAACCAAAACTTGCAAGCGGCCACGCTGTTTATTTTTATAGTCTTGGTTGACTCCAGACTTCATGATATCTACCTCGGCTGTGACGCGGAACATCCGTTGGCCAGCAGCGGCAAATAGGCTGGCAAAAAAATTGGTTCAAGGCTGTGAGTGACAGGAGGGACATTTGACTTACATGAACGGGATCTTGCGGTGAAAATCACCCTTTCTAATCGATCTGGTCCTCAAAAGTGGGAAGGTCCAGTTTGGTAGCCAGCGGCACCAGGCGGCACGGGAAGACAAAATACTCATGGGTTTGGCAGGCAAATGCAACCAAAAGGGAAGCAGCAGAGTCAATTCTGGCAATCAAAGTTGTCGTTCAAGTTGTATTTTTTTTCACAGCAATTTCCCGGTCTTTCTCATACATTATGTAGTGTTCGAAATAATCGTCACAACTAAACAACTGCATAAATGGTACTTGAGGGATCTTTCCTCATTAAAAAATGAAAACACGTTTTAAATCATGTTTTTATTTTTTAAGCGGTTAAATAAGCACTGCACGCCGTGATCCAATCTAATTCCGTGGTGGTTGAAGTCGCTTTTACCTGTGAGTGCGTTGGGCATTGTCGTGAGTCACAGTCAAGGTCTGATCGCTGTCCGGAGATTTTCATCGCCTGTCCTTGAACGAGGTAACATATGGTGATTGAGGTTTCGTCATAGTGGCTACAATCACTCTGAACTGGTTCCGTTTACCACTGCTTTGTGATGCGGACAACAAGACGAAGAGAGCGGCTGGCTAAAAGGGAAGCCTTTCCCAGGGCAGCAGCCTTGCCATCCTCATTAGCAACGATCACAAAGATGTGGAGATCGTCTGGAATTAAAAAAACTGACTGGTATGGTGGCAGGTTTCGTGCGAGCACTTTTCCTACTAATGTTGTAACCACAGCAGATCCAAGAGATGTATATTCAAGGGCGTTATCATTCAAAAATGTGGGAACAAAGTACACTACCCGTAAAGTACAACTTACAAATCCCACACCTCTCCAAAAGCCCTTGGATTCCATACGACGAAACTCCTTCTCCACTACAGATCTTCCAGAGGGTATTCCGTTCACGAGAGTTAGGCCTACGTTGACGAGTGAGGGAAGGTCCAGCAACAGTTTGGACTGCTGGAGAGTGGAGATGGTCAAAGGACCTGGGCGTGGAAGCTGGAGGGGATTCCGCTTGATGCGAGTGGTAGCTAACGAAGTTGAATGTTGTTGGTGATGAATAGCTTCAGCGACCATTGCAAGTGTAGCGCTCTCAAGGTCCATAATGGCGCGCTGACGTGCTCAGACAGCCTCATGATCAATTGTATATGGTGCTGAGCAATTGGTGACAAGTACCTGGCAATCGTGATGAAAGATCCTTTGTAGGAGACATAATACACACCATTATATTTGAATAATCCAGCTTTCTGTTCGATACCAGGATGGTGAGAGAGATGCTGGCCGCAGTAGCCCTCGAAATATGGACCCTCTTCAAGAGATGCACCAGTCCTAAATGCAAGAATGACATCATCCATCTTGGGCAATCTTTCAGATGCTAAAAGTAGAAAAGGAGTATCAGGCATCGATCTATTGCCACAGCGCTGGTAAAGACACGTACCAAACGTCTGAAGGTGATTATACTCATTGGTAAGGAGCGCTGAATGCTGAATTTGGGTTAAGTCGACTATAACATATGATTAGTACACCACGCCGACCATATCGATCACAAAAGTCACAATAGAAGCCATATTTGGAAGGATAGTCGGTGCAGAATGCCTTTACGGAGCCATTTTTGCCATTGACAATCTGGCACAAAGCTGACAACCATGGTACTTCAGAGACAAGGGGACAGAAACAATCCAAATGAAGGCCGTGGTTGTTAGACCGAGCACAGCGGGAATCTGAACACATACCAGGCAATTGTGACCAACTGCCCAACCGTCGGACAGAAGACAACAAGCTCCGTGCTTGAGCACTGGAAGACGATGCAAAAAACCAATCAGGAAGGGGTTGAGAGAGAAAGGCATCTTCTCGTCGTTGGGAAATCGTGATTCGCCTTTATGCCTCTTCTATACAAGACGAAACAGCGCAATTCCGCCAATAAACCCAAATAAGAAGGCCCGCCTACTTTCTTCCAGTTTCTTCAATTCTGTGCCATGGCCAGAGAAGGAGTGAGGAACGATGCTTGTGCTGAGATCTGGATGCAGTGCATCAGAGCACCCGAAAGTTTGTCAACTTGACTGTCGGAAAATGTCAAGAACTGTGGGTGGATTTCCGAACGATGTCGGAGCTCCGAAAGATGTCAGGAATTCCTAAAGGTGTCAATGAGAAGGACATCCGAAAGCAGCCGAATTGGTGAACTTAAATTTTTGTCAATTTCTGTCATTGTCATGTGAAGTCAAGAAAACTAAATATTTTTGTGATTCTTACTTCGTTATTGATTGAATATGTCTTCTAGTTTGGCTGACAATATATATTTTCCATCCATTATGAGACAAAACAAAGGCTTTACATTTTAAGTAATTCTTTATTGAGTATTGACAACTAGGTTGTTTTTCTGGAGAATTTAAACTATAATTTTTATAGCACCTTTTAAATCACCATGAATTCTATTCTCTTTATGACAATTTATAAATACATTACATCTATACATCTATAGATCTTTATGTTCGTTAGTCAGCAAGTTTGTATTTGTTAGAAAGGTTCGTCAAAATATTTGTATCTGTTAGAAAGGTTCGTC
>QDKV01005161.1_pt1 | contig 30623 bp, 23 predicted proteins | sample 1861101 | NCBI WGS metagenome assembly QDKV01 (sample SAMN04275158, study PRJNA302643) | Fungus metagenome, whole genome shotgun sequencing project. | isolation source: fruitbody | host: Mallocybe terrigena | place: Sweden | collected 2013 | reverse complement strand
ACAGTCATTAAGCCTCATTAAGCACACGCCAAGCATGCCTAAGCATTGATAAGCAAAATTGATATTTTCCTGATGTCACGGTGGTTTTCGACAAATCTGCGGTGGACAAGATTGATATTTGTGTGGTGAGGATCGTGGGCAGCAGAGACCGGAAAATTAGCGAGATAAACCGACATAATGTGATAAGACAGTGAAGCAGACACGATGAATTGAGACGCGAGCGGATGACGTGTTTCACCGGCTATTTGGTCATATTTTGATTCACGTGAACCGAAGATACGACTCTGTTTTCTGTCGTACATGTTGACAGTACCTTTTTTTTTTCTTTGGGAAGGCATCTAAAAGTGGGCAAAAGTCGTACTTTTTAAAACACCGGAAATGAATGTTGTACAGGTCAAGGGAAAAGTGAGGTTTGTTCAAGTCCCTGCCAGTGTGACGTCATACTTGGTCCCTAAAACCTCTACCTAAAGGTAGCAGGAATTTAAACTGGAGACCGTTTCAGGTACCGCTCGAGCCTGCACTCCATTCTGACCCCAAAAAATTCTCTACCAAGGCATAGATTGTGTGAAACAGGGATGGGGACACTCTTGTCATGATGAGGTGCAGCCTTCACTTCATTTTTTCGCCGGCTTAGTTTACATCTGTTATTCTTTAGACTTTTTACATCAAAGAAGCATTTACAGACGATGCGCAACTCCTTCGTAAAGACGTCACAAGATGTCAGTTTGCTCATAGCAGCAAAGACTTCAGGCACGATGCCCAAGAGCGACAATTGGATCATGGTGTGTCCAGTCTTCTCGGTTGTTTGCAGTCTACGACATTGTCCATTCAGATAGGCACCCATGCGGATTCTCTCATCGCAGAGGCGGTTTTAATTTGGCGCTTGCTTGGGAAGCGGTATGGAAAGATGCGATTGTGAGCCCCGAGAATGATGGAACAACATTGTATGACGATCGAGAACTTGACAAATTCCTTGTCGACTTGGGGGTATATGCTGTTCCTTTTTCAGAATGTAGATTTTGAGGTCCGAGCGGGTCTCTCCTCCGTCTACAATGACCCTTCTAAAGGTTGGGTTGCAGACAATGTCCATTCAGAGGGTGCGTCCAGGACTTTAGCGTATGGTCTGTTCAGTTTATGTAACTCACTCTATCCAAGACGACGACTTTGCGGCATACGTCCTTGCCGACACCTTAAAACAACCCGACAATATCACTGCATTCTTGTATGAAAGAGCGATGCGGACCCATTTACCCTGTTCAACAAGCAGACGGGATTCATGGAGGCTCGGAATAAGGACGGTTCATGGGCAGGAGATACACGAGGGTGGACAGAAGGTGATCATCTTCAACCGGTACATTTGTGTTCGTCTAATATAATCCCGACAGGCGATAAATGGGCCTACAGCTTTGACGTCGTCCACACCATTCCCGAGTTGCACTCCAACGAGGTCTGTGGGATACTTTTGCTTGACCTTGATCACATACTCACTTTGTTATGGTGCAGCCGTCACACCATATTCCATATCTTTACGCACTGTCAGGAGCGGCCTTTAAGACGCAGGAACGAGTCCATGAAATTGCTCTGGCCAACTATAATAACACTCCGAATGGGCTGTCCGGTCCTTTTGTATGATTGAGTATTCTCATCGATCTCCTCTCGCTTCCTTTCTGTTACCGACAAACACGGATGAAAACAGAACGAAGACTGGCCAGATGAGTGCATGGTATATTTTCAGCGCGATGGGCTTCTATCCTGTGAATCCCGTCTCTGGGGAGTACGTGGTCAGATCGTAAGTTGCGAGTTATTCATGTCTTCTTCGCGTGATCACTTGTTTACAAATCCTTTTGTTTTCAGTCCATTTTTCGAAAAAATCTCCATTGATTTGGATGTCCCCTCAGCCGATGGCTGGCGCAAACGGAGACTGACGATCACCGCCCCGTGCGCGCGTACCAAGCCGTATATTAAATCGCTTACAATATAAAGATAGAAAAGCGCATCGTCACACACGCAGCTTGTTGGTTGGGAAAGCGATCTTCCCGAGGTGGTGGTAGTATTTGAAATGAGTGACAAAATAGAAAAGTGGGGGAATGAGAAGGAGCTTTTGGAAAAACTTGGAGCTGCGATGCCGTTGGAGGTGGAGGGTGATCGGGAAACGATCCTGGATGTTCCCCTTCACGAGGAACTTTGATTCTGAAGGTCAGCTGTGATTGCGAGACTGAATTGAAGCTGTATCATCGATGATTACATACGAGCCGATGGGAAGCGGAACTGAGTTGCATGGGCTATTCGCTTATTGTTCTTGGAATCGCGAGCTCGGTGCCCAATTGATATCACTTCGGGGTTACCAATATCTATAGGCCATTTTTAATTGGTAATTAAAAATTAAAAATGTTGAATAAGCTGGAAAAGGCTCCACCATTTCAAATAGAAAGGGGCTTTCAACATTTTAAACACTTAATTAACAATAGGAAACAAATATAAATGGCATATAAATACTGATAACCCCGAAGTGTATCATGATTTCATGAGTGCGCCTGGCAATTTGATTGCATTCTTTATGTGAATGTTTCGTAATGAAAGTACTTTCATGTGATCGAAATGTTATCTACCCTCCTTATTTCAAGGACTCGAAGTGCAATAAACTAAGGCTGACTAGGCTAGCATAAGCATACTATTCAATGGACTGGAGTGCTAGGCGTCGCCTACTAAAGAGTTCGTAAAAAAAGGGACTAACAAGAGGAAACAAGAATAATGGGAAACGAGCTACTCGGGCACAGAATGGTCCATTCAAATTGTTGTCAATAGTATGTATACCGGGGGAAAAGTCACACTCACAGATCTCCCTGACCTGGCCCAACTCCTCCTGCAACTGGTCGTTTCGCTCTCTGACCTGATCCACCTCGACCTGCAACTGATCGTTCTGTGCAACCAACTGATCGTTTCGCTCTCTGACCTGACCCAACTCCGCCACCTCGACCTCGTTCTGTGCAACCAAGTGGTCGTTTTGCTCTCTGACCTGACCCAACTCTGCCACCTCGACCTGCAGCTGGTCGTTCTGTGCAACCAACTGGTCGTTTCACTCTCTAACCTGACCCAACTCCGCCACCTCGACCCTCATTTGATTGTTTTGCTCTCGCAACTCCAGTACCCGTCCCTTGACTCCGCCATCTCGACCTGCAACTGGTCGTTTTCTTCAACCAGCTGCTCATTCCGCTCTACAACCTGACCAATCTCGACCCTCAGCCGTTTTCCAACCTGACTTAACTCGGCAAATCTCGAGCCTGAACCGTTCATTTTGCTCTCTAACCTGGTGACGCAACTCCGCCATCTCGAGCGTCAACTGCTCGTTCTGCCCCCCCACCTCCTCGATCTGTTCCTCCAACTCCTCATTGTTTTCGACTAACCGCTCATTTCGCTCCCCAACCCGACTCAACTCGCGATCTCACCCTCAACCGCTCGTTCTGTTCAAACAACTCTCGGTTTTGCTGTCTCGGAGTCGACGAAAGATAATGTATCCATTGAACTCGTTACGACGTTAGTGAATTACTTGAATTTGTGCTGTGTTGATTGAAGAATGGTTTTGGCAAGTCGGATTTGTACTCGTCTGGTTTAGAATGGAACCAATGTCAGCCTCTCCTTTCGATGTTAAACAAACCAAAGTCAGGATTTCTCCCTCAACCACGACGCGTTCAGCACCGTCTACGTCGACTGGTCCTTCAACTAGTACTCATCATTAGTATTATGAGTGGTAAGTCGGTTGTGGCTGGGCCAAGCCGAGGCCAATCCCATATCTCCCATCCCAGAGGGCGCTACCCAAAGTAATGAAACTAATCGAGGTCCTGGCAATCGTAATATTGGTAAGTTTCGTCCCTCAGATCCGTGGTTGTTCAATGACACTTTCTGACAGCGCCGCGTTTCAATGGGCCAGCGGCTGGTACGTTGCATCCCTGCCCGTGGATTTTGCTGACCCAACTTGCCAACTAGAAAATGATGCCGATCTCCAAACCATTCTTACCGCAGTTGGGTCACCACAATTAGATCTGAATGGGGAACCATGTCGGCGAATTTCTGGGGTATTTTGATAGGCAATAGGCAATAGGCAACCCAAACACACCATCCGGAATACCTGTTCTGAATCATGACCTGACAAGGTGCATATGTTGTGTCCTTCCTGTTGAATCAGCCCAAGATTGAGTCGAACGACATGGCACTCGTATCCCATACAGTCGCTCAAGCCATTATACATGACGTCATTGGAACCGGTCGTTCACTTTCACCTGTGAATAAAAGGGAAAGACGTATAGACACGGGGCAAATTGCAACTTTACTGAATTCCCATTCGTCCATTCCTTGAATTAATTTCGGATGCTTACAAAGATTTTCAGCTCTCAATGGCCGTGTGGATCGGCGCTCATCCTGTCCGGGCTGACAATGACCATGGCTGCAGATATATAAAAGGATGAGCATTGAATGAAACTGCTCAAGTCATCATGCCCATCGAAAATGGAAAGACCTACGTTTTCACCAACAAGAAGTCGGGAACCGCTCTCGATCTCGACACGCGGGACAACAAGTCTGTCCAGGGTTGGGCCCGTACTGGCGGACCCAATCAACAGGTGAGATGAACAACTTTCTCTTCGTTCATTCTGATCCCCCCCGTCACATTTGTAGTGGAAATTCTCGAGGTTTCAGAATGACTGGATAATCCAGAATGTCCAGCATGGTGCTCTGACCATTGATGGCCCTGCCGAGGACGGGACGGGAGTCATTTGCGCTGAAGGGCCTCACGTCTGGAAGGTATTGCATGAGCCCGGGTCGGCTGAAAACGTTTACAGGTCGGTCGGCCAATAGAAGAACCATCCCTGTCCAGGTACTGACCTCCGTTTCAGGATCATTGCTTTGGGGACTCAGAAATCTGTTGACCTTGCAGACGGAAGCTCTGAAAACGGTACCCGTGTCCAATTGTGGGCCAACTTTTTCCGGAATGAGAATCAGATATGGGAAGCACATCAGGTCTAGAAGTACCTTCAAGTTTGTAGTTGTTTGAAATTCAAGATAGTGTTGTGATCAACCAGGATCACATTGCCGACCACATGCCCACAGGGAGCTACTATGAGAATTCAAATGTTCACCTTTCGTTATACCTTCTGGCTACTCAGCTATCATATGATAAGTGCTCGATCCACGAGGAGTCCAAAGGGTGGTACTGTGTACATTCATGAAACAGTATTCGAATATCACACAGTCGATGTACAAACGCCGAGAAAGAACGCTAGGATCACTGGGTGACTTCCCATACCACTATCTTGAAATAATATCTCTAAATTTCCATTTCTCACGACCTTGAATGGAATTTTGTCCAGCTAAGGGAATTGATGGTGGCGTTTTAGAAATAGGTATTCAAGATAGCGTTACGGGAAGTCACCCACTGTCGCGGCCAGATAAATACACGTTCGCCTGAGAATGTGATCCCCGGAGCCAGACTCATCGACCCTCTGCTACGCCACAGACAGACAAGCCCAACGGCCCATTGCGCCGGTTGGTGTTCTGGATTCGAAGAACAATCGCGTTGAACATTGCGAAGTGTTCCTACTGCGTAGCGTGATGGGAGATACTCTTCGTACCCAAAAGATTCCAAGAAGTCCGTTAGAACACTATGAACATATAAATCGGATTATTGTATGTCCAGTTCTCGAATGTTTACAGTCCATTAGTACATTGTCTGTTTGGGCAGGCAGCCAATTCTGTCATTGGGGAAGCGGTCTTCAGCTCTGGTCTCGATCTGCGGCTTGCTTTGGAAGGTGGAGGTCGTCGCAATTCGCAGCTGCGAGTTTACCCTGCAGATGTCCCACAGATTTGCAGGGGTCGCCAGAGGGTAAAAATTATGGTGCGAATTTCGCAGGTATTTCTTTAGCCGCGAATGAGCACACCCCTATAATTGCTGTCTGGAATGCCGTGGCATTACCACTTTAATTACTTCTCTGGACTCGGGGGTTAAGTCAATACTATTACATGACTAGTATCGAAATTGATACATTAGTTGAAGACGATATTCTTATCAGCGTCGTCCCAGACACCGATGTCACATCTGTGCTCACTTCCCCAACTGTCTGACACTTCTCCTCCAGCGCAACTGCATCTGAGCAGATGATCAGTTGATTTTCGTGTAAAATGTCGACGGCTTGTCGAATCCAGATCTTGAGGTGAAAACGGTCTTTCTACCATCATACTTGCAATTGGTGCGCATGTGTCCTTCAAGAGTTGGTGAACATCGCCAACCAAAATCACCCGACCTATTCAGCAGAATGTAACGGGACTTGTGATAAATAACATCCACAATTTCTTACCGAGCTTTGTAATAAGCTGAAGATTAACTGAATACAAAACCCCTGGATGGGCAGTCGACTTGGTGGAAAGTACAACCCGGTACCGTCATTAATCAGTTTCCCGTATAGCATTTCAACGACAGAGATCTTTCCAGCACCTGTTTCAAAGAAAACGATGACATTATGGAAATAATGTCCTTCAAAGTTTTTTAATGGATTAGATATCGGACAGTTCGAATGAAACTCTTACTCCTTCTTTGTGAGCGCGGATTCCTTCGAAAATGATCCATTTTTCATGAGAGTCGTCGCGAGGGCATTACGGCACTCTTTCATGTCCTATTTGGCTTGTTATCGCCTCGGGGGGTGGATTCCATTTCTTGATGGCGTTTCGCAGGGTATTGTTGATTCTTGAGTTAAGAATGAGAATTGGTATAGACTGACATTCTGGTGGACCGATGCAGGTTGCCGAGTGCTACATGCGGTTCGAGTCCGTCAGTGGGTTCTTCCGTAAGACCAACGGTCTCAGAATATGCAGTGTTGGGCCAAAGCAAGATGCTGCATGGAATCAAAGATGTCTCTGAGAGGGGTAATAGTGTCGACGATGAATTACGACGACTCGACAGTAGATTGCAAGGACTTGGTGGTAGAATGCGAAGACCCGGTGGTGGAACTGAAAGAATTGAGGAAGACACCACCTTGTGAATTGTTAGTGGCTTAATCGTCGGTTAGAATAAAATGATGACCCACACGACCAGTGAAATTCTTCAGCAAGCTGAACATGTTGAGGGTTGGCGTTGGACGTTCGTTGAACAGTTTGATTCTGCATATATGCCAGAAAGGCTTGATATAGTCATCACAAACCGAATGGATGTCGCACTGATATGAAGTCATTGCATCCTCTGCCGTCCAGATGGAAATGACGAGGGTGAGCCGGTTACGCTGCAAACGTGGGGAGTGACACCAACAATGGAGGGTGAATGCCATGACGACGCTTTGCCATTCACCGGTCACCTGTTGTACACGATGTAGCCGGCTTTCTTTGAATGCCTTATTGGCCGCTGTCCGTGGTCGTGGCGCTACAATGATTTTGTTTCGAGAGTCAGATATTGACGAGTGTTCTTGAAATGCGTGTTGTGGAGTGACATATGTGTTTGAAGCATAAATCAATAAAACTGGAACAGAATACTACTAGTAGAGGAGTGTAAGTGCCGAAGTACAACATGATTTTAAATTTGTTCGCGCAAATTACATAGATTTACAATATACGTTCCTTCGTCCCAACAGCGTGGATCCATATTTCACTAGGTCGGCTATAGGAAAGCTCGCATAAACATTAGAGAAACTCGGGGCTGCACTCATACACACCTTCTCTCTCTCAAGATTCTGAAAACCTTCTTATTGTCCATCTGCAACTGTGTAGGTTTCACATATCCTCGCGATCGGGAAGGGAAAACACCAGGGCCACAACGATCTTGCAAATCAGCCAAAGCCTCATTTGTACTTTCAGTTTCAACCACAATTGTGCCATACCAACCTGGGTCTACGAAGAGGTTATCGGTATTGAGGATAGGTATGCGGTTAATGGGCCCCTTTGCGGGATAAGTATTCAACTGTTGGGTCCTTGGCGGCCTAAGTTGGAACGATGAGCGATGAACCCAACGCACGACGGTGTGATGGGCGCCTTGTGGTCTGGACGACAAACATCAGACAAATTCAACAACATAAGAAAGCCTTTACGTTTCTGTCCGAACACGATCTTGAAGAAGTTGAATGTTCATGGCGATTTCTTGACCCCAAGGGGAAATGTCAATATGAACAATCGGGTTACTGTTGCTGTGAGAAGTTCGAATAACTCTGTGAAAGTACGAGGGAGGGAAAGCCAGAGCTGGCAAGTACTTCGGAAGATCGCCGACAGCAGAGTAAGTAAAATCTAGGTCCTAAAAAAGTTCGAAATTAGTCCCAGTAACGACTGACCAGACCATAAGAGATGCAGACTCACGATGAGATAGCTGCCATTCCACACTAACCTCCCAGAATTTCCTTCGTCTCCCACAGCAACATCCCAGACTACGTCCCCCATTCTCAGAAGGTGTTGAACACCCGCACGCTTTACTTCAGCTTCACATTCCAACACGCTCCGATCCGAAAGCCAGTTACCTTCCGGAGAAGGCACGAAGACGCGGAGAAGCGGAGCACGACGAAGTCGAAACAAGGGTGATTTGAAAGCAAGACTTGTTTGCGAAATACTCGCCTGCATCACACCAGGAAGATAACCATTACCTGGCGAGCTAGAGTAGAGAGTTGTTGGAGAAGGTGCACGGCTGGAAGTGCGTGACGAGTTGCCTCCGCGGGTTGTTGACGTAAAATTTCTTCCTCCTTGCCCAAAAGACGTCGGTGGCGCACTCTGAATGCTAGGTTCCTTTTCTGCCTGGGCACGTAATCGAAGTAGCACGCGATTATAAGCTCTCGTTGACGTTGTCAAGCGATGGACAGTTTCACCAAGAAAAGGATCCCGATGATTAGGGTGTATCCTCAAAGATTGAATGTAGGAGGTTGCAGCACGAGCACATTCGTGCGTGGGTGTTGACACACCTCGCATATAGTCACTCAAATCCTGACTCATCGTTAGAAATATAAATACAACAATCCATTCAACAGGAGAGTAGCTTACCTGTAATGACAACGACAGCGGCTCCTGGTCATCCCATATCCAGCGTGAATATCCAATAGTCTTCAGAAACCTTTCCAAAGCTGCTTCTCGCAGGGCCGGCGTTCTAACAATTGTTAACCTGATTTCCTTTGACAGTGCCAAAAGATTACACCACTCATAAAACGAAAGGAACTGAAGGAGGCAGGGAAAAACTTGTGCGTCGAACAACAATCTCGTAGCGGTGACCGGTTCATGTTGGAAGAAAAGTGATTTGTCCTTGCCCTTTTTGTCTTTTCTGAATGGATGCAATGAGTCGGACAAAACGGAGTTAGGCTGCATCGGCGACCCGTTTTCTCGTTGCTGTGTTGTCGCAGACTGTACACGATCTGCGACGTCTCCTTTCTCCTTCCGGACATTCTTAGGCGATGATGAGGGCCTTAACATTCTCACTCCTTCGACCCTCGCAAAAGGGTCATCATCTAAGGGGATTCCTGCTTTTCTGATCGTTTCGTCATCTAATTGCACCATAGGCTCGAAATCGTTTGCGGGCTGCCCCAAATTGTTTTTGGAAACACCAAGATGGAGTTTGTTCTGACCATCCGGTGTACCAGGTAAAGTTCCGACAGAGCCATTCATGTGGTAAGCCTGTGCAGTCACGTCAGAGGGATGCCTCGCTTTGCTGAGCTTTTTGGTTCGAGGAGGAGTCTGTGGAACGCTTGGTCGCGGCAAATCATCTTGACGTCCAGTCGACCGCGTATTAGAAAGACTTCGCGAATGTACTTGAGCAGGAATTCGGTCGTGTGCAGATATAGGGAATTGGGAAGGAATGGGTTTGAGTCCATTGGGCGAAGCAAATTGATCTTTAACCTGTGCACTGCTACTCGGAAACAGTAAGGGAAGGGTTTCGTAATGCAGTTTAGGCGTAGAGACTTCTTCCGCTCGGGCAATCCTCATATGGTGAGAACCTTGTGTTGGAAAATCATGGATACTCAATGGTGGATATAGTGGATCATTAATGAATGGCGGCTGAGGTTGCTTGTTTTCTTGCGCTTCCAAAGCTTCCATTGCAGCAAAAATACGTGGTTTGCCCTTCGACACGGATGTCACGCCATTCTGTATGATGGGCGATTCTCGTGGTGATCCTTGAATTGGTTTTGATTCTGAAAACATGAGCGATGGTTCTGTATGAGGCATTTGCTGGTCTCGTTGCTCGGGAGGACTATACACTGGTTGCACCCTGGGCACAGCTTGAGCCTGATACGGAGATAAAATGGGTTGGGGACGCATAGATTGGGAGGGATGGGTTGATATTGAAGATTGGTTGTGCGTGATAGGTAGGTGATTCGGGGATTGACTCGTTGCTCTTGCACTGTGCTGACCTATTGTATTTAAAAATAAATGACTAGAGTAAAGATCTTGGTGTGAAGTTGCGGGGCTAATGGGCGATCGGGACTCATCGATCCTCGGTTCGGTTGGTGGAGCCGTAGGTAGGGTTCGACGAGACCTATGAGATACCTTGGTTAAGGACGTTGGAAGTAAGTATAAACCACTTCCGTTATTCTGATGAGAAACAAGTCCGACAAAGTTCATAACGTCAGTCCTCGGAGAAAGAAAGTGACTTACAGAAGGCAGTTCCTCAGACAAAGGCAACTCTTCGGTATGTCTCCGATATGATGAATTGCCGCTTTCGTTTGGAGGTTGGCTTAAATTATGTTGACTTGTCGCACGGACATTTTCGTCGTATTCCTGTCGTGACAGAGTAAGTTAATGTGGGCGATTAAAAAGGAAGGGAGAATGTCCATCCAGTCAGCAAGAAAGGATTAACAACGGCAAAGGAATTGTTGCATGAAAGAATTTCGCGCTTCCCAACGAATTCATCCCAGAAGTGATAGCAACGGATGAGTGAGTGCAACAAGGCTCACCTGAACAATAGCAAACTCTGGCAGATCCAACACTTCCTCAGATGACGGCGTCCCTTGTGAATGGTTTTGGAAAGAGAGGGTCTCAGGCGCAGCAATTGTATCTGTTGTGGCCGACGAAGACGGTGCTGTAGGTAGGGTGCTTGGAGATCCATTTCGTGTCTGAATAAGATCTTGTTGTTTTGAAAGAGATGAAAAGAGAGTTTGAGCCTCCAATGCAGGGCTCTGGCTGAGTGTAGAAGATTGAGGTTGTCGCAGTTGAACCTTAATCGGGTCTGCGCTATAAGCGCTGGCAGGCGAAGTTGGAGAAACGGATCTGAGTGTTGCAGATGTTGAGGGCAGGGCAGACGCAGAATAGAAGCCTTGTGAAGATTCAGGTCTCGGAAGCGGTTTGTTCTCTCGAGCTTGAAGTTCAAGAGACATTCGCCCCCTCATCTGCTGCTGCGTTGAAAAAGACGAAGGGGGTACTGCCCGATTCGAGGCGGCCGTACGAACAGACGGCGGCTTGTCTTCTTCAGGCGGTACAGGAGGTGGAAGGGGTTTATCCAACATCGATTGCGATAGGACTCGGGGAAACGACTGTCCTCCGTTAATAGGTCTCTCCCGCAACTGGCCAGTCGTCTGCTGCTCCGACTCCTTCAAGTTTTTCCTTTCCACATCTCGTATAGAACTCGCTAATGAATTGCTCGAATACCCATACTTCCCAGCAACCCCATTCCCCGTTCTCTCTTCTCGGTGACTCCGAGAATGACTTCTTAACGTCATCGGCGAAGAGACGGCCCTCGCTGTGGACCCAGCACCACCATAGTCGCTCTCTGTTGCTGTCGCGAATCGTGAATACAGAGGAGGCGCTGATGATTGCAATGTCGTTGGAGAAGAGACCACAACGTGCCCTCCATTACTACTAAGATCCTGTTTTTGTTTTTTGAAAAGGAAACCGGCCATCACGGTGGTGTGTAAAGAGCAAGAAAAGTAGGATGATTCAAGGCGAAACCTCGAGGTAGTTTGCTACCAGAAGAAACACTTCGACAAACCCTGCCAAGTTATATGTTCCGTCGCGGAGAAAATGTATAATGAGTCCGAATTTGGATGGATGGTTAATGTAATGCAGGGGATCCGAGTCCTTTGATAGAATGGTGAAGAGAATCGAAAGTATGAGTGTAAACAACTGAGTACTCCGCGAATGTTCAATGACGATGGCCTGGAAACAAAGATCACTGGTACATAGCAGGGGCCGGTAAACCGCAGTCGCCCAAAGCCAAGACTTTGATATCTGATCCTGAAACTGCTCGGCTTATAAGTCAACCTCAGGATCTCAAACCTTCAAAATTATCTGATAGCGCTGCGTTTTGCAATAGAATGAGCGCTGCAACTCAAAAATAGAGAGCGCATTCCAAATTGAAAGTCTATCCTCAGCGCTGCGCGCTCACAATTAAGTATACCCATACAAGACCCAACTTGAAATGATAAACGCGCATTCAAATTGACGCCAACATGACAGAATAATTTGTTCGCGTTCGATATGCACAGTAAACTTTCTCATGACGCATCAGTCTCATAATAATGGAAGCTCAATACCAGGACGAATTTTATAAGAGTTGATCATGACCTTCCCTGAATATGGAACAGGAGAAGGACGGGTCGATTTCTATATTCTTGCCAAGGAATGGGGTGTGGAGCTTCTCCGTGATGGTGACCGACTTGCAGAACATTCGGGTCGCTTTTCACAGCCAGGTCGTATGCGACGGATCTTCCTTTCTCTGACTATATTATTCTTGACTGCCGTACTGAACGTGTTCGGGATCCACATCCAGGTATATCTACACTCCTACAACCATTAATGACTTATACAGATCCTCTCACAATGTAGATCTTCAAAAATTGTACCACGTTGTATTCAGCGACGATTTTGAAAAGGTGTCCATTCTGAGCAGTGCATTGGTTACTGTTACGACGTCCCTTTGGATAACTGTAAGGGATCCGAAGCGAGCGGTTTCTCGACCATTGCGGATCGACTACACAAAACCCGTGTGCCAGGGCAAACGGCTGCTGTGAGTGAAGAGAAGGAGGATGGGTAGGTGAAAAAAAAATCCGATGGGTTTACTAACTCTACGGTGGGTGCAGAAATGCACTCATCGGCGACGAATTTCAATGGAATGGAAAGGCTTTTAGGAATATAGCGCTGCAAACACACGATGGAGACGGTGTGATCTATATGTTCAAAATAGGACACTCGGAAGAAACGATTGTGCAATATCTCATGGCAACGGCTGACTTTTCCTGCTCGACGACCGAAACCCGTCTCACCGAAAGCATTGCAGATCTTCTCAATTCAGAATTCCTTGAAAAGAAACATTACCACTTAGAGATGGTGATTCAATTTTACTCCTTTTACAGTATCTCGAACCCTACCACTCATTGGTACCTACAAGCGTACATTGTCTGATCGGCCGTCCTTAAGGCTCAAGGATTTGAAAAATGGTTGGGAAAATGACTCTCGGAGATCCCAGAAAAGTTTGGAGCAATGTTATCATGAGGTAGTACAGGAGTGTTGGGTGGGTCTTCGTGTGTGGGTGAGCCTGGAGGAGGGCTTGAATGTCCCGTACCAACTGTATGGTGTTGTGAGACCTGGCCCTGCGGGACAGTCAAACGTAGTCGGGGTGTCCTCACAGGTTGCGGGCCATCCCTGCGCCTATGAGTTTTGACAGCCCGAGCCTCAAGTAAATCGATCACGTCGTCGAACCGACTACTACCAGGTTAATTAGAGGCCGTCTTATTCAAGTTCTTTTATAAAACTCACTAAAGCCCGTCATAAGACCTTATGATAAGTAGATCATTGTCAAAAGATGGTACACTGTATATGATGGGAAGAGTGAGACATCTGTGAAAACGACACGACAGACATACGGGGCGGCAATGGCGGGGGATAGGATAGCGAACCAAGCCGAGAACAGGACTATGGAGAACTTCATTATAAAAGACTTGAATCTGTTCAGTCAAATAGTGTTAAAGCAAAGACAATATAGCAGAAATGAGCATACTTTGAGTGACCAGCACTACTAGATCGCTTTTTCTCTCTCGAGTCCTTTTATACGGTTCCTCGGGTTAAACTAAACCCCTATTCTGCAATATATCAAAACACGGAGGTCTTGTGAGCACATGACCTACTAATTTTAGAAATAAAATAAGCGACCAAATTTTTGTCGACCTCATCTCAAAAGTTATACGAGTCCAGTGTGACGAGTCGCATCATTTTTCTTGCCCTACCCCAACTAAGTATCGCCTCTCCCCCTTCTTAAAGTCTTTTCGCAGCTACTAGCTAGCAAGCACAAGTCCTTATGCTGCCCCACCATCTGGTGTGACACAGCAGCGACCGCAAAGACTTCAAAGCCTTATTTGGCTTGCTGCCATATGCCAGTGTGATCCATCATGACCCACGGCACACAGCACACACCTGTCATCACAGTTACCATACCATACGCATTTGAAAATTCGATGGAATAATCATGATCACCATTTTACACACCGTTAATCACCCCAGAGTGTTCAGTCTGAAGAGTCACCGGGTGTTGTCTGCTGACCAGACATCATGATTGGAGATGTCTGTACGATGATGATCCTTCGTGGTGTTTTGGCAACCGCAACTCCCCTTGATCAAACTCTAATTATCAAAAATCATCTCATGCGTAATTTTAGTTGAAGACTAGACTATGGGGGAAATTCTGCGATTTCTGCAAATAATACAAGACGGACTTTCCGGTACATGGGCCCAATACGTCTACCTATACACAACCGAAATAATTTCCTGGAATCACATTTAGACACCCCATCTTGTCTAAATCCCAGGATGAAAAAATTGGTTCAAGAAAGAGACCATCAATCAGCATTTTATACCGTCGAAAGTCATGCACAAAGGTAGGCCAGGTCCACATACCTCGATGTGTCGGACAATCTGCGCTGTCTACACAACACCTGATGCAAGCTCTCAGTCCCGCAGGTTCTATCAATTGAACGTAGTGGTTATATCTAGACGACGAATATTTTTTTGTTAGTAAATGACGTGATGCCTGGCAATCAAGTCAAAAAATATGCAAAGTGCTCACCCTGCGCAAGTACTGCCAGCAGGGTTCCCCGCCTCGTCAATCCCCCCACTTGAGTCGTACTGCCCGCCCGAATCATTTGGATTCAACCTATCCACCGTAGAGGGATTGACACATCCAGTCACTGATTGGAAACATATAGATTGTAATTAAAATATTTATGAGGTGGAGAACCAACGCACATTGCACATACGCCCCTGCCTGCGATCCCGTTGTAAATTCAACATGCGTCCAAAACGTGGATGGTATCGTGCCTTGCTTGTCAGAGAAGCGTGCAGACGACGTGCAATATGTCGTTGTACCGCCAGGGTATTCGCTGTCACCGATGTTTGTCTGCGGGTCTCTATAATTCAAGTTAACATCTTGAATAAAATTGTTGCACTGCGCTCCTACTTTGGTACTATTAAACTAAAAAGGTAAAAAATATTGCCCAATTTTCAGACGACATCGTTGAAGACGAAGAATTTGTGCACGCACCAATAGTTATCTGCTCCATTAACGGCGACCATGTTGGTAGCGCTGAATTCTTCTCTATTGTCCCATCTAACTGTATTTGAGCGAGGTACGGCGAATACGGAAGATAAAAAAAGGATCCCGCCCGGGGAAAGAAACCGTAAAGCGTTTCGAAATGAAAGCATGGTGCGGTAACCGGAGTCGTGGAGTCGAACTAAACGTTAAAGGTATTTTACTCCAGAGCGGGTTGATAAAGTTGTGTAATTAGGTGGGCTCCTATTCCATCACAAAGCCATAATACTTATATTCGATCATTAGACCGAACTCGATCATCGCCTCACTCAATTGTTAGAACTGCACTGAGGACAAAACGGCGATCTCATCGTTTTTCGAAATCTCATTAGCACTGTTTCGTGTGCTCTTTGCTTAAAGCGCTTTTGACCCTGACGGTGCGGACTGACCAATAAAGGAAACTCGGTGTTGAAAGCCGATCAGGCTGGGTCACCCTTGGCTGACACAATGCCAAATGTCGCACAAACGACAATCGTTGCCAAACTAAATAGAAGTGTGGATATAAGCATGTCAAGGCACATGGTTATTTTTTTGTACCATGGGAGGTGTGCGTGATACTGGTTAAATTCATATGAGCCTTGGGATAAATATCTCGAAACCAAGGATCAAGCAGATCTATGAACCCGAAAAAAAAAACACTGGCCAGATATTATAAATCCAAAGTGCCTAATTAGCGGTCGCAGGAAGATCGATTAAAGAGACAGACAGGACTTGCACGACAGAGGAGATGTATGTCTAGATTAGAATGTCGGATACTAGTTGAATCCATTTTAGGTGAACAAGATGCTAACCGAAACAGGGTCCCGGAGACTGAAAAGGTGAAAGAATGACAGGGTCAAACGCAGTGTTTCGCTCTGTACACAGTCCAGCCTATGTAGTTGAGGGTCTTCAGCTCGACGTATCATTTAATAACCAAAGCATACCTTTGTTTTCCAGATACTTATCCATCGCCGTGAACGCACACCTCCTGATCTCCCTCTCGAGTAACCACACATCATCACATTGGACAACTCCACAATCGTGCAACACGCAAATCGCCTCAAGGAACCACGTCCGACTGCTGAAGTCTTTGGAACCATAACCAGGAATTGCCACGGTTTTAAACATAGGCAGCAAGCTATCTGGACCGACAACATCGTCATACCCTCCAAGAAAAGTAACATCTGCTAGCTGCAGAATGGCTACGACAAGTGGAGAGCTGATGACATCCTTTGACTCGACCTCCAATTTCCATACCCCCACACCATCCGTGTCGACATGAAACATCGTCCCGCTTGTACCGATTGGGTTAATCGTCGGGTTTGGAACAAAGAAACCCCAGCTCCATGTTGCGAGCTCGCCGCGGTAACAAAGGATTGCGTATAAGAACCCTGCTTCGAGTTCTTGGCTAATAAGTGGGTGTGTCGAGTTGGGTGTGTCTGGTGTGCTGTTCATTTCTTTTTCCATGAAGTCAGAATAACAATCTTTTATATGATGATCTGGGACGATGATGTACCGGACTGGGAATCGGCTTGAGCCCCGCAAATGGCGGATCATTGCCTTTGGCCAAATAGAAATTGCACCAGAAAATAAGCAATTAAACCTTTTATTAATGTCTTATTCAGTGAGAAATTCAGTTGCTGTTAAATAGTTGGACATCTTAACAGCGGCCTAGGCATACATATCTGTCAGTATATCGTATCAAAAACTTTGAAAAAGATCATAGTCGTGCCGACCTCATTCGACCTCTCATAAATGTTCGAATTTAACTCAGCAAAATAATTGACTGTTTATTGGCCCGATTTGATTTAATTCGGCATGGGACAAATAATATTTCGGCATCAGCAAACTTGCGCCGGTGCGCCTCTGAAATTCGGCGTCGGCAAGGGGACCTCGGACACGGGACTACACCAAAAACGTGAGGAACTCGATTGTACTAAATTGGCAGTATGTCTGTGCTAAAGTCCTTGAAATCTCTAGGATCGCGAGCAAAAGGTTTTAATTCCGACTTCAAGACCAACATGGATCACCAATCGCGAGGCAGCCGTGACGAGGTTGTTCCGTTCTGGATGGAGCGGATAAAGCATCAGGGAAGGGCACCCTTTCATCCGAATCCAGAGTATAAGGTCTTTAGGAACGTCAAGGTTCGTTGACGTCTGCTCATAAAGCAAGAAATCCATTCTATTTTGATAGGAATACGGTGCTATTGGAGATGGAGTGCATGATGATGCGGCTGCTATCAAGTAGGATTTGGTTTCTGAGTATCTCAGTCGGTGGAATGAGTAATTTATTCTTGTTTTCTTAGTCGGGCAATCAGCGCCCAGAATCGGTGTGGTGGTGGGAGTTGTCGATCCTCGACGTGAGTTTCGTCTTGCCAGGAATAAATTTGGTTCATGCCTTGCTGTTTGATAGTATCTCCCCAGCTGTCGTATACTTTCCACGTGGGTAAGCCACTTCTTGACTGGCCTACGTTAAGTTCATCGAATGATTCCTTCCAGCGTCTACCTTGTCACAGCACCAATTATCCCTTACTATTATACTCAGCTGATTGGAGACGCAAAGCATCCCCCTACTCTGTTGGCGGCCGCAAACTTCAATGGGATGGCAGTTATAGGTTTGCACACAAATAGCGAGTATAAATCATGCATATGAAGAAGTTACGTTAGATGCGAATCCCTATATCCCAGGTGGTGGAGGTGCCCAATGGTTCGGAGCGACAAACAACTTGTAAATATGTCATATTGTGTGCTCGCCTCTTTCTCACTGAATCATCTTAGCCATCGTTCCATAAGAAATTTTATCATCGACGTTCGAAGGTCGGTTTTCGCCTTTGATAATGAATGTAATAAACGGATGCTATCAGGGTTCCCCCGCAAAAGTCTCAGGGAACCGGAATACACTGGCAAGTCGCTCAGGCGACTTCTTTGATCAACATCGTGTTCGAGATGTCTAGAGCACTCAACACCGCCCATCAAGGTATGTAGACTGATCCTTTAACAGGTTTTTGACTCAATTGTCAACGAACAGGCATCTGGATGGAAAATGGGAGGTGAGCATTTCAGAATACGTTTGAAAAACTTGTAATAGATACACCTCATTGGGAGTTTAGTGGTGGATTTATGGGTGATTTGATCTTTAACGGGGGTTTAGTTCTTTTGTCTTTTTATTCAAGCAGTTTTTCTTGATGCAATTCTTGTTCAGGAAAGTTTGGCATATGGGGCGGCAACCAACAGTTAGTTCCGTCTTTGAATAAGCCTACATGTTCCCGAAGTTTTATGTATGCCTAGATTCACGGTGCGAAACATCACAGTCAACAACGCCCAAACAGCGGTGTACAGCTTATGGAACTGGGGTGAGTTATTGGTATTGTTGAATGGCACGCGTCTTGATTTACGCTGATATCAGGATGGACATACCAAGACATCAAAATCAACAATTGTCAGGTATGCCATATGTTTGATGACAAGCGGAAGGCTAAGACCGTTAGGTTGGGTTTGACATTCAAACCGGTGGTGTTTCTGTAGACAACCAGGTGAGTCGATTAGACAGTGACGGAAACCAAGCAAGATTGACATTGAATATAGACAACAGGCGCACAAGCAATTATTGATGGAGAGATTACAGACACACCCGTTTTCATTCGTACCTCAATGGCTTCGAAAAACCTGCTTGCCGGTTCGCTTGTGTTGAACAACATCAAGCTAACAAATGTCCCGGTAGCAGTGGGTGTTCTGAACGGGCCCGTCGTGTTAAAAGGTACATCCTCCTCCAGACCAATGGGGGTAATCGAGTCTTGGGTCCAGGGTAATACCTATGAAGGAAGTGATTCTCAAGGCATATTTGTACAAGGGGAAATTCCTTCGCCCAAAAAACCTGTTTCTCTTCTAACGAGAGACGGGAAGATTGTCGGGCGGGCACATCCACAATATGAAAATGTAGACGTGCAGGAGTTTGTCAGTGTGAGAGATTTTGGCGCTGCTGGCGATGGAAAGACAGATGATACTGCTGTGCTACAGCGAGTTATTGACCAGGTTCGTTAGAACCTCCAGTTTCGAGCCTGAGATGCTACTTACTCTAATCTCGAATTATGGTTGACAATAAAATCCGTAGTGGGCGAACTGCAAAATTATTTTCCTTGATGCAGGGTTCTACATCCTTACCTCCACGCTCACGATTCCTTCGGGGACTCGTCTCGTAGGCGAGGCATGGTCTGTCCTTGCGGGAAAAGGAGCGGCATTTGAAGACCAGCAAAATCCACAGGTAATCGTTCGTGTTGGTGAGAAAGCAGAACATGGAGGGAGTGAAGGCAATGTGGAGATCACAGATGTTGTATTCACAACTGTCGGACCGGCTCCTGGGGCAATCGTGGTGGAGTGGAACACGAGAGAGAAACGCACTGAGCGGGAGACACCAGGAGGAATGTGGGATTCACATATTAGGTGAGCTAAACTTTGCGAACAGCTTAGTAGGCTCATGGCATTTGGCCCTTACTCCCCGAAGACTTGGTGGAAGTGCGTTTTCCGTTCTGAACTCTCGCATTCCCTCTGATGAATTGTTTTTCTCTGCGCTACCTAGGCATGGGATCGAATCTCGATGGGACGACTTGTCCGAAATTTGCAACAGGATCTTACGATCCGTGCTATGCGGCTTTCCTGGGACTTCATATTACTCCTTGTGCGTCTGGGTACTTCGAGGTAAGCTAGTTGTGTTCCATGTAATTAACTCTTTTTTGGATTTTCCATTTAATATTTCTCCTTTTCGACCGAACGAGTTGAAATTGGTTTTTGGCTTCTCTTTTCATGCTCCGTCCGTCACAGTTTGTCTAATTCCAATGAAATTAAACAGGGCACATGGGTTTGGCTTGCTGACCACGACCTTGACATGAAAGGGGAAGAACAAATCACTGTATATTCAGGGCGTGGTATTCTCTCTCAGTCTAAAGGGCCGGTTTGGATGATAGGTACAGCGTGTAAGTGGCGCGAGGCTAACCTTCGATTTAATCGAATTAAAAGCGTCCAGCGGAACATCATGTGATTTATCAATATAATCTTGTCGAATCGAGAGATCACTACATGGGACTTATACAAACAGAAAGTGTGAGTTCTCTACGCGTGCACTGCTAATTAATCGTTCGAGCCCGCTCCAGCCCTATTTCCAGCCTAAACCCGCTGTTCCCACTCCTTTTGACATCGATGAGCGATATTGTGATCCTAAACCATATTCGGGTATTGCGTCTTCCTGGGCGTTGAACGTGACAGATTCGAAGGATATCATTGTCTTTGGTATGAGTCGACTTTGGACCACTACGGACTTCTCATTGCTCATACTTTGCAGGCGCTGGGTTGTACAGCTTCTTTGTGGTATGTGCGAGTACATGTCTTCGATATTCTATTCATTGATGTAATATTTACTGCCAGAACTATGCCCAAGACCGTATTAGAACACGGAACTGTCAGGATCAAATATTAAACGTAGATTCGAGCAGCTCGGATGTGAATATCTGCAGTCTTTCGACCGTTGCTTCGACGTACCAGTTGAGTGTGGATGGGAAAGGTGTTGTTAAAGAAGCTGACAATGTGAATGGGTTTGCTTCGACGCTTACGGTTTGGAGAGCTTGAATGAATGGCAATTCAAGGTATACTCGTATGTTCATGGCCATGAATTCTCCGATATTGGCCTCACTTGGAAGTTTTTCAGTAGTTATCCTCAAGTTATCGTCTCAAGGTAGCTTCAAGGTGTTGATATATGATTGTAGTTTGTTGCTCCCCATATGCTTCAATGTGATAGGGGCATTGATCGGTTCTTTCCGCCAAAACCTTGTCCGAGTAGACGCCCGTGACAAGACGTGACAGGCGGATCTACGCGGACTCTTCTGAGTCTTCACTTGCTTTGATCGTCTCCTTGACAGGTTTGGGAATATGCCTTCGATTGCCAACGCGCACCATTATCAGTTGCAAAACAGAGGATATGAGCAATATAATAACACAGAAAGTCGAACCGAGTACAAAGTTGACCTTCGGCACCATTGCGGCAATCAGACAAACAAACAATCCACTGTAATCGAATGGGAACCGAGCTGCTCTATCGTTTTGAATTTAGCTGTAAAAGAGTGCAACTAAGTCCTCCGTCTAACCTTCAAGTTTAATTCACCATTGCCGTCCATAAAGCCTGAGAAAGAATGTCGTTCGTCCTGAGGCTGCTCACGGTTGCACTCATGCTTCGTGCAATTTGTTCCAGTCCGAGCTTTCCCTCTCCTCTAGTTCCAGGACCTAATTCATGGATCCCGGCAACCAAGAATGCACCATTTTGGATGGAAAGAATTAGGCATCAAGGAAAGGCGCCATTTAATCCCGATCCAACTGGATACAGGGTTTTCCGGAATGTCAAAGTAGTGTGCAGTTTAAATTGTTAGAAAGCGGGAGAAAGACCTTCTGTCTAGGATTTTGGTGCTGTGGGTGATGGAGTTCATGACGACACGGATGCAATCAAGTATGTAACGTAGAACTGAAAAAGTAAAACCGAGGCTCTGAATATCAATCAGTGAAGCCATCAAAACCCAAGGTCGCTGTGGTGGTGCAACCAATTGCAGATCATCCACGTCAGTCGGATTTTTTGTTTTTGTCCACCTGTTAATTCATTCTCCTTGCTTAACAGTGTTTCACCTGCCGTCATTTACTTTCCACGAGGGTATGCAATTTTTTTCCGACATACATTTCGTAATAATACTTCGTCCAATTTGTTGCAGCACATATCTTATCACTGCCCCAATTGTGCCATACTATTATACACAATTGATCGGAGATGCAAGAAATCCTCCTACTCTCTTAGCTGCAGCCAATTTCGATGGTTTTGCCGTTATCGGTGCGCTTCTCTTCAATATTTCGCAATTTGTACCGTGCTGATTTAATGCAGATGCTAATCCGTATATTCCTGGTGGAGGCGCTCAATTTTTTGACGCGACCAATAACTTGTATGTGCTTCGACTTATTTTAAGAATTCACGTATTTGACTTGACTTTCAGCTTTCGTTCAATAAGGAATTTCATTATCGATGTTCGAAGGTTTATTCTTTTGCATGCTTCTGTTATCATTACATTATCATAACATTCGCCCAGAGTTCCTCCGGCAAAAACACAAGGCACTGGAATTCACTGGCAAGTTGCTCAGGCCACCTCTTTGATGAATATTGTCTTCGAAATGTCGACTGCACCCAATACCGTTCATCAAGGTATTTGGATGGAAAATGGAAGGTATGTTTAGGCACGAGTGCAATTCGATATGTATTTGACCACCGTCCAGTGGAGGATTTATGGGTGATCTTGTTTTCAACGGAGGTCAGCCGCTGTTTGAAAGGAAAACTTTTTGGATTAATTTTTGTTACCATTTGATCAGGAAAATATGGTATCTGGGGTGGAAGTCAACAGTTCGTGATTTTGACTGTTTACACAGTTCGTCTGGTTAATCATTAGGATAATAGGTTCACGGTACGGAACATTACTATTAATAATGCTCAAACGGGGATCTACAGTGCGTGGAACTGGGGTGCGTTTATTTATGATATTTGATCCCATTCGCACAAATTTGATTTATTAAATCTAGGATTCACTTACCAAGGCATCTGGCTAAACAAGTGCCAGGTAGGTTTACCGTTTTCTCTGTCAAGACAATAGCAAAAGATGAGTTATTTAGGTTGGATTTGATATTGCGACTGGCGGCGTCACACCAGAAACCCAGGCGAGTAAGACTTTATCCTTTCTTCATTCTTCGGTCTAAATGAGGTATATTTAGACAACAGGAGCACAAGCCATCATTGATGCAGATATTACCGATACACCTATTTTCATTCGGACTTCAAAACCGTCCAATGGCAGTCTCGCTGGATCGATCGTTTTGAACCATGTGCAACTCACAAACGTCTCCGTCGCGGTCGGAGTGTTGAACGGGAGCGTCGTTTTACCCGGCACTTCGCCATCCGCACCTACCAAGAAAATTGCGGCATGGGCACAAGGGAATGTCTATCACGGTTCCGATCCAAAGTCCACTTTTATGCAAGACGATATAGTTGCTCCGTATAAGAGTCCTTCCTTGTTGACCCCGGAAGGGAGAATCGTTGGAAGGGTTCATCCTCAGTATGAAGATTTGGATGTCTGTAATTTTGTCAGTGTAAGGGATTTCGGCGCTGTTGGAGACGGTAGGACGGATGATACGTTGGCATTGCAGACCGTTCTCAACACGGTATGCCACTGGTCATTTTTAGGGTAGTGCGAGATTTACTTCTGACAATGTAATTTGACAGTTTGCTCGGTGGAAAATCATCTTCCTAGATGCCGGCTTCTACATCGTCACGAAAACGTTAACCATACCTGCTGGAACCCGTCTCGTTGGCGAGGGCTGGTCTGTTATCGCCGGCAAGGGGCCAAAGTTTCAGGACCAGAACGATCCTCGAGCTGTCGTCAGCGTTGGAGAAAAGGGGTCCGAGGGAGTGACGGAGATCACGGATGTGGTATTCACGACTGTAGGACCGACACCTGGTGCAATCGTGGTTGAATGGAATGTAAGGCAGCCGGATGGATTCCAAGCTGGAGCTGGCATGTGGGATACGCATATCAGGTATACTTCTTCTCTATAGATTGATCGCGGTGTGGGGGACTGACTCCCTTTTTGGTAGACTCGGTGGAAGTGCGTTTTTCCCTTTTGTTAATTCTCCATACTTTGTCTAATTATACTTTGTAGGTGCTGGAACGAATTTGGAGGGTAATAATTGCCCGAAGTTTGGCAATAGTGAATTCAATCCGTGCTATGCAGCATTTTTGGGCCTTCACATTACACCTTGGGCTACCGGGTATTTTGAGGTACGTTTTGCTCCTTGGAGATATATCCCCATGAAGCTGATTAAAGCCAGGGCACTTGGGTCTGGCTCGCAGACCATGACCTTGACGCGTCAACCCAAAGCCAGATTACTCTGTACTCTGGTCGTGGTATCCTTTCTGAATCTCAAGGACCTGTCTGGATGATTGGCACGGCATGTAAGTTGATTTGCTACCCACATATAATCTGTATATCCTCTTTTAAACTCGCACTTTGGTGTTATCAGCTGAACATCACGTCATCTATCAATACAATCTGGTTGACGCAAACGCTCATTACATGGGGTTGATACAGACCGAAAGTGTCAGGTTTTCATGAACTCTTCTTCTGGATGGATGCTGACAACTTCCGCATTTTAGCCTTATTATCAACCTGCTCCTGCCTCGCCCATTCCCTTCAGCGTTGACCCGAGGTTCCATGACCCCAAACCCTACGATAACACTGCATCTGCTTGGGCACTAAATGTCAAGAATTCGAAGAATGTGCTTCTCTACGGTAAGTGTATTGGTCGATGCGAATGAAGTATTGTACCTCATCAACTCTATCAATAGGTGCTGGTCTGTACAGTTTCTTTGTCGTAAGCTCCATGCTTTTCTATTCTATTACTACGTTTATCTGACGAAATTACTTGACAAGAATTACACGCAAAGTTGCGTTGCTGCGCGGAACTGTCAGGCCCAGATCTTCAATATCGATTATGAATCGGATATTAATGTTTATAGTCTTTCGACTGTCGCAACCATGTACCAATTGTCAATCGGGAAACATGGTGTGATTGACCAGAAGGATAATGTGGATGGGTTCCAGTCTACGGCAACTGTTTGGACGAGGACATAAGTGGACAGTGATTCTTTTTTTGTTTTTGCCATGAGTATCAAGTCGTCACTCGTTTACCTCCTTCATCTTTGAACATTCTTTTGTTTCGCTTCCGATCACTAGCTACTTTATTGTTCCACCAGTTTGTATTTGACGACTGTTGGTGATTATTACTTACCGATATGGCTGATCTCAAACAGTCCATTGTTCATGGCCTGGCACCTTGTAAATGTGACTAAGAATACGGTCTGCATGTCTGCTTGACTTCGGCACCTGCAATGTTAAGTCTTCATGAGAGCCGTGTTGTACAGAGGACACTAAATTTAACCCTAAATATAAATCGCTTCGAAAATTTCTTCAATGGAGCTACCCTTTTCGGTTTATGTGGCGCAGTTACATATTTGGTTAATTCTAAAAGGTCGATCTATATATGTCTGTAAGTATTTACGAAATAACCCCAAAATTCTAAATCTAGTAAATACTCTTATGGTGGCAGTAGCTCCATCCTCCAGATAGCGAACTGATGGGTTTACCGGTCAGAAGAAGGTAGAGAATAATAAATTTCCATTTTGGCGTTAAAAACGGTCGTGAGCCAACCAGGTGTCTAAGAATGAATTATCGTCAAAGAACGATATGACAAGATGGCTGTACTCACCAGAGCTCTCACAATAAGCACGATCCGATCACCAACGGTCAGTGAATCAACAAAGTCAGAGCCGTTTGCCCACAAAATTTCCTGCCACTTATCATCCGTCGGGGTGTCATTCGTCACGTTCCACCTCTTCCTCTCATCGAAGGGATTGGGTTGAGGTTCGGACAAATCTTCTTGAAGTAGAAATTCATTGAGCAATTTCGGGCGGGCCCCAGAAAGACTCGTAAACCATGTCTGGGGATGACATTCAGAGTTGTAAGACTCTGCTTCGGGATCGCCGGAGTTCAAAATGGAAGCTTCGAACCACGTTTTCAGGCCCTGAAGTTTCCCTAAAGAGATTACTTGTTAAGGGATAAATTAGATAAAAAGCAAAAACGAACCCTTCTCGGGTTGTCCGACACCCCAACACGAGTTGTACGTCTTGATGTTAAACTTGACTTTTCTGACAGCAGTCGGCAACGATGCATTGTTGCATTTGAGGGAGGGTACAGGTGGGCTGACAAGATAGCACCACTGGGCGTTGCCATCTGGACCCTCCAATGCTGTCAAAGCAGGAGTAAAACTGTTGCGAGAGATGACGACATATGGCCAGATTTCTGCCATGTCGATGATGACGTCAGAAAGTTCGATAGGTAAAAAGTTTCCCAGAATGTGTTGGATTTCGGTCATTTCTTGGGGCAAATAGGATGGCTGCGATGCTGGTTCCAGGTCTATATCTTCAGAACAAGGCAAATCGGAGGAGACATGGTGGTAATCAGGGTGAGGGATATGTGATTCCTTGAGAAAGCAATGGGTTGCAGCGCAAGTTGTCATTGTCGAATTTTCAGTGGATGGAACAGCGATAAGAAATATGCCAGTTTTCCGTCTTCCTTAAGTACTTTGATTTTGCGATCTTGCATCATGTTTGTCAAACCCAACATAGCCATGGTCCCTCGAAATCATGTAGCGATCTCGTCCTAGAGTCCTATGCATAAGTGCGTGCGGGTTACAACCCAGAACAAGTTTCAGATTCTACAACTTGTCCGCCTGTGAAAAAATGCCATAGAGTCCCAAACCGCAGCACGGGTGTGATACCCTGAGATTGGGGTTATGTAGAACGACCTTAGAATCTGGGGGTCAATTTACTGATTGCAATGGTGGTACTGAAACCAGTTGGAAGAACACCCCGAAGAAACGCATCTACGGCCCAATGGATGGCACGTAAATAGTTGATGAACATCAATCATGAAATTGTTGTAACTCAAGCTCACCTGCCATGCACTAACGCAGAAACTTGTACAGCGTCGCCACGTCACGACAGCCATAGCCCTACCAAAATGTTGGCACTTATGTACCCTTTTTGGACCTATTTCATCTCTGAATCCCTTTTCGGCGTAAACATCTTAATCATTAATTTGTATGGTACAGACACTATTTAAGAAAATTCGATAGGAAGGCAATTGTACATGAGACTGAAAAGAGCGCTGCAACAGCCGAACTTAGTGAGCGTCACCGACGAACTACAGTTCATGCCAAACACATTTGCGGGAACATGCTGAACCAGATACTGCGAAGTCAACAGCAAATGTAACAACAGCTTAATAGAGTTGAAACAAAACTCAACGAAATGTAAGTAGTTCTTGGTCCATCCGAACATTTGACAGTCTGATAAAGCTGCAGGAACATTCTCGGGCCCATAAGGCCGCACAATTCAATCCCCTCCATGACGGCGCCGCTTCTGTTTCTGCCCCTCCCATCAGGCGTAAATCTCCCGCCAAATCACCCCATAACCAAAGTAGATTTAATGACCATCGATGGTGAGCTTGATTTGTTATTGCTCACAATGCAGGATTTCATAGTCCCCGTAGCACAGATGTACCAAGCAATGGCCAACGTTTATGACCCTTCCGGCCTGGCGGTCGGTGCTGATCTTCAACTTCTTCGCCAGCAACTGATGGAACATTGGTTGCATAGGCATTGAAACCAAAATCATTTAGACATGTAGAAAGTTGCGGCCAACTGTAATAAATATTTCTCTTCACTGTTACTTGAACCAGAGCCTGAATCTTGGTCTTCGACCTTGTCCTTCCTATTTGCGTTGTCTGCTATGGAGATTGATGTCTTCTTTCTTATCATTGCTTAGCCTGACAGCCTCCGCTCTGCTCATCATCCTCACCCATTGTGGCCCAGATTGCTTGGAGTCTCGGTTAATCTAGCCACCAAGGTACTCATTCAACAATAAATTTGTGCATATACATGATTTATGTCCTCCTGAACAGGTTATATGCGCATACTGTATATCGGAGTTGGTTCAAGTTGTGGAATAACACCTCAACGGCTGGTTGGCGAGCAACAGATTTGTGGTTTGACAAGTGTTCTCCCATTTCCTACGTCTTTGTGCTCAATTTTGATCGTCTCGATTAGGCGATTACATTGCGAGTGAACTCTCGGCGATTGGATGGATGGTTGGCAAGAAACAGTTAAATTAGCAGTCTTACCGGGTAAAAGGTGAGTTTCCGCCACTACCTTCTCAATTCTCTTGCTAATGTCGTTTTTCCTTTTCCTAATGTTCCAGTGGGATGTCCTGCACCCCCTCATTTCGTCGTTTCGGTCACGTTTGCTTTGTTAAAATCTTACATGCCACCAACACCTCGAGAATGAGAGAACACTTTCAGAAAGACCATCAAATCTCTTCGATCAATATCTCCTCAACCAACCCAAACATTTAAAGACTCTCTATCTCCTTCTCCAGCTGTCCGTGCTTCCACCATCGAGAGAACCGGGCCTCCCACACCCTTCGCCCAAACTCCTGACACGTTTCCACGTCTCCTGCTCCACTGAACGGCCCTCCTCCTGTCAGTCGTCGGTTTAACGGTGCATCCTCGAGTCCAGTTTCTTCTCCACGGTCAAAGCTTTCTCAAAGGTTATTCAAATGTCCTCGGATATGCTCTCGTCTCATTGACTTTCTTCGCCCCAGCAGTTCCTACGATCTCGGATGGATCATGGCGTACACGATTTGCCAAGTAAGGGACCTCATCCCTGAGTCTTCCTGCTTGGTCGCATGGGAAAGCATTACGTTGATCATCGAGCAATTACGCAACGTACAACGCGCGATTGAATTTGCAAAAAAATGATGGTTTCTGGGAAGATTTGTCGGGGTATTCTGAGATGGGACCTGGTGAGTTTGACTTACAGTTTTTGATCTGATCTTTTTTTGATTGTATCTTCGCCTTTGACTTGTAAGATATAGACTGTCGAAACCAATGATCCCCACTAACCAACTCGTGCGTGTAGACAATTAGACAAGGTGGGTACCTTCTTTATCTAATTAGGTCGTTGTCGGACACTCCCGATTTCAGCTCCGGATCAGATATGGGTGGCTCAGGGTCTGTGCGTATCAGGTCTATTAGACGATCGTTCGGCAGACCTGGACGGACTGCATTTATCGATGACCATCCTTTCAATTGCCTTGTAAGGCAATCAATGATGGAGCTTATCTCGATCTTTTCTCGAGTCGACTGTCGACTTGGTCAGAAGTAATAGAAATAGGATGCTGGCCAACTTCCAACTGTGAGTTTCCAACGTCATGACCTCGCAAGTCTTCTCTGATCGACTTATGTATCATGTAGATATGCAAGACAAGATGGGTGACATTAAGGATGCTCTCGAGTGATGCTTTCAGCTCAGATCCGTTACAGGATCATTTGAGTCATGTCAAAGGTACGAAGGGTTTGCAAATGAGACCCAGAATCAACTGAGTCGTGTAGTCGTAGTAAGTTACTATCTAAAACTTTAGACCCAGCTGACGTATTCTGTCACTGTGTCTTTAACGCTCCAATTTTACCTATTTCTTGTCAGCCTTGATTCCTAGTGTTAATTGATCAACTCCATCATAGGATAGTGACCCTGGTACAACCTCATATAATCCACCCTAATCACTCCATTGGGAACATCACCGTTGATAGTTATCTGCCAGTTCCGGCACAAGTGTTTGCTTGCAACCCGTCATCCACGCAATGCATCCTTGGAGCAGATTTTTTGAATCGGGTCCACTACTCAAAGTCTGGATGGGGAAGTGAGCATACAAATCGATTACAAGGAGACACTGGATGATGAACCTAGCTTCCCGGATCCTTGGAACGGTGGCAGCTTCATCAAGCCCGATATCGCTTGCTGGCTATCACAGCAATGCAATTCTTCAAAGAATAGGATTTCCGACTTACTCCCCAATAGCGCTCGATGTAGGGTCAATAATAACTCGTGTACTCTCCAGCGTCGGGTTCTCATAGAAGAATGGAGCAAATTCCCTGTGATATGGCTCTAGTTTTATTCCTAAAAGGGCCCTCTGAGAGGTGAGAAGGCTAGGTGTGATCCGACAAAATTGGAAGCAATGACTCAAGCCCACACTACTTAAGCTTCATTTTGAGCAATCATTGTTATCTATAGCGAAGTGACGAAGGAGTGTAGAGGTAGAGTGTAGTCTTTGTACCGCAATGACAGTCCCAATTAGGCAAGTCTGCCTTTAGCTGGGACTGTCATCTCGTCGAACTGCCCACAGGCAGTCGTAGCTTTCTCTCGCCCACCCACCACACCCTTTTTGAAGCATAGGTAAAGCACTCACCTGCCTCATACCAGTGATCAGTAATTTTCCAGGCAGGCTCGTGTCCTTCATACAAGAGAAAACTGACATTCTGATGGTGCTTCAAACCCACCCGCCCTCGCAGCTCACGTCATTTTCTCCCACAAGGAACACCTGCCAGGACGAAAAGCCGCCATCGGCTTTTGCCCAACCCAGCTTACAATTGCAAAA
>QDKV01005162.1_pt1 | contig 30624 bp, 35 predicted proteins | sample 1861101 | NCBI WGS metagenome assembly QDKV01 (sample SAMN04275158, study PRJNA302643) | Fungus metagenome, whole genome shotgun sequencing project. | isolation source: fruitbody | host: Mallocybe terrigena | place: Sweden | collected 2013 | reverse complement strand
CGTTACGACAAATCTCATCTCGGTTCCACCACCAATTCCAACCTGAATAAATCTCCAACAACAATGTCTTGCCAGTAACCAGGGTCGCTACCATTCTTATTTTCGTGCTGTGTCTGAATATGTTCACGTTTCATGTATTATAATTGGCATTGCAATTATACATTGAACTACAATCTGAAGCAGTGCACTATTGAAAAAATATGGGTATGCCTCAGCTGTACATTTGTACATCTTACAATCGAGTCTACAAATCACAAGTAAGCTGAGACTTTTCGATCGTTGTACTTGTCAAGGTGACTCTAGCACCTGTAATTGCCCGAATAAAATAGTAGAGTTTGAAGTCCTTTTGGACCAACCCAGCAAGCGCTACACGGCGTCAGACTCGGATCTTTCCTTTTCCTGTGCCAATACTCCAGGTTATTAACCCCTTCCAACAACGGAGGTCAGGTCCGTCACTGCCGAATACTCTTATCCCTCAGGCAAACTACAAAGCTGGGTCCAACTTTCTGAAAGGAATATCGCATGAGGAATTACGACGGCCAAGTCAATTTCCCATTTGACAACAAGCCAAGACACCCATATTTGGTAATTAGAGGTATGTGAGGAATACGGCTACCGGACGCAAATTTGTGCGGGAAAACGGCTCTATAGTCAGTCTAACGTTCGGATTGCAAAATTTAAATTACCAGCGCCCAGGACTTGCTCAGATCGATTTCCTTGTAAGTAAGGAAAGTCACAAACGGCAGATCGCGGTGGGTGCCAAGACAAGCGCGTTGCCGTAACAGTTGCCTTTTGGGTCATTATTCACGCTTCCGCTGCGCCACCTTTCGGCCAGTCACATTAAATTTGTCACATTACAAATTGAAATTGCGGCCGTCTTGCAAGCGTCGCTAAATTTAAACTCCAATTTGGAGAGTTGTGACAAGACACGGAATTTCGGCTCCTTCTCTGAAGGATACATGGATGATGGAATAGAATTTAGTGGTGAGAAGATTCCAGATTGTGGTCATGTGATCTTATCGGTGTTATCACGTGCAATTGAATTAGTGGCAATAGATTTATTGTTCGCGACATTGAGGTTATGCCATGACCCAAACCACTCTGCTACATTACGAAGCGCCCTGTGGGTACTTTGCCTCTCAAATTTTTTTGAGTCCATTGACAGTCTGATAGGGCCTATTGGTAGTCTTGATTGGTGTAAAACCTCAGCACCCGGACAACAACTCAGACCACGATCTGCATTTCGACTAGGGGTAGCTTCTTTCTTAGAAAATTATCAAAATCAAATCGCAGTCGTCGGTTTGCAAGATGAGCGTGTGCTCGTGGAAGATGACTTCACCGATTATCCTGATTTCGTGACATTGTGTGAGGCATATCATGGCTATCCAGCGACCAGCTTGCAGTGGCAACCTGCGTCAGCACAGACTTTTTCTTGGTCACAAAAGTCGCCATCCACGGAACTTCTGGCTACAACCGGAGATGCGCTGCGTGTTTTTGAGTATAGTGGGGATGGTCCCGTCTCTACCTCCAGTTACATTGGGCGGCCGCCTGTTGTGTCTTCTGGACATAGTTTGACGCTGAAGACTGCGTTATCGGGGGTGTGTATGTGTTCTTTTTCACTTTTGGTGCCATATTTAGTACTTTCTGCGTGTCACTTCCAGCAATCCAAAGTTCAAAACCAATCTGGGGGTGCACCGCTAACGAATTTCTCATGGAACGAAAAGTCTCCGAATCTTATCGTAACTGCGTCCATCGATACAACATGTACCGTTTGGAACATCGACACATCGACAGCCATGACACAGTTGATTGCTCACGACCGTGAAGTGTACGATGTTGCGTGGCTGCCTAATTCCACGGATATCTTCGTGTCTGTTGGTGCAGATGGGAGTTTGCGCGCCTTCGACCTGCGAAGCCTCGAGCATTCGACGATTCTGTACGAGACACCAGCCCCCAAGAACATACCTCCATCGGCAAATCCCTCTTCTTCTGCCCGGCCACCAACATCACCGCTTCTAAGGATCGCCTTCAACCCCCTCGACCAAAATTACATGTCTACTTTCCACATGGATGGAAATGACATCCAGATCTTGGACATGAGAAGTCCTGGCCAGCCTGTCATCGAACTGAGAGGCCACCATGCGCCTATTAATACATTGGGTTGGGGATCCGCGGATAGGCCGTTATTAGCAACAGCGGGTGAATTTAATGTTCTTTTTATTAAGTCATGCCAATTAGTTATATCAATCATAGGGGATGATTGTCAGGTCCTGCTCTGGGATCTTTCTGCATATACTCAAGCAACCGCATCACCTAGAAGTGCAGGATCGAGGCTTAATTCACCTCGGCCAGATGCTAAGAAAAGGATTGTCACAGAACCTGTTTTGGCATACACCGCAAGCGCTCAGGTTACAAACTTGGCGTGGTCTCCGCAAATTCCAGGGATGACGATGAACACAGGGTATTCAACAGCAACGGGGGAGTGGGTGGCCATTGCCAGTGGAAAGACGGTGAACACTTTGAAGGTTTAAGTTATGTATCTTCTACGGCAAGTTGTTGCTTTAATGAATGCACTACGTACAGATTGACATCTCTTTCAGGTCGCAACTGATAATTACTTTGGAAAGCGTACCTTGTTCTCAATCCACTGAATTTTTTAGGAAATATCCTGGACACAAGGCGTTATTTGATGATGCTTAGTTTGTAATTCCGTACGCTTGAAAATCGAGATGTCGTATAGAACACACTGTTAGCCCGTTGGAACTTCAAGGCCATCAATTTGGATTCTCAAAGACTCTCCACAAGAAGTATAAGGAATCTAAGTAACTGCCTTAACCAGTGAAGGGCTCCAAAACTGTATTCTAACCTGGCCCAGATGAAAGGATGTTTGAATAAATCTACACGTCCTAATCAATGCTTCACAAATTCGCCAAAGAAGCCACAAACCTCCCCAGTAATGGCTCGATAAGCACCTCCAGATCAAACACTCTCCGTCGAGCCAAACTGATAGTATCCCGAACATGGCGAAAACAGTGGGAATCAAACTCCAAAACCGGCAGCTTCGCAATCGACTCCAACCGAACCTTAACATAACGAAGAGATTCCGAGACAAGTTTTAGGTCGTCTAATCCAATGCAGATCCGCTCACGTACACAGGTGAATATAGGCGATGATTTCACCTCAACGATGAACACGAATGCCCATGTGGAGAACCAAACCCGGGAACACATAATGATACAAGACTGCGGAACACAAGACAACCCGAAAGAAGCCCCAAGATTCGAGGACCAGGCGGAACCTTCCCAACCGGACTCAGACGACGAAGAACATAATTCCCGATGATCATTTCATCACTAGAACTACACAAACTCCCCCTTCCCGTGCCACTATCGCACACCAGATATCATATACCCTACAAAACAAACCTGACAACCAAAGCATAATTCCGGCTATACACTTGGCACAAACCACTAATTGGCCCAGCACATACCATAGTCGAAAGGCACCATGCGTCTTAGTACTACGTTAATCAATTGATTCCCAAAACAAAACAAAAAAGGCTGGCGTCCACCCACCTTTATATAAATAGGCTGGGCTCTTCCTTTCAGTTAATAATTTTACTTCCTCACTTTCTCCGAGTCTATTCTGGCTTGATTCTGGCTATAGAAGGCTATAGGGTGATCGGATATTACATATTGGCTATAAAAATGGTTCAAACAAGTTTTGTGCGTCTTAGGACGCAGGGCTTAGTATAAGGCCAAGGGGTAAATATGGTTGCAAGTCAAGCTACTAGCGTCTAGCGTCTAGGTGATGTTTCTAGTCCTTGAGAGATAATGCAGGACCTTTACAGAAGAACTGCACATGCGAAGAGCGAGGGAAAGATATCTGCGAAGGTGCCGATAGCTCGGTCGGACTCAACATTCCGCAAAGCACACAGACCTCCAAAGAAAAAGAATCAGAGATAAGACTATGCGCTTTGATCCCAGTTACTAGGCGACGAGGAAAATCATGTGGAGTTCATTTTCATCTGCCAATGATGAGAGATAACCCGTATTCCAGCTTATTTTACACCTTTTCACACTAGGCCATAGTTCATGAAAATCAACTTCGTGAAATACTTTACTGGTTCTTTTTGAGGAAAATTTCCATTTATAGTATCTTGATGCCGTTATCTTTGCCTTATGCATCAGCTTCTTCCATAATGAGCTTGTCTGAATGCTCAGCGTGATGAGGTACTCGGCTCCATGAGTTTTATCATCAGGGAATCGATTCCGATTGGCTAAGTTATATGCGAGCTGGTGAGCCTTTTAAACGACCGCCAATTTGGAAGTGCTCTCTCAGGCTCTCTCTCCACAGCCCCAATGGCGTCCCCTCTAGCCTACCAACCCACCTTTCATGATGAGTCCAACTCGCATTCGATTGAGGCCAACGAGAAGAAGGTTGAGGACCCTGAACAGATTGCTGTAATTCAGGATGATGAAGCCCTGCAGAGTCGTATGACCAAATATTTGAAGCCTTTCATCCTAGGCGCACTTGCTCTACTGATTCTAGGGTGGTGGGTCTCATCAATGGTCTTGCCCGCTACAAGACATCGATGGTAAGTGACTGAAAGCTTGATTCCAGGAGTTTTTAACTTGGAGCAAATACTGAATACCTCTCCCAGGATTGTTCAAACGTTGTTTGCCTGGTTTTTCATTCTGTAGGTTTATTGTATGCATTTCGGCTTGATCCTTGTCATCGTCTTTCTAGTGTCATCATTTTTCGATTCGTTCCAAACAGCGTGGTTACAAAACCTGTTGGTGCGGTCTGGGTTCCTTTCGTCGAACGGCCTTGGTATTCCCTAAGCTACCGTGTTCGACTTGCAATTGGCTGGCTTTGCCTCATTGCAATTGTCTTTGGATCCGCATTTGGCTTCAAGGGTTCTGGGTATGTAGACAAAGTCATCTCGATCGCTGGCCTCTGCATCTTCCAGACTGGACTGTGGCTCACATCCAAACATCGAAGTCAAGTACCTTGGTATGTCACTCAGATCTTGCATGTTTTTCAGCATTTATTATATTGAATACAAGGCCAACAGTGATTGTCGGCTTATTTTTACAGCAAACGATCGCCTTGTTTGTCTTAAAGACCAAAGCTGGTTTTGATATATTCAGCTGGATGGCTCGGCTCGCAGCAGATTTCTTGGAACAATCCCATGCTGGCGCAGTTTTCTTCTTTGAAGAAAGTGTCACTCACTGGTTCTTTATCGGTGTCGTGAGTTCATGAATTACTTCAAGTGGCGCTTATCTGTTTACGAGCGACATACCCAGCTTGCTGCGGTCATCTTTTTCATTGCATTCGTTCAGATGATGTATTATCTGGGTGTCATGCAATGGGTCATCGGCAAATTGTATGGTATCCGTACGCTCATGTATATTGCTTCTAACACAATACGTATCCACAGCGCATGGCTCTTCTTCAAACTCATGGCCGTATCAGGTGCTGAGGCTGTTGTCGCTGCTGCATCACCTTGGGTTGGCCAGGGCGAGTCTGCTTGCTTGGTCCGTCCGTATGTCGACTGTAAGCATGGCTCTTCTCATCCTCTCATATCAAAACACCTTTTCATCCTTTGCAACATAGTGATGACAGAATCTGAGCTCCGTAAGCTTGCTACACTCACTATCGTCTTCCCGCCCATTTCTTTCTCATAGACGTAACCATGACTTCGGGATTTTCAACCATTGCTGGTTCCATGATGATTGCATACATCGGTCTTGGTGTTCCTCCTCAAACTATTGTCACTTCGTCCGTTATGAGTATTCCCGCCTCACTTGCTATCAGTAAGATGCGCATTCCCGAAACCGAGGAACCCCTTACCCGCGGCAGAGTCGCCATTGACCGTGGCAACACGGACGAAAATAAAAAACCTGCGAATTCTCTGCATGCCTTCAGCCAGGGTGCAATTTTTGGTTTAGTTGTCGCAGGACAGATCCTCGCCAATGTGCTCACCGTACTATCACTCATAGCTACGTACGTATTTTTTGACGTGCAAAGAAGAAAGGTCCTTCAGCTCCATTAATTTCTTCCTAGTATTAACGGCCTTCTTACATGGATCGGACGTGGCTTCGGCATCCACCAGCTCACATTGCAACTTGTCCTTCGTTATTTGTTCTACCCTATCACGTTCTTCCTTGGTGTCCCTCGCGCCGAAATTTTGAAAGTATCTCAGCTCTTTGCTACGAAGCTGGTTGCAAACGAGTTTGCAGCTTATTTAGAACTTTCTGCCCTCCAGAAGGCGGGTGCCCTGAGTCCCAGAGCCTATACCATCGCCTCATATGGTCTGTGTGGCTTTGCTAATCTGGGTTCTCTTGGTATTCAAATTGGAGTCCTGGGTGCGCTGGCTCCATCCAAGGGCAAAACTATTGCCCGGATTGCTTTTTCTGCGATGATTTGCGGTTTCCTCTCAACACTCCAAACTGCCGGTATCGCGTGAGTCCCTTGAATTTCCCCCCCCCAGTAGTAAGGTGCTCATGAAAATTCAGGGGAATGCTGCTATAGGATTCAGTGGCATGCTGGTGATAGAACCATGAGAAACTGGTATCTAATACTTAAGCAACGCACACATTTATGTATTTATGTAGTACTTTACCATAACGATATCGTTTAAACAGGCGTCTTGGACTTTTTTTTTTTCGAATTTATAGTCAAGTAGGACGGTGGTACCCAATAATAGACTTTACACTGTGCGTACACTACTCCTCGAGACCCCATTGTCTCTCCACCATGACCTCCCTGATTGCACCATGCAACCTTCAGGGCGCACCCCCAGTGCTCATTCCCTGCCAGGATCCGACAGAGGGATGCCCTGCCGTCGCGTCTTGGACTACTGGCAGCATGTCGAACACAAGGTAAAGGGAGCACCATAATAGACTTTACGCGTTGAGTAAGCTACTCCTCTGGCCCGTAGCCAAAGCTCCCTCGGTTATCCATTGCATCTTAACTTCTCCCATATCCAGAGGAAGAACCATTGGACCCGGTCCAACTTGTGGTTGAGGTCTTACACTTTATTCACCCTGCTCGCTACCCTGGTCGTCGTGTTTCCTCGATCGCGGCCGCGCTCAATGTCTCTCTGTGTCACAAGTAGACGGGGATTAAAACCAAATCGTCGAAGAGATGAAGCTTCTACTAAAGCTACAAGTTTACAATATGAATACGGATATTACAATAATATTGCAAATTTATATCAAGTCTAGAGTTGTACCGCCATGCATGGAAAAAATGGAAAGGATTGGTTCACTCCTCATATCTCAATGTCAGAAATATGAGATTCACCCCTCATAATGTAGCTTCTACTGACCTTGACCTCAACAAAAGATCAGGGAAAAAACGGAGCAATGTTCTTAATAATTATAACCTCTCACCATTGGATTCGATGATTTCATCCATTTGGTAGCTGAATGATGATGTTGACCAGGTAAGAATAACAAAAGAGTTCTCACAATGTCGCCTTGTCCTAAAGTGTATGTAAAGTCGATATTCGAGCTGAAGGTACGAGGATCATTCAATGTATTGTATGAAGATGGGTCTCAAAATTATTCATTAAACGGGTTCTGGGCTATCATAAAGTACATTCGTAAGTTGTGCAAACATCTGCCGTTGACAAGAGACGCACGACAAGAACATTTCGCCAACATCAGTCTATGTAATGCAACCCTCCTTCTAGTCTATCCTCAATAAGTTTAGCCACTGTTGGTCCATGAACGGGTATCGACGTCCCCTGAAATCCTTCTGGGTACGCAATGCTTGGTTCATTAGGATATGTGAAGTATCTGAGGAAGAGCCATAGTTAGCATGAGACGATCACATCAGTTGCATACGCACGTATCGTTCCAGACACTGTAGTGCCTCATGCCCAGAGCTTGTGTGGTCCATTCATAATCGTGTGCAAAGCCTCCAGGGTAAAATAATTCGATGACAGCGGAATGGCGGTTCGGCGCCATCAGGACAAGGTGCGAAAGTCCATTGCCATGAACGCCCAACATTATCTAAATCAAGGAGAAGCGATTAACGAAGATAGAGCAATGACACTGTCAATAGAAAACACACACCGTCGTTTCGGATGCAAGTTTAACTTGTTCATCCTTCGAAAGTCGTTCCGGTCGCACATTTCTGAATACCCAGTTCTTTCCTTCTGATTGCTTCAAATTTACTAATTCCTCGATTGATGTGACAAGCACGTCGTGGTCCTCTGGTATCAAATGACGGCGTACACTCTGACGGTTAATATAAGTGATAACGACTTCGTCCGGAGGCAGAGGGAGTAGTGTTTGAGGGTCAGTGACGTCCTCGACCACTTTTGGAGGGTCAAAGTTCTGCTCCGTTATTTTAACATCTGCAAATCTGTAAATCCTGTGTCGTATGTCGCTCCACCACTGTCCAAGGAGGTCAATGCCTTGCTTTTTCACCATGTATTCCCAAGCCTCTGCAGCGATTCTTTGTGTTCTGGAGCCGCACGCTTCACCACGGTGTGCGGCACTTCGGTCAAAGAGTAATGCAACTGGGAAATGCCATGCCTTCTCCGGCAGATGCAGAGACTTGGAGTTGACTGAGGTCGCAGCGCTTCGGTCATTCCAGTTGCCTGAGTCTTCAATCTCGAGTGAGGGAAATGCTGCGTGAAAGAAGAATTGGTTGAAACCTGGTTTATCTTTCCACTCAGTGCTCGTCGAGTGTAGGAGGATGAGACGAGACAGAGGTGGTGGTTGGTATTTCTTAGGGCGAAGGTTGAATGAAGGCTGAGAATACGAATTGGATCGACCAATGCCGTTTGACAGATGGATCAACCCAGCAGGATTGAATGCACCATATAGAAAAGCCCAAGCACCAAGGAAAAGTTCGGCGACGAAATGATAGTAATGGTTAAGAAATTGTCCTGGTTCATTCACTAATAACTACCGAAGCTCAGTAGGATTTGCTAAGTCGACTTCTCAGGACTTACGGAAATTCCTTCAATGCTCCATATGCGATTTCTTTCGTTATTTGTAATATTTCCTCCCCATTTCGTAGCCGCTTGCTCCGGATTAATTATTTGCATTTCGTTATCCGTTGGCTCTCGTAACCGGATGTTCTCTGGCGTGTTCAGGGCTATGTGCCCCGTGCTCGTTATCATACGAATTTTAGGAAAGCTGGCGGGGTCTGACGAAACGATGTACAAAGTGCCATTCGACATGTAGAGGTTCTCAAACAAAGTCCATCCTGGCGCGTGAGTAATCAACTTCGTTTCAGGAATTGGGGAAAGACCAAGGTCCACGACAGAAGAATCTGTATTCGTCGGGATTTCGAAGGTAGGAACATACACATTATGGTTGGCAAACGGACTATCTTCAACAACCGTCGAGTTCAGAAAAGCATCGCCCTGCTGAAAGAGGGTCGTGAAGATGTATACAACTGAAGCGCCAATGAGGATTAGAACACCGTCACGACGTGTCAGGCCGTAACTTGGAGGCAGACGACGCATGGTATCAACGAGCAACACGTCGGTTAGCTCCAAAATACGGGGGCCACCGCTGAACAATTTGATTGTAGCCAGGTGAAAGTCAAGGGTGTCATAGGTTCGAATGTGGACCCCGACAGTTCTGCCCCGTCCTTTTTTGGAGATTACTGCGCTGCCGCCTGCGCTTTCCAATCTGTTTCCGACAAGACGATGAAGTTCTGCTTTGTTGTCGTGATAGCTGCTCCTCTTCTTGCATTATGCAAGTTGCCACGCTCGCTTGTAGTATGGCATGGGCTGGGTGAGCTTCTGCTTTTCATCGGGCTTAAGCTAGAATTAACAGACTCCACAGGGGATTCATATAATTCGACGGGCATGTTAGAATTTCAAGAGTTAGTCAAGCAAGTTCATCCCGGAATCTTTGTCCACTCTGTGTATATCGACAAGGACCTTGAAAACGATCGCAGAGCGGGGTTTGTGAGTTATTTCCGTACAACAGGAATTCCCTCCTGGCCGACATCTAATACCGGTGCAGTATGGAAGTGTGAACGAACAAGTTGCATTTGTTGCAGACCAAATTGCCTCAATACCTGAACTGGAGGAAGGCTTCGACGCCATCGGCTTCTCACAAGGTATGTCTATAACTGTATCAGGGATCCAATTTGTCTGATGGGTTGTTCACTCACATGTGTACGCTGAAAATAGGTGGCCAATTCCTACGAGCCTACGTTGAGAGACATAACGACCCTCCTGTCCACAACCTCATCACGTTTGGTTCGCAACATATGGGCGTATCAGATATTCCACCTTGCAGGAAATACGATTTCATTTGTCAAATGGCCCGAAATGCGCTGAAAGGAGCCGTTTACAGCAAGTGGGCACAAGAAAATATTATTGCAGTGAGTCTTTTTTTCATCACTCTCAGACAATTGGTGACATTGTGAGTGGATTCGAATTATTAGGCACAGTATTATCGGGACCCAACAAATCTAGACTCCTACTTGTCCGCAAACCGTTTTCTATCTTCAATTAACAACGAGATAGCAAATACGCGTAATGGAACTTTCAAGAGTAATTTAGCGTCGCTCAGAAATCTTGTCCTGGTCATCTTTACAGAGGACAAGACCGTCGTCCCCAAGGAGAGTGCCTGGTTTGGTGCCGAAGTTGTCATTGGCGAAGGGAAGCCTGCTGATACGCCTCAATCGCCTCAATCGCTCTCGAATACACAGAAAGTCGTACTTCCCATGCGGATGCAGCCCATTTATCTAGAGAATTGGATAGGTTTGCGAGACTTGGACCTCCGACGGGCCATTATCTTTGAGAAATGCGAGGGTGAGCATATGCAGCTGGGCCACTGCTGGGAACCTATCGTCAAAAAATTTGCTGGAGGGATTTATTAGACAGGCTTTGGAGTGTTCGACCCATGTAAATTAGTGTTCAAACATACAAAAGAAAAACATTTGGCGTTTGCATCACGTGCCTGGATTTGTTGAGGAGTCCATTGTCAATGTCCACAGTTCAGCTCTCCCTGCCATACGGGCGGCGCCTCGTGTTTTACAGGCTCGAACCTGTGTAGCCTTGGTTCACCAGCAAATGGCGACCTCCACCCCAAGCGTTACCCCCCGTCTCCGAGTGACTCGCCATCCGCCTGTGCCGTATGACAGGAGTATTCACACCAGCACCTCCACATCCGAGGCAGTTCCTTCTCGCTTGCGCGACGTTTCGCAACTGGTCAATGTTACTTTGAACGGCATTGATATGTCCGACGATAATATTTACGCTAGCGATGTACCAACAGAAAAAACAATACCTCAGGCGCCTCCACGTATAGAAACACCGTCAACGGTGACACAGAAAGACAATCCCGCCGCGGTCCTTCGTGCTCTGCTTTCTCGTTTGCCCAATCGTGATGGAAGTCCTACGCGCGTCAACGACAAAGATGCGGAGTATCAATATCCATCTGAAAAAGAATCGGACTATGACATCGAGACTGCCAGTGCCACGACAAGTGTTGCCCAGTCGAGTCTTAAGAATATCTTCAACAAGGCGCTCCGTGAGCCTGGTGATACCCCTCGAAAAGATCGGTCACACCGTCGGCGAAGTAGTAGTATTGGTGCTACCGACATGGAGGATACACCCCATATTGTAGAGGCTCGTGATATCAAAGGAAAACGTCGAAGCTTGAGTGACGATGAGGTGGAAAGTGCCAGTAGTAAGTTTCACATTCCATTTGTGAGTTGTGCTAATAAAATAAAGAATCACCCGCACGGCCTCGAACACGCTTCAAAGCGACTCCACAGCCCTTGACACAAGAATTCCTTCGGAAACGCTTCAGTGAATTGGCGAATTCTCCTTCAAACTCTGCAAGCTCTCTTCGTATGTTGCAATTTTTTTGTTTAAAATTTTTATCTCAGAGGATGTGGAAGATTATGGTCCTGAAATGATGATTTCAAGACTTGATTCTTCGCAAACCACACCTCCAGTTGCAACCAGTACCCCTCAGCATTCTTTGAGGATGTCTTTTGAAAATTCCCAATTCAAGTCAAGTATGTGCATTGCCTTCTATGCCAGGTCGTTCTTGATTTCCATCGTGCAGATTTACTTGATCGGGACTCGGAAATGCAGAATGCAATCGACGCCCTAGACAGTTCGACGGACAATTTCTCAGATAGATCTGGTTTGGGAATTCTGCCCTGTCACAAGGAAGAGGGTTCTAACACACTTGTAGTCTCCCCACCCCCCACTCTGCACGTTGAATCTGAATCGGCTGATGATAACCATACTTCCGATATTGGGGTTATGGCCTCAAAAATACTCACTGTAAATGATAGGCCACGAACACGTAGGTCGCACGTACAAGTTACGTTTGTACAAAATTAATTTCAGCTTCAGCTTCACCAAATACTCCCACTTTAAACAACAAGGACTCATCCCTTTCTGCTTCCACAATAGCTACACGTACAAATTTTGGAGGCATGTCCCACTTGTCCATTTTTCTGGCTCGTTGCTGAATCTATCTCAGTATACAACTTGCACTCTTTGGGAGAACAGTATATGAGCCTTTCGCTTCCTGCTGGGCAGCCGGGGACCGAGGAACGCTCGCGATCTTCCCTGAGTCGCCATCGTAGTTTTTCCCATATGCATTCAGCCTCCTCTCTCCGACCATCTTCTCCTTTGCCGGGCCATTACCGTTCGCACACCCCAGTTGACTTTGTTCATGAAAAAGAACGGAATTGGAACAAGCCCCAACCACATCGGCAGGACACCCCATCCCCTCATCTGTCTCGTCATTCGTCGTTATCCTCACTCGGTTCAATATCTCCTAAACACCATCAGCAAGGTGAAGTGGTACATGAACGGGAACGAAACTGGAACTCGCCTCATCCCGTTTGGCACAACGGTTCATCGCCCCGACACTCTCGAAATCATTCTTTCTCGTCACCTCGGCTTTCGCAAGAGCACAGTCGTCCCGTGACCCCTGTCAATCCTGTGCACAAACGAGAGCGAAATTGGAATGCGCCTCGTCCTGTGAGGCATGACAATGTTTCGCCACATAACTCGAAGAAGTCGCCTGTTTCGCCTTTGCACAGTGATAGTCGGATAGGGTCAAATAGCTCGAGCCATGAGTCGAGCCATGCCAATGGACATCATCATGTGCATCACACTGATTCTCCGCATTCGACGAAATTTCAGTCTACAGGACCATTTTCACTTCATTTACCCGAGAAAGCGTTGCGGATGTCGAGCCCTACTCCATCGCACGATCATACTCATCGTGAATCCAAAGCACGTAATGCTTTGAATTCCCCATCTCAGGTTCCCAAGTCCCGGAAGAAGATGGATGTTTCCCCAGTCACTGTAAACGGTTCCAAGGGTCATCTCGTAACACCTGCAAGGACGAAGTTATCCAAGTCGCCACGCAGCGTAGCAACAAGCAAGTCCGTGAATAAGAGCGGTACGAACTTTGACAATCATGAGTCAGATGATTCTCCTCGGATTCAGCGTGTCCCACTGCCATCGTTATATGCATGGCCTGCGTTGGATTCAGGACATTCGGAGGATTCGTCAAAACCTGTGTCAAATGGTCGTAATCAAGTTCATGACGTTGAAACGGACGGTACATAATTCATGCAACGTGCTCACCTGATTAGCTCACTTTCTTTAACTTTAGATTTGAGGGAGACTGATGTGAGTTCGCAGAGTACAACGCCCAAGTCAAGAGTGACCGAGGTGCCCGACAGTCATGGTCCTCCGTTAGAGATCGTAGCGATGTCAGAAGACTATGGTAAAGGACTCTTAATGCAAGTTAACCAAGATGATATACCACCGGATGCGGTTGCTGCTGGTACTTTGCTCTCACCATCACCTCCACCGCAAGAGCCGATCCGCAGGAGCACCAAACCTGAATTCAAGACGCCCTCGCCGCCCAAGGAATTGTCCGAACTGCCGACTCCTTCGTCAAGTGATAACTCCCGTCGTAACTCTCCTGTACAAATGCCTAGAATGCCGGATTTCGGTACTCCTCACCAGAGTAGGTGGATGCAGACACCGAAGCCCCCTGGCGGTTGGCTTGCCACACCTAAACCCCCAGTCAAGACCGAGGAGGAAAGCGTTGGTGACGATCCTGCGACCCCCAGTCCAAACGAGGATGATAAGGAAAATCAACATTCCAGAACACCTGTAGATGACACGGTTCAGCAGTTTCCGGCTAAAACTCCAAAACCTCCTGGAGGCTGGGCTCTTACTCCTGGCCCAGTTTCATCAAAGCTCGTTGAGTCCAGTCCGCAGGAAGGGCAATTGCTTACTCCTGTTAACTCTCTTTCTAAGGGTTCTACCCTCAATCTGAAAACCCCTGGTGTCCCTGGCGGTTGGGGAGTCACTCCTGCGAAGAAGAGTTTGTTAAAGGTTCGCTTTGACCCAGAAACTCCGGAGATAAAAGACGCGTCCATGTCGTATGCACATTCTGAATTGCATGAGGACTCGAACGCTGTGCAAGCAGACAACTTTCCACAAGTAGACAGCACACAAAATGGGCTACCACCGTCACCTCATAGCCCGCGTCGAGTAAAACCCAACATTCGAGTTCTTGATGCCTTTGGACGGGAGGAATCATCACGTACTTCGCCCAAAAAGGATTCCAATGGTTCTCGAAATGGGATTCGAGTGGTGGACGCCAAGGGCCGTGAAGTCAAGCAGGAGTCAGTGTCTAATGAGGCAAAAACGGAGGTAGAGGAAGATGGTGTTCCACCCTGTCGAGACGAATTGCTGTCGCGTCTTAAACAAGGACTTGGCAATTTGGCCAACGATATTGATGACCTGGACAAGTAATGTTTTCTTCCCTTTTCTCTCTGATTTGTAACCCAATTTCCCTCTAGTGACACAGAAATTCTTGGGCCCGACTATCCTCATATTGAAGAGTTGGTGGAGACTTCAAGACAAACACGGAGGGCAAGAGAAAATCTATATTCTCAAATCAAGACAGACAACAATGTTGTAAGCTCGTGTGCTGCATTCACGATGCTTTAGACTCACACCTTCAGATGCAGATTCCCTTTGTCAAGCCTCCATTTGTTTCATTTGGTCGGAAAACATGCATTGTTCTTGTTCTTGCGCAAATAATGCTCTTCCTCGTATACCGGTATGTCTGTGTTTGTCGTCTATATAGATATTCTGACGGCACTTTGTAGCATGTCCATCACCAGGGCTAGGAATCTTTTCTTCAATGCATATTACGATCCATTCAATCCAGAACTTCATTTATATATATTTAAATCTGATAGTACCCTTCATCTTGATTCTTCTTCAACTCTATGGCCGAAAGCATTACTGCGAGCCGGAAGCGAAGCTTGGGCAACCTGGTTTGAATCCGTTGGTGATTATCGAGAGTATATCTGGCAGTTTTGGACTATGGACATTCAACAAAGTAATTCTTGGCCTCCAACCTAGGATCTTCTTTTTGTATCTTACTTCATTTTTGGCGGATTGTTCTTGTATAGCACCTGTATGATCACCTATGGAATATCTGTGACCGTGTATTTTATCTGGCAAGTGATCATCGCTATGTCTCCATCAGAACTTCAACTTCTCCATCTACCACCACCGTGGCAACTGCCAACCAGTTTGCAAATAGAGGCATTTTTTGCCCTATTATTTTTCATCATTATGGCTAAGGATCCTGTTTCAACGCGAACTCCCATTTCCACTACTGAAAATAGCACACCCGAAAAAGAATTCAAACCTCGGCCTTCGACTCGGACAGATCCTATAAGGCAGAAGAATGATAATAAAAACTCGGATTCAGAAGAAAGTGCAACGAATTCTTCGGATGAATCAGACGAGGAGCCAACTACACCAGAGCCAACCTTCAGTGCCATAAGAGGCAGATGGCTTTGGCAGGCCTTTCTAAAACTCGCAAAGCCAGTTCGAGTACTTCTTGTTGGCCTGTTGGGTTCAGCATTCTTCATAGCACCTTTTCTTGTCGTGAACCTCCGCTTTCGATCGCATCCTGCGAAGATTCAAGTTCAAGTCCACGTATGGTCACTCTGGTTGACTACAACTTGGGCTGCCGGTTGTGCGACGTATATGGTGGTCGATTTAATCCCTCGTCTCGTTGTATACGTGACTAGACTCTTTGGTGGAAAGATAGAAAGACTTAAAATCCAAGTGGAGGTTCGTTATTTCACTTGGCCAAAAAGATTATGCCTGATCGCTCGAGCAGTTGACGATGGCAGTAAAATCGTGGTTAAAACTTGCCCTTGATATCTCTTGGGCATGGATTTCCTTATCCATCATTCGTGCCGTGTATCAGCCATCTCAAGATTATTGGGTTATCTTGAATCGTATGATGCAGGTAGGTTTCTCCACTGCCGTACCGTCGTCACCCTTCTAACGTTAATTCCTGAAGGCCCTTTTTGCATCTGGAATTATCCTCCTCGCGGAAAAGCTGTTCTTACAGTTTGTCGCCATCAATTTCCACGAGAAGGCCCTGGCAGAACGGATTGTCGAGAATCAGTTGGGCTTGAAGGCTTTAGACCATCTATCCAATGCACAAATTATTCCGACCAAGAAAGCTGTCAAACGAGGAGGGAAGTCCACAGCACCTGCTCAGTTGAACCTTTCTCAAAATGAAGAACTTGAGAAAGGAGACATTATATTGACCGAAAACTTAGCAGTTGGGGATGACAACAATATTAAAAAAGCTGATGTCTTTGCACCACCAGCGTCACCTCAACTAAAGAGAAGGAAGAGAAAGAATATGACTAGTATTATTGTTGATCAAGTTGGTCACTTTCCCTTCTACAGTCCAGAACCAATGCAGACTGAGCGACTCGGATTCAGGTCGGTGGAGCTATAGGCCAAGTCGCTCTCAAAGACTCCAAATTTCACAAGGAAGTTGATTTCACTGGCGTTCATTCTGCGAGAAAGCTCGGTAGGAAACTTTTCAGTGTTCTAAGTGCCTCAGACCCCCCGAGATCGCACCTAGTCGAGGAAGGTTCGTGCCCACCGGATTCTTGTCGTCTCTACAATTCACCAGTGCTTCCTAAAGATTTTTATCCATATTTCCGTTCCATTGTTGAAGCAGTTCGTCCATAATTCTTTGTTTGTGTATTGAAGTCCGATCATGGCAATAGCACGAAGCCTTTACTCTGTTCGACAGGGATCAAAATGGCGATATTACCAAACGGGAGATGCGTGAAGCCGTGCAGCGTATTTATCGAGAAAGGAAGGCATTAATCTCCAGTCTTAAGGTTGGCGTTTTCAGATTTTAGTGATCGTTCTGGCTGAATCGCTTCAAAAAAAGGACGTTGACTCGATCGTTTCAAAGCTAGATGCTGTCTTGATCTGCGTGTCTATTGTTATCATTATATTTATCTGCTTGCTCATCTTCAATCGGGGAAATACTATTTCGTCACTTGTCCCCCTGGCCACGATCATTCTCGGATTTTCATTCATCTTCGGTCATTCTGCCCAAACACTGTTTGATTCTGTGCGCGAAGCCCGTAACCTGTACGGACGCTTTCTTACACCACCCTTAGCTGATTTTTATATTTTCAACCCATGTCTTTGACATTGGGGATCTCGTTTTGATTGATGATCAGGTGAGATACTAACGGTATATTCAAAGGTGGAACCTTTATTGAATATGTTTTCTCTTTGGCACCCAGGTGTTATTTGTAAAAGAACTCGGCCTTTTTGCGACCACTTTCCGCCGAGTGGATGGTCAGGAAGTTATAGCCCCGAACTCATTGTTGGCCAGTACGAAATTGGTGCATAACTTGCGTCGCAGCAAGTCTATGTACGTTTTTTTTTGCAGCTGAGGTTGATATGTAACTGATGCAGCACCATCAGGTGGGAAACAACTAATTTGGTGGTATCATATGATACACCAATGGAAATTATTGAACGATTGAAAGGGAAAATTCAATCCTATATGAACACGAACAGTAGAGATTGGTCCAACTTCGCACTTTGGATTGACAAAATGGAATTCCAGAACGCGATTCATCTTGTGATTGCTATGGAGCGTAAGTCTACATTGCTACGTTGTTAGTGATATTAAAGTTAACTGAATATTTGCTTCAAAAGATCGTCCCAATTGGCAAGACTGGGGTGGTAGATGGACAAGACGAAATGCTTTCATGCGCCATTTGAAGGCCATATTAGAAGAGCTTCAAATCCGTTACACTATGCCCATTCAACCTGTTCTTCTACCCCGGGAATCATCAGGTACATCCCCGGCGATACAACATCCACTACCAGGAAGGCATACACTTGATGACTCCATGTTTTCGAACTCGCAAGCCGGTCGATTGAGAGGGTTTTGAATCATTAGATTAGATCTGCTTAGTCAGAAAACATTAGATTTGCTCTTTACTATGTTACAATCGACCAGGAACACGAACTTTTGCAATTCCTATATCTTGAGTTGATTGTCTCAATGCAATCCAATACACCTCCAGCCAAGACTCTGCTTTCCATCTTGGAGCCATTTCAAAAACAGGATAACTTTCCAAAAGACGTCGTGCACCCGTTTTCTACTGGTGCTCCCGAGACTTGCAGTTTGCTACATGACTTGCTCAACGCGACTAACCAAATTTCGACTTCATTGAGAGTATATGAGGCGTCTGCACAATGGACAAATGCAAAGCTAGTTTCGCTCTTGCGTCAACACACATCCATTGAACATACATCATACTCCGTATGTATCTTTCGTTTCTAGAGTCATGTTCGAGCATGTAATTGTCCTCAAGGCAGATAAGGGCGTCCAGCATCTCATTCAATCTCTAAGGGCACGTCCAGGAGTAAGCTATGGCGAAAATATCCCATTGCTTGCTACTTCTCTGCCTGACTGGTGCATCGAGCAGCTGATATCTTTGGGAAAATCTCTCGGAATGGAAGCTTTTCAAGATGGCAGTCGAGAAGGGGCGTCTACTGTCGTTCTAGGAGGGAAACTTTTGGTTATTGACATCGACTTCGCCATTCAACGCAATGACCTTCTCAAGCCCAAGGTGATTGTCACCAGTGTGAAAACCTCATATGCTTTGCTTCCCGGAAACTCCAATTCTAACGTACCTAGTCTTCTCGACTCCTTTCTTGCCGGAGAAATTCAGTATTACTGTGAAGAGGTGCAGAAAGATGAAGAATTCAGGGATCCCCACCGCGCTGCCTTGTTTAGAAAGCAAATTAGTGAACATCTCCAATATTTGGTGCTTCTAGACGGGCTAGCTAGTCGAAACAATGATGGCGGAATTAAGTGGTTCACGGATATTGACGAACTTTCTCCCATTTTGGACGAGCTAGCGAAAACCGAAGCCCAAGCCATTGCAACGTAAGTTATCAACGGTCATGACAAAATTAAATTAAACTCATTCGATCAAGGTCTTTGTCGTCTCAAAAGGCGCCTTTGGATGTCTTTTTGCTTCGCTCTCATTCATTACCTTTGCCTTATCTGACGGCCCCGTCCATCTCATTCTTAATACATCTGTCACCATCTGCTTACCTCTCGCTCATTCGCAATTCTGTGGAACAATCAGTTATTGAGACTTACCCTTTCTTGGATATCTCCCCCGTTCATCTGAAAAAGGGTTTGAATAACATCACCAAAGGTGTTACCCTTGCAACACTTCGCCTGGAGCAGCTTCCAGGAGCCCATTTATATCCAGGATCCATATCAATGCCCGATGTAACATCACGACCGACATTCCCTCTTTGCCCTTCAGCTTCTAGACTGGATCATTTATTTCCCCACGTTGACAATTTTGGTGTGGCACTTAACCCCCCTGGCACAACATCTTCCGAACCACCGTATGCATGGTTACTAGACTTTACGGAAAGTGGAAAACGAAGCGGTATTGTTATGAGCCAGTCAAGAATGAAGGAGATCGAATTGGTCATCAATCCTCTCAGTGTTGGAAATGCCCTCGGCGATGTGGCCGATATGTTATCGCCTGGAAGTTGGATCGACCTTCTCGTAAGTTAGAGGTACATGAGTCACGCTCGATGCTTAACAATGTCCAGTTAAATCCAGATAAATCAGTTTCTGCGGAACGATATACTGCGCTTTATGTTGGTCATGCGTCGTAGATTTTCAAACTGTCGCTGACGTGCTGGGGCGTAGACTTCACCGAGTTCCTTACACCCACCATTGCAATTACGCCTTGCAGCACCAGAGGAACCAGGTTACATTCTTGATAGAATTCCTATACGTAGTATGAAAGAGGTTTGGGGAATATTAGAGGTATTTATTTCATACATATCTTTCTTCTACTTTTGTTCATTGTAATATCTTACAGATTGTCCGAGAGCAGTGTTGGCTGAACGAAACCCTCTTGGCTTGCCAGTGGACTGCGGAAATGGAAAAGTCTGAAGATGATGCCCCTGACAACCCGCATGTTACCGAAGATGATTTACAAGCCGTCTTAACAGGTTCAGTAACAGAATTAACTTCTAGAAGACAACTAATTCTGGCTTAAGGTACTTTCATTCCTCGCAAAATTCCTGTCAATGTCTTTCTGCCATCTGGTAGCGAAGCTGACAATCTATTCGGCCCACCGGATCTCGGTTTCTCCCCTGAATCAAGACCCAAAATCCTCATGACATGTCCAGAGCGAGCTCCAATATCAGGCCTTATCGAAATCAAGGTCACATACGACGAGAAGAAACCTCAAGGTGTCTCTGTCAGCATACAGGGTGCTGTTGGCTTGGACATCAATACCAGTCATTTGGAGGAAGTGTGTCGCCGCGGAGGAACATGGGGCTTGCCAGGAAGGATATGGCTTAGTGGACATGCGTAGGTTTGACTCCAGGGAAACTTTTTTTTGAACCAAGAATCAGTAGCGTAGGCCCTATATCTTTATTCAATGAAGTTTATTCACTTCAGGACCTATAATGGCCGATCGACCTGAGGACTCAAGGATGATACACATACTAGAACTGCAAATTTAGCTCGCACAAGATACAACTTTGTCTGCTCCAATACGCAGATATGTACACAATGAAAAGTCTCGAAGTGTCCTCGTTCCTCTACGACACGCAAGATCTTTATAGAGATCTACAGTGCGATGCAAAGAGTTAACGTTGCCCAGTACCTCCATCTCCGGTGACTGGACCCTTTCCCGGACCTCATCAGTGACCTAGGTTCAAGAACCGTTAAAATTTCGACAAGCAAGTAGCAATCGCGCACTTGAAAAGCAGTCGTTTTGCTGGACTCGTCCACCTGATTTTTCCTATCGATATTCAGAGTCCCCAAGACGAAGTTCCCGATGGCGCTTCCAATAGGTTAGGTTGCCTTGTCCAATTCCGCTTTCCACTGCGGGGCCTTGCTTTTATGGTCTCAACATGACTTCCAATATTTTTCACGATAACTTGGGCCTTCTTGTCCAGATCTAGTGAATCGATCAAAGGTTTCGACACCTTGCCTGTTCTATGTTCGGTACATAGTGTTGACACATAAAATGACAGTCAAAAAATGGAATGCAAATCGTTCTCCCTTGTCATTGAGCACTTGGTGAAGGACTGGATACGTGATGGAAATCGATTGACATTACAATTACAGTCATGCTCGAGAGTGGAAAAGGAAAGGTATGGCAAAGTGCACTCGAAAGACGTCATGCATCAGGAATCTCAACCTCCCCAGAGTTAATACCGTCGATGACATCGTGAGGTGGTTGGCCTTCCACTGTGCAACCAACACTCTGGCAGGTACCCAAGATCTCCTTTACACAACCTGACAACTCCTTCGCCAATGACTTCGATTTCATTGTTCGTGCAATATCAATAATTTCGCTGAGGGGGATGTTTCCAGTGTGCTTAATGTTCTTCTCCTTCTTTCGATCACGAGGAGGCTCTGTGAGAAGACGCATAAGTAAATTGAGGGTAAAGAAATTCGTATCCCTTACCCTTGAGAGCCTTGATAACAAGAGAGGATGCAGAAGGAACGACGGCAACTTGTGCTTGTCGATTTTGGATGGTGAGTTGAACGGTCACCCGTAGACCCTTCCAAGCAGATGTAGCTTTGGCAATATCTTCACCGACCTTCTTCGGTGACTGTATACACGATACACTTGCATGAGGGGTAACGTTTCAAATAGTACGACGTAATGCATACCAGACCGAGAGGACCAATTTTTGGTGCAAGTGCAGAGGAGGCGCCGACCTCCCCTCCAGTAGCACGGAGGTAGATGATTTTAATTTCAGTAGGGTCCTATCCGAAACATGGTTATCATAATACCTATAAAAAATGGTACAACACTCACGATCTTGGGAGCCATCTTTAAAAAAGAAAAGGTATTTGGCCCTTGTGGATCAACTGCGACAATCAGAGTTCAGACTCCGACGATAGAACTGTATAGTAAAAGGAATACGGCCCGAGGAGGTTTGCTTTTATTGAATCGTGATAAGGTTTGGATGTAGTCAATTTTGAATGTTAATGACATTGTTCAGTCGGGCCAAGACGGACTACCTTGTGCGATGGATTCATGGAATCCTCTAGCTCAGAACGGGTGGAGATGCCCACAAACTTTGAGGACTCGCCCGTAGAGCATCTCATACAACTTATCGGTGACATTCTCTCCTAGCTTCGGGGTGAATGGCCATTTTTTGGCTCACAGATTCTCCTTTAGCAGACATGTTACAACGCTTGATTGTCCTTAATGACCGTATACCTCTATCTCCGTATGTGTCCTTTGCCCTCCCCCCCGCTTATCTTTTCCTTGCCCTCCTCACTTTTCGTTATTCAGGGAATCTCTAACTCGATTCCATTCGCGATCAACACCAGGCATCAGCGTCATTGATTATCTGAAGCGAATCGTCAGGTTTACAAACACCGAGGTTCGGCACCTTCATATCTTGCACATGTATTCCAGCTGAAAAATGACACAAAAAACAAACCAAAAAAGAAATCATGTCTACTTGCCACCTTGTTCAACATCGATCAAATATGTGCCCGCATGCCGCTGTTTATCCTGTCATCTTTGACATGCCATCGTTTTATAATCACCTCCATCACTGTTTCCAGCAAAGCCCTATGCGACGTCTTCTGCACTAACAATCTTTACGCGCGGGTGGGCGGTATAACTGTGACGGAACTCAACCTTCTGGAAAGAGAGTTCCTTGCCATGATTGAATGGCGACTAATGGTGCATATCAACAAATTCGCTCCTTTTTTCTTTCTTTTCGGTTCTCATCATTTCTTATATACAGTGTAATCGTGATATCCTCCAAGAGTACTACGTCAACTTGGTTCGCACCCACAGCGGTGGAAGATATTTCATCACCGGTTCAGACTCATCCTCACTTTCATCCGAGAACGAAGATCAAGAAGTAGATAGCAGTGGTCAATCTCGACCGTCATCGCCACCACTACCACCGCCATCGCTTCCTTCTGCCGGTTCCGATGCTCGCCATCGTCTGTCATCACACGAACCATCCGCAATCTTAATAGAACCGGGCGCGATATCGTCCCAAGACGTCGTCCCACAGCGGCCTACTATCGCTCAAAACATGGCCTTTGCAGCCCTCCAGCAGTCTCAAGATTTTCATACTCTATCTACAGACAGATTGAATAGACGTGTTTAAAACATTTGTGTAAACTATGTTTTCTTTTTCGCTTTCTTTTTTTTTTCTTCAATTGGGGCAATGTCACGTTGAGGAATATTCATGTGGTTATTATTTAAGGACCACAACCCATGGCTATTTATCGGTTGCTCTTGACACCTTTTGATCATCCATGCGTGTCTCTGCATGAGGTTATTTAACGTTAAATAGGAGTCTCTCGCCTCAACACGAATGCATTTAAATTAGTAACTGGTAATCAGAATTTCTTCTAGTGCAACAAATTTAACATACATATAAAAAGAATTCTGCCAGCAAGCAGCTTTTTCTTTTTCATAAAATTTGTCTAAAAGTAAAGTAAAAATACCTAAGAATGCACAAATGAGAGTTTTTGGTTGTTTGATTTTATGTACTATGGTGGGGGTGGCTGTAATATCAATGTAATAAACACAGGAAAAAAAGAGACTTCGTTGAAGGGGGAGAGTTGGGGGGAAACGAATTAAAAAAGATACATTTGTGGTTGATAGTGATGTTGCAAAGAAAGAAAAAAAAAAAGGAGGTCGCAATTTTACAAAAACTCTCGCATTTGAGATTGGTTGTTTGTGTTGAAGAAAATGCCAATGTTGAATTGTTAAGAGAACGGGGTGGTTGTGTTGCGATGAAAGGAATATAAAATATATAAAAAAAGAGTTCGAGTGCGGTAAAGGGGAATAAAAAAAGTAAAACGTTGCAGAAAAGAATTTCGTTTCGTTTAACACCGTTTTCCTGTTGTTACACAAGTAGGTTCCATTTGCCACGGGTCAGGGGATAAAGCATTCACCCCCTTTTTTCTCTGCACTGCAAAAAAAACAAGGGTTGATGGTCGTTGAATGAATGGGAGTCACCGAACCCAGGTATGCGCAGGAAACGAACAAGTCGGAAAGGCGGTTGAAGGTGTAGGTGTGGGTTTGGGTTTGAAGGGAGGTGGTGGTGGTGTGCTGCCATACGTGTTTAGGCAAGAGGGCGGGGAGGGCGGGGTGAGGTCGAGTTGGTGGGGATTGTAACGAGTTGTAAAAATGAGTGAAGAATGTGAGGTAAGATAAAAAAAAGGAGTCCATCTTCTCCCAATAACAACAAAAAAAAAGAGTGGCAAGGTTATAAGGAAAAAACGTGTTCATACACAACGCTCGCATGCGTATAAGTACAATTTTTTTTTAATCATTTAGTGAATTCGGACACGAGCACGAACATAGGCAGGGAAAGTGGGGAAAGGGGGCAAAGAGTCGATGGTAAGACGCCAAGCTGGGACGCAGAGGGGATTCAGAAATCGATTTGTTCTCATCCTCCCCCTCAACGTTTTTTCAACGTCGAAGCGCAGAAAGCATCTTTGCAAGCGCATGAATCTGGCCTTTCTGCACCTTCTTGACCCCACCTCCATTCGCACCCACACATCCATTCGCACCCACACCTCCATTCGCACCCACACATCCACTCGCGTCGACATCTTCCTTTCCTACAGCGCCTCCCGAAACATCCACTACAGCAAGGTCCGTCGTGCTCGTTGACGCATCCCTTTGCGTACCAACACCATTCCCAAGAGTTTCCTGCGCCTGCGCCTTTCCTCCGTCTCCTCCTACACCTGCCGCACCCACACCCACACCCACACCCCGCTCACAAATGGTATCAAGCTTTCCTCCCTCATTACTTAATCCACCACTACCACCGAACGCACCACCACCCAACTCTTTATTCTTCCTCGTCCTCTGTTTACGCACAGGCGGCGAACCAAAGATGTCCCCAATGGGATTGGGATGCATACCTCGTGGGAGCTGGTCAAGTTGCCAGGGTACACCGTCTATGGCTGGGGAAAAAAAAATTTAACGAAAGAAAAAGGAGAGAGACACTACTTACGCTTCACATTCTTTGGAATATTTCCATATTTACTCCTTCCCCCTCCTGCACCACCCCCAACAGACTTCACACTCGTCCTCCAACTCGACGAACCCACACTAGTAGCAGAAGTCGACGCACTAGAATTGTTAAACCTGGTAAACCCGGCCCTGCCCGCACCCGCACCCACACCTCCACGTCCATTCCCTCCGCTCCCACTATCACTTCCAGAAACAACACTCACACAACTCGAACTCCCACTCGACATCGAAACGCTGCTCACAGTGCTCATGCTGCTTCGCCAATTCGTAGAGTTGGAGATCGCGGAAGACGATGAAGGAGAGGGTGACGACGGGCCCCCTCCCGTGCTGCCTGGGTGCCCGTGACTATGCCCATACCCGCTCCGTGGACTATGTGGCGAAACAGCTCTCCGATCCTGAAACGCGCTCCAAGGGTCTTGATAAGATCGAGAGGGTGTATGACCAGAACTTTGACCCTGGTGTGAACCCGAACCCAAAGGAGGCACCGAATGGAGACTTGTATTATTCAAATCAGACCCATCACCATCACCAACGACACCGCCCGCCATCCTCCCACGTCTTCCCCTAGCCCAAGTTCCCTTCCCAATACCTATCCCCATCCCCATCGGCACAACCATCATCCCGTCCGTACCCTCACGATGCGACCCACCAACATGATAATTACCACCGCCCAAATGACCATTAGGGATATAATTATTGTTCAGATGCTGATGAGGGGCGTGGTCCTTACTACTGTTCGCATGACTCGGAACAGGCAAAGAAGGATCCAAGCCCATAATCAAATTCGTCACATTACTCGCCGTCGTCGACATATGTGCAGGCGTGTGCGACGACGACGACAAAGACGGATCGACAGAACCGGGTTGAGGGGAGGAGGGGTCATCTTGTGGTGAAACGTGGCCATTCGCAGCGGCGGCGGCGGCATTGTTCTTCCCGAAACCGAGTTTCCACTTATAAGGTTTCTTCGTCACAGGAGCCGGAACCTGAGCCACAGTCGCTGTCGCATTAACCGTGGGCGGATGCGGAATCGACAAAATCGCAGAAGGCAAAGCAAACACACTGGCAGGCTCAAACCTCAAAGTCGAATCTAATCCCATCGAACTAATCGACTTTTTGGAGGAAGACGCCTTGCTAATCTCCCTCACGAGAGATTGTGACGCAGCGGCAAGGTTGAGGCACGTTTCGTCTTGCAAGCTGGTTGGACTTGTGGGGTGAGAGGAGACGGAGGGAGTAGGAGTTGAGGAAGAGGAAGCAGCGCCTTTGCCCTTTCGAAGCCCGCGTTTTCGACGTTTGGTCGTGGAAGTGGAGCGGGAGGCCGTTTCTGAATCTAGAATCTGCTCGCCCTTGTCTTCATCACGCTCCAGCTCTGCCTCTTCCTCCCCGTCAAGTACGACAGAGAGCTCTTCCCTCTCCAACGCAGGCTCCAGCTTCAACGATGGTGCACGTGAAAGCGACCTTCCCATAACAGTAGCATTCACAATTGACGACGCACGGTTCACAACCGAATACACCGACGGAGGACGAGATGTGGGGCGATGGGACACTGGCATCGTGAGGGATTGTCTATGTCCACTAATTCCAGACGTTGACATCCTCTTCTGCTCTCCACTCAACAACATCGGCAACCTATTCCGGACCCAGACACCAAATTCGGCAGCCGACATCCGAGGCGAGTCGTTCAAGGGGTTGTCGAGGACACAAAATACGCGAGTGGCGAGGAGGTCTGCGACGGGTTGGGTCATACCAGTGAAGCGATTCATAAAGAAATAAACAGGATCTTGGCGAAAGAGCCAGAAGGAGGGGCAAGCACCCTCAGCGGTGTCTGTCCAGGGGTTAGAGTGGTACAGCCTGTGATAACAAGTTAAAAAAGGAATAGCGGTGATGGGGAAAGGATAACTGACATGTTGATAAGGACGATGCCCAATGACCAAACATCAGCTGCTCGAGGGCCGTATGTAGGGGCTATATTGTTCCTGCATTCTAAAAAAGTACAATTAAACTTTAAACTAGAGAAAAAGGAGGAAAACGCACCATAACTCATGTAAGGCGCGCTACCGCAATCCATATCGGAACTTTCGACATCCTTGGTTGACAAACCGAAATCAGACAGCTTGACAACGACCTTGCGCTCCAAGCTCCCGTCGGGAGCGGTCCCAATACCGTCTGTGACGATAAAATTTTCAGGTTTGATATCACGATGAAAGACTTGGTGAGCATGACAAGTAGCGACGGCATCACACATTTGGCTGAACATGGAGGCAATGAGACGCAGGCGAGTTTTGGACAGGAGCTGGGAAGGATGAAGATTGGAAAGCAGACTTGGAGTTGGAGGTGTGTGAGAAGAAGCGAGGGGAGAAGAGTCATCATCATAGTAATGGTTGAGATCATCATGGTCGCGAGATTGCTCGAGAAAGTAAAAGAGATCCTCTCCTGGGACGTACTCTAAAAGAAGGAGTAGATAGGCAGGAGTTTCGAGAGTTCGATGAAGGGTTACGATATTAGGGTGAAGGGGCAAGGACTGGTGAATGGTGACCTGAGAAGTTGTGAGCTAAAAGGGGAAGAATACACGAGGAAGGGGGCAATTTTTACCTCTGACATTTGAATGGCAAGGGCGTCCTCGTCGAGGTTTGCCTTGGAAAGACATTTGATAGCAAATTTCCTCCCGTAGCAAGTTGACTTATCGGAGTTGTTGTTGATATCGAGGTCCATAAGACCAATGGTGGACATGTGGTCGTTATCATCTTCTTGAGGCTTTGAAATGATTTCCTGGACGAGATAGACGACGGCGTAGGAGCCCTTTCCGAGTTCCTTGATGACCTGGAACTCGATTGCGGGCTGTTGATACTGAGAATGGTGGTTGTTGGCGACGAGTCTGAGGACATGACCTTTGAGGTAGGAACCCTCGCCTACGACATCGCCTGGGACGAGGACATCGTGAAGAGAGAGAGAGGCGAGGGTGGAGGAGGAAGAAGGAGAAGGAGAAAGGGAGGAAGACTGGAGCATTCTTGGGGATAGGTAGGGGCTACGAGGAAGACGTTTTGAGGGGACATGAGGAGTGGAGAGTGGGAGATAGGACAACATAAGAGAGAAGAAAGGAAAACGAAAACCTCGTGGGATAGAAAGACAAAAGGTAAACTAGTACATGGGTGGGAGAGGAGGAGGAGGACAGCTCAACCAATTGCACCATTCAATTGCATCCATGTGCTCTTCGGCAATTCCCTGCACCGCATGCTTGTTATTATGTAATCTTACACCTATGCAAGTAATTCAACAGCTTCTCCCGCACTCCCCCGTCCATTGGATATTCTGCGATCAGGTCCTCGAATATATCCACTCGTCCAGCATTTGATATCACCGTTTCGACAATCCCTCCATTCATCACCTTCTCTTGTTCCTCTCCTGTCTCTATCCCAAGCACATCCCATCTCCTCCTTACACTCTCCATAAACCCAAGCTCCATCTTCACATATTCCCTCCACAACTCTGCACTATCCCCATTCATCCTCAACCCTCGCTGCATCACTGTCCTAGCCGCAGATGGCGATTGTTGTTCTAGCTCATACGACGCTGCTAAAATATACAACGACACATTGTTCGGATGCAGTTGTATTGCCCTACTTTTATTTTAGAACAATAAAATCTATTACAACGTCTATACTTACCTCGCTGTGATCCGTCCCACCGACGCACGCGCTCCCTCCCGTTTCGCCAGTTCAATATACTCAATCCAAAGGCCAACATCAGATTTAAACTTTTTCACCGCCCGCTCAAATATCTCAAACTGTCGCCTCACAAGCCCATAATCCGATACCGTCGTAGGTCCACGTGGAAGCTCTACCTCAATCGTCAGAAAGCTGTCGACATGTCAAGAACGACAACCCGTACTCATCCTTGTCTTCCTCTTCCTCCTCAACTCCTCCAACCCCATTTCATACACCACATACCTAATAAAATCCCCCTTCTTCGCAACCCTCCGAACAAGCATCGACTCAAACTGCGTCCTCTTTTTCAGTATCTGCTTCGTCTCTTTCTATCACATCCAGTCAGATTTAGAATGTCATTTTTCTCTCTCGGTATACCTCGGTAAATAACCCCTTGTCAACTAAATCTTTCAGCTCTTCGAGCATCTGTTCTTGTTGGAACTGAACGCGCTCCATTTTTGAGAGACGGAGAAAAAGTGAAGATTTTTACTCGCGCCGGAATTGCGGTTCGCCCTTCCACACGATTCACGTGTCCCATCTGACTTGATCATTGAGCGCCTCCGTCCCTTGACAAAATGTGAGCCTGTTGCTTTTCTTTCTTCACACATTTTATTACTTCGTCAGCTCTCTTCTCTTTTAATTATTCAGCAAGAACATTTTGACATTCGACTTCCACACCTCACTGTACATGTAACTCTTTGAAGTGCATGGGTGTGCTAATTTTCACATTCTTTGAGACCCCATGATGTGCCTCTTTTTTCAAATGGCCGCCCATCAAGTATCTCCTCACAAATACTCCATTGCCCACGGGGAACTGTGCGTTTAGGTAATCCTTGCTGTCACCACTATAACGAGACATGTCAACCTTCGACTTTGAATCATATCTCTTGGGGTGTCACGGGTGTGCATCGTCAACTAGGACATTTTTGACCCGCGAAATCTCTCGATGTGCAAGTCTTCACTGGAAAAGCGGTCATTACAATTCTTCATGCAAGGACGAAAAAAGAACTCTCTGAGCTACCCAAGAAAATTAGACAAGGTACTTTGCGCCTTGTTCCTGGGAATGGTAGACTTTTGGGGGGGCGGAAAATGTACTCCTATCGTTTTATTAGGGGACGAAGGTGACTTCAAATGCGGACTGGGACTTTCAAGAGCCGAATTGGTGAGTTGAAATCATTTCCCTGCCGTTGTATTGTAATTCACCATGCTCAATTCAGCCAGCCAAGTGAGGCGTAACATCTTATTGACCAGGTCCTGAGTCATTGGAAACCTTCACCGTCCTTCATCCGTCGCCTTTTAGCGGAATCTGATTTTACGGTTCCAGACTCAGGGGTTTTCAAGGCAGGACTGAAATTCACTGGGACGAAGATGCGGGAATTCATTCGGGGCGCAATTGCAAAACCGAGTAAGAAACCGTTGAGGCTGTTCAGTTCTCTTGGAGGTCATATGGTTCTTCTTGTAATGGAAGTTCTTATCCGGAGAGAATGACATGGAA
>QDKV01005163.1_pt1 | contig 30663 bp, 40 predicted proteins | sample 1861101 | NCBI WGS metagenome assembly QDKV01 (sample SAMN04275158, study PRJNA302643) | Fungus metagenome, whole genome shotgun sequencing project. | isolation source: fruitbody | host: Mallocybe terrigena | place: Sweden | collected 2013 | reverse complement strand
CTGTTGCTCGCAGCTTGTCGAAGTTGGCAGACTACCTTGAGGATGCCCAGCCTATACCCATTCGGCAGAAGAAGTAAACTATGCGTGGACTCGGGGCAAGGACGAGACTATCCGGTATGTCGGACAAAGTCAACGGAGGTGGGTTAATTCGGAAGGTACGAGAGCGGATGAACTACTACGGACGTTAATCGAACCCACATTATGATCTACACAACGAAAACATAAATTGTAACACTGATGTACTTGTATATTTCTTTATTTACGACATTAATCAAATGGCCGCTCACTCTGCAAAAGACTTCGAATTCGGGAGTGCTCCAAGTTCAGACGTTTCTTCCGAGAAAACGTCAATTTGAAATCAATAAAGGGAGCATAATATCCACCCGTTGGAAATGGGTCACATAATCACACTCCCAATTTCGAGCACGATAGAGCTGGGGCTCTCTGTGTTAACAAACCTAGGGCCATAAACATCATGGTGCACGTCTTGAGTGGACCTCATCAGGATCTATTGTTGATGCCAAGTCAAAATCTTTCAGAACGTTACGCTCAAGTAGCTGGATAGTACATTCGATGCAAATGAGACGTCGATTCTGACCGCCGATGAATGGCCGTAGTCAATATCGGATGGGAAAAGTAAAACAAAGGCACGTACATGCCAATGACCTTAAGTCGCCTGTGCATTCTCTCGCCAAATCAAATCTCCACACAGCAAGAGCTCTGTCACCCAATGCCTTCCACTTGACGTCGGTTAGGTTCGCCAAAGTACATTTTTCAATTTGGCATTACATCTCATCTGATTCCATCTCAACCACACTAACGCAGCCCGCAAACTGCACTCCGAAACAATGACACTTCCCCTTCGCCACTTCAAACTTGACAACTTTGAATACAACAAATCATCCTGCTTTCTTTTGCCCTTCAATGTGAACTGCTTTCCAAAGGTCAAATGGAAAGCCAGCAGTTCCTTAAATCCTTTTTAGTAACTTGATGCATCTGCGCCGTGCGGACAGGTGGGGATCACAGGTTCCGGCCTGAGAGACGGTGGCATGAATACAGTGGGTCCAGGGCAACTTAGCCATCTCTACAGCCCTATGACAAGGTTTCTTTCATTTACACGGGCAAAACAAAAATTTTGACGCACTGGAGCTCCGTGTACCTCTTGATAACTCTGTGTCGGTCTTTGGTTGATAATTAGCCAATATCAAGCAAGATGAGGCAAGCAGTAAATGCGTGTGCTGCGAAACAGATCTTCATTCGGCTATGTGAATTCATTCCATGTGTAGAACAAATAGAGCACTTTGGTGAAACTCACTGGAGTTTTCGGCTCAATGGCACAAATATCCTCCAAATGCTTCATATATGCCGCAATGTGTCCTTTTCGTTGGCTTTGGGTATCCATTGCTGTCCTTCTTTGGCGATGCCTTCAGATTTCAATACATTATCGTATGCGATTTGATACACAATAGGATCTTTCCTGAGGATCGCCTCTTGGTCTTCAAAGAGCTTCGAGTACTTTTGTGCTAGTTCTTCAATCAAACGGTTGTTGGTGGGCATTGCATCAGAGTGAAACTTGAGAGGTCCTTATTTCAAGAAAATAAGGATGAGATCGAAGAAAGTTGACACCCATTAGCTGACCAGGCCAAAAGCCCAGTGACCGTACCAAAGCACCAAAGGATGTAGGACAATGAGAACAAAAACGAAAGACGCACATATAATGACTACTTTTGCGAAGTCTTGAGTCGCGAGCTCGCTAATGTCGGAGTTTTCGATGATAATCCATGACGCCATTAAGTCGCGGTTCGATTGGAATTATCTGATATTTTATAAATTCCAATTTAACCTTCCTCTGGCCTTCCTTCGGTATATGGTATTCCCAGAGCGAGGAAACTAGGGCAGCGCTTATTCAGATTGCTTGGGTGGTCCTCGAATACTGCAACGACAACATCGCGAACTCCCGAGAGATCACAAGAAAGGGAGACCAGCCTTGCCGCGCAGCCCTATTTTTATTCCTGTCAACCTAGGAATCCCTCCAGGAGTGCAATCGAGCACTAAGAAGTCGAACAATTTGAGCTTGAGGGGAACCAAAACGAATGCTGGTACCTCAAGGTGGTGACGAGGGAAGCCCGCGATCTGATTTTCCCGCAGAAAGATTGGAAGAAAGACGAATTTCGAGTCAGTATCGGAAATTAAAGACACGGCCGGTATCTTACCTGAAATAGTGCAATCAGGATGCTTTTCCGGCGAAAATAAGAATGCGAGAGGCGGGGCCAATGCAATTGAAGGACCAGAGGTGGAGCTACGCCGAGTTTTGCAAATTTCAAGCCGGGTGCTTCAGTTTACGTCGATTCCGGCTACATACGAGGCGACAAGTGACATCAAAATCAGTCAGATCGCATTCGATGTGCTCAATAAAAGCGGCAAACACACCTTGGCCTATCGATGACGCATGAAGCTGTTGTTCTACAATTGAGATATTCTGAAGACTCAAGGAAGTTAGTTGCTGCTAAAGGTTGCGATGGAGGAACTCACATTTGCGATAATGTGTGGAAACTTTGGGCAAGATCGATTGTCATGTCGACGAGTGGAAAGGCCGCGTTGAGAATTACTAGCATTCGTAGTAACTTGACCGACAATGCGTCGACGTCACGTGTCACAGGTAGTCGAGAGCTATATAATTATTAATATTAATATTATAAATCGGAAGTTGGCCACACTAGTTGCGTGCTGAGCTCCAACCGTGGAGCAAGAACAGGTGTCGCTCAACGGTGAGACTTCTGTTTTTGGGTGCCTTGCGCACACAAGTAGTTTTGAAACTGTAAGCGCCCAGCGCCTAATCGGCTGACATGAATCGGCCCGGGCATGCATGTGTTATCACGTGATAAAGCTAACCAATCAGGATCAATCTGTTTGCTCATAAGCCAAACGTTCCCTCCATGTTGTTAGCATTGAGAACTGGTAAGTTGGTTTGCTATATTCGAAGTAAAAAGTCATGTTTATAAATGCTCGTAGCTGCTCAACTAGGACGAAGAGCACCTTTTACCTGTCAACTAGGTCTGACGAGTCAGTGTTTACAATGTTTTTTTTTGCCATGCAATCGCCATATTGATTTAACGTCAGTCTGTCATTCTTTCCACTCTTCTGCGCGGGTAGAGCAGCCCGAGCAAGAGGCCCCTGAAAGAGGCCCCGTTCCTCCCGAGACAGGCATACCAGTTACCCGGCGCGCTCAGGCGGGTTCGCTCCAATTGAGCTTGGAGACACCACAAAATAAAGCTGGTTAGAGTCTTGTTCCTTTTATTAGAAAGATGATATTCTCATTTCTGATTGCAGAATATGTGCTTTCTACCCTCGATCAAGTGACGAATTGGGCTCGGCAAAGCTCAATGTGGCCGATGACTTTTGGTGAATCGAATCTTCCATGACATGTTGGAGTTCTCAACATTTTAATGTAGGTCTGGCTTGCTGTGCTGTGGAGATGATGCATATGGCTGCTGCTCGTTACGACCAGGATAGATTGGGTGTTGTATTCCGGGCCAGTCCTCGACAGAGCGATATCTTAATTGTTGCTGGAACTTTGACGAACAAGATGGCGCCTGCTCTCCGAAAAGTATATGATCAAATGCCTGAACCCCGTCTGTCAAAATTTTTTGTATTAAAGGGATATATGTTAACACCTACTTCTGACCAGGATGGGTTATTTCTATGGGCTCATGTGCAAACGGGGGTGGTTACTACCACTACTCATATTCCGTTGTTCGTGGATGTGACCGTACGTTATACTTTGAATGGCGGCGCAAGTGACTATTCAATTTGTTCGTAATAGGGATTGTTCCGGTGGACATTTATGTACCTGGCTGTCCCCCTACCGCCGAAGCTCTCCTTTATGGAATGCTTCAGCTACAACGGAAAATGCGGAGAAGCCGAAAGGGGGTGCTCTGGTATGTAGCCTAATTTTTCAGTGCAAAAGCAAAAAAGTTAAATGTCTTTAATATGTCACGTAGGTATCGTAAATAGTAATGTGATCTGGTCGTTATATCCGTAGAATTATTAGCCTTGGCGCCGCATATGTTTAGTCGAGTTGTTGCCTGCGGGAATTGAAAGCGTCACAGCCTCAGCAAAGTCCGGGTTGCAAATTCTATACCACCAGCTCGTTGTACACAACGTCCATGACTAGCACGGAAATCGCCACCGCACCTGAATAGTTGGCAGGTTGTTTAAATTCAGGTTGTTTGTGAATTGTTAGCCGTGTCCCCGTTTGTATTCATCGATCATTCACACCCCCGCATTTCGACGTCTTTCTGTCTTTCTCTCTCCGACCACGATGGCTGCTGCTCTTCAACCCCTCCACAGTAACTCAAACTCCAGTTCGCTTTACCCTCGTTCTTTTATGAATGATTTTGAGTACGGGGACAATCGTTACCCCGCACTGAAATCACAGTCGAGGGTTTTCCAGCAATCTACTTCTCGTCCCGGTTCCAAAGATCGTTCGTGGCAGCAGCAGAGTATGAATAACTCAGACGGCCAATCCGCTAGACCTACCGTCGACTCGCCACGAGTGGCGGCGCTATGGCAGTCGACAGCGGATTCACCAATTGTTCGGCCAGAAAATCAGTATCCATTGCGATCCTCGCCGCGTCAGGACCAGCGCTCACCAGAGCACCTTCCAAATTCTTATGAACAAAACCAAGAAAACCAGCGTGCTGCCTTGTCTTATTCCCTCCCTTCTAGTACCGCTCGCAGGGTAGCAGAGCGCTACAATTTCGATGATAGTGGACAACGTGCGCCTTCAAGGGGATCAAATGAGCTGAACCAGCAGTTCATCGAGTCTCATTCGGTGCAGGAGACCATAACTGGACGAAGTCGACCCCGTACACCAACAACTTCGCGTGTAATGTCTCCTCAAGGTCGAGTGTCGCCAAATCATTCTATCAGTCGCCGTTCACCACTTCCGAATGGTCAAAGTACCCCTCCACATGTGCAAGACGGTGTTCCTGCGGTTGTCCCTTTTTCAGTCTCAACGAATTATGCACCTCCTGTAGCTCCCAATCACAGGGCTTATCCGCAACAGCCAACATACGTTAATCAGTCAAACGCAAATAACTCAATTCAGCCCGTCTATACACCTGTCCTACCACAACAAGAGGAAGTCTGCGTGGAATGTGCCATGCGTGATCAAGATATGGCAGATGTAGACGCGACCTCCCCTGGTGTTTGGGACAGAGCAAGTGACGCTGACTTTGAGCAGTTGAAGAAGAGGGAACTTGAAGATGCAGCAGCTGGAATCCTCAATAACGACCCAACCCGTCCCAGGACAAGGGGTGGTCGCTTATCAGAACAAAATGTTAAGATTTGGCTAAGCATAGTGCGTCTAATTTTTTTTTTCGAACACGTTATTAATGAGTACCAGAATCCCAGGGAGCCTGCATCAAAACAACAAACGCTAAATACTTATATAAGGTCTCAACGGGCGCTCTTAGAAGCAGAAGCAGTTGCACATGCTCGTGCACTGCAGGAAGCCAAGCAGATAGACAACCGCATGCGAGACGCCTATTCCCAACTCCGTCGATCTGCGTACGATTCTGGCACTGCCATCTCGCCCATTGACGACCTGGGAGGTGTTCGTATCAAACCTCCGTCATCTCCCGCTACGCCTGCTCACCATAATCGTGCTCGCTCGCATTCACGAGAGATTACGCTGCTGGAAAATGGCATGATTATTGAGCATGTTGATGTTAAGAAAGAGGAAAGAGAAGCAAGGGAGCGAAGGAAGAAAGACGAAAAACGGGCTAGGAAGTCTTCGAAAAGTTCTGCCATGGATGTCCGCTCCATTATCTCAGTCCAGAGTACTGGTCAGTTTATTGATGGCGGTCTCAAGCCATCTTCTTCAAGATACTCTCAGGCTCACTCTGCTCGGCCAGCGAGTGTTTTCTCCCCGACCGATCGACCTGATATTCCTCGTGCTTATTCGCAATTGTCCTTCTCTGATGCCCAGAGTCTGGGATCCGCCTCTCCTCGACGCACCAGGTTCTTTGGCATGAAGAATCTCAGTACGGGCTGGAGAAGCCAGGATAGCCTTGCTCCTTCAGGAATGTCTGGTAGCATGATTGACATGCAGTATGAGCCTTTCTTATATTTTTCCCGCTTTGACTGAAATTTTGATGTCTTTAGTGTCGCCTTGCAGCGTGACGGATATCGATCAAGTGGGTTTGCAACACATCCTATTGACCTGAATACCCCTCGTCGGAGTCAAGTATGGCCTCCCCTGGAAATAGAAGAACTCGGCATATCTAGAGCGCCTGTTCAAGATGACAAGACAAAGAAAAAGATGAATGGATTGACGAAAATCTGGCGCAAGGTTATAGGCAAGAACGAAGGACAACGAAAAGACGTTTCTCATTGTCAAGGACCTCAGGATGATCTTCCACTAGCTCCTCCACCGCCTTTGTCCTATCTTGTGGAGCGCAAGCTACCAAACGAATTCGGATCCAATTCAGGATTTCCTCATAGTTCTACCCCTTCGTTGCCATCTTCTACATCGCCAAAATTCATGCAGGGGCAGCTAACGCCTGGTATGTCACCACCTACTGCTCCATCCAGTATCTTGCCTTCCCCAGCCTCGTTGCATCAATCTGGTGATATTGAAATCGCAATTGCAGACGGGCGGCACACGATCGAGGCTCAAGTTCAGGTTGAGGCAGTCCGACAAGAAGACATCGCGAATAAGATGCAAAGTCTTAATTTGCAGTCGATGCAATCCCTCCCGTCTGAATCGGATTTGCGTCAGCAACCCCTACGAAGCACTACTGCACCTTCTTTCGCTGCAAACGGCAATAACACTCTTCGACCAATGGCCCTAGTGAAGGAAAAGTCTCTACCACCACTCCCTGTTGGCGAAGCCCCAGCTCAGGTTCTGCCGTCGGATCGACCCAAGACGTTCTATGGCCTTGATTCGACACCTAAAGCAGGCTCCCATGACTTGGCACCACCCGAAGCTCCTTTCCGTGCTGCGGATGGCAGGCGCCAATCTTTCGGTGGTGTGACTGCCAGACCAAACCTTGGTCTTCAAACGATGCCAATTATCAAGCCGGTTGATTTCGATTCGCAAAAGTTGTTGGGTGCGCGTTATGACGAATTTGGTTTCTCGAGGCGGTCATTAGGAAGGTTGGATTCTTTCCAATCACAACCTGTCTCTCCTATGTCAACTAAACGGAAGAGCAAGTTTGGGCTCACTTCGCTTCTTGGGAAGAAGTCCGACAAGCGTGAGCAAGATTCTCCACAATATGACAATGACCAACCGCCATATGATAATCAAGACGAGATGACGACGGGGTATGCTACCTCGACTTCGCGTCACAGCGCCTTGAGCTCTGGTAACCCAAATGTGCGAATGTCAGTGTTTAATCGCAGACCGCTTGAGGAGCTCGTACAACAAGATTCTGAATTCCTCGCTTATCGTTACCCTTCGAACGAACAGCGCCTGGATCTTCTTCGATGATCGAGGACTGCCATGCCTACGAAGAGACTTACACTCATTTTCAGCATTTCCTTTTTTTCTATGAACAATTATCCCTGTTCTTTTTGGAGTTCTTTATTTTTGTCTCTTTGCACCAATCTTGATTGCTATGTCAATGGACTTGTACATATTCATTTTCAGTCACTTTGGTTGTAACTTATCAAAGCGCATCGATGTCTGTCGTTTTTACATCTCTATTTTCCTATCTGCATCCACACTCACTTACAAACCAAATTCCATTAATCATTTCTGTTTGTTTTTGCTAAAGTGTTATGATTGATATTATGAAGGAATATGCAACTGTATAGAGCCTAGCTAGAGTTCTTTGTCTTTAATCTAGGTTTAAACACGAGATGTGCCTTTGTGTCTGGAATGATGGCTCCATTGAATACTATGTTCTTGGGTCGCTCGGCCACACCAGCAGGAAAACTGATGTCAGAGCAGTGCTAGTACAGGCGCAGAATATTAGCAGAAAACGGTTAGATAATTCTCAACACATACCGAAACGAATTGTCGGCCAGCATAAGCAAGTCGACCTATAAAATTGGAACGATCAGAGTAAGTAAACAAAGCAGAAATTATTAGGGCCGAAGGGGAGGTACTGGTGCTATGTAAGTGAAAGACCGTTCAGGCATACGAAAAAGAAGTACATAAACGAGGGTCCACAATCGCGAAGCTGTCTTTACCTTGAATCAGAAGGATTCTGTCCACACATTTTTGCACACCGGAATAAAATGGATGGCCTTCATGTCGATTGCAACACGAAATCCCGAAGAAATGTGAGTTCCAAGTCGCACGACCAAAGCGACGCGGGGCAAAGCAACTAGAATAAACGCATGAGAACTTGAGCTATTAATCGGAGAAATGGGTGTTTGTACAATGCATCAAACCGCAGTGGTATGCCGACCTCTGACCAGAGCCTCTTCAACCTCTATTCGTAATTCTTCTATCTTCGCTTTTGAGATCAAAGCTAATTCGAAAAGGGCTTGAGTCATAAAGATTGAACTAGAAACAGTATCCATCAGAAAAAGCGTGTTGTGAGCAGGTAAAAAAAAAAAGTCCCGACGAGGTGTGAATACTTTGATATTGAGCAAGCGGATGGCAATCGTGCATTTTGAAAGATATATATCAAGACACCAATGCCTAGTAGTATGTAAGGAAATGGGGAGCTTTGCATACAGGTTTTTCGACCACGTTGCCGCTCCTTCATATATTCTTTGAGGGTCACAAATTTGAGAGCCTCCAAAGAACGAGGGTAAGATAAAATAGGCGACTCTCGATGCATCTCAATTCCAAGACGCGATTACTGATTCTTGTAATGAGAATCTGAATAAAAAGCTTTTTACAAATCCGGCTACATCAAAAAACTTTACATGAATAAAATAAAATAAACGGGGCCATACCATGGTTGGAATAACAAATGGCCTATGGCAGAACTAATTTCATACCTTCCAAGATAAAAGACTTGGCGTCGCCAGTCCACCTCAGTGCAGTCTGGACGTAACCCAGGACCCCAGATTTGCCAAACCCAGCATTGGATAGGTAAGATGCCAGTGGAAAAGAGTACACTGATTTGGGCTTCGAAACATATTCTCGCCAGTGATGGTCCGGCCCGACAGTGCTTAAATTCCGCCGTTGCGATTTGCGCCCGCGTTTCAAAGTGTTCACTGCTAATTCGTAAGGAGATGGTAATTGTCCAGGGACTGGTGTTTATCCACAAATTAAAATATTCTATGTTTTTCAGGCACCAAGAGGTTTATCAATCGAGGAAAAACGTGTCAAACTGCTGGAAATATTTCATGAATCCGTAAAACCCCTCTTAAGTGGTAGTCTGCATTCCAGCTAATGCATCACCAAGCGGGACTTCTACCAGGTTGGTATTTTGAGGATGGAATACTGACAATTGATCATGCAGAATTTATTTTTAGTTGAAGGAGCTTGAAAAGCTCGGACCAAAACTGAAGGGAATTGGTAGCGATTACTGAGGAGATTCTCTATTCGTAACATTCTGACCCGTGAATGGTAGTATCTCAGTCTGTGAAAGAAGTCTTGCAGAGTCTGGTCGACGATGGACTCGTACAGGCTGACAAGATTGGAGCCTCGAATTGTGCGGCGCATATAGTCACCTTTCCGCTCTTGCTAACTCCCTAAAATTCAAGTTTTTTGGAGCTTCCCATCCCAGCAGGGAGTCTTGGTAGAGTTCAATGCTCTTCTGCCTGAAATTGCTACTTAATAACCATAGATTCAAACGAAATTAAATGCGGCAATGGAGACAAAGAGAGCTCACCAAAAGCAGATAATCGAACTTCAAGGTGCCATAGAATCCGCAAATGCAGACAGATTGACTTCGGCAAGTTTCAAAAGTGATGTCTTTTTCTTCATACCCATCCAACTCCTTTTACCAGAATACACGTTCTGAGAACCTGGGAACTTTAAATCGGTTGAAGAAAGAATTGGTAGACCTCGAGACCGAGCTCGAAGCTTACGGCGACTCTAATCCAGCCAAGATCGAAGAGGCGAAGAGAGCAGTATTTCTGGCTAAAGAAGCAGCCTGCCGTTGGACAGGTATGAAAAGTAACCTTCCCAACGTTGACATGGCCAAGACTCGCCTAGATAATTACGGCGTCCTTCTGGGACACTTTACGAGGCAGAACTGTGTTAGCGCCGAAGATGTTCGACAGTACCTTGGTGTAGGAGAAGGCTACGAGGATTTGGAATGAAAGGCCGACACGCAAACCCTGTAAGCGCAGAAAATAATAGATTGCACGAGTTGTTGATCAGTCGAGAATGCTTTGAAAATGAACTAGACAGGTCGAACAAGAAGTACCCTGGGTTGATATTTCCTACCTAATGAGCCCTTTTTTCTGTGTTTGAAGACCGTATTAATACTTGACTATAGCACGTTAGTTGGTCAAAATGCTTATTGGGTATATCCTTACTTTCCTCTGGGCAACTATTTGCAGGTGTATCTCTCGTTTAAAGCTTTATGTGACTCAGTCTTGGTAATGAAAACAATTTTGCGTGGTACTCCGGTCCAAGATCAGAGTGGCGTAAAGCGTGGTTTGCACTCAATGCGGCTATCTGGGCCCTGTGAACATTCAAGTGCTCACTTATCAAATGATTGGCGCGCGACATACGACTCACGAGAGACAGTTTACTCTGCTAGGATGTTAGAAATGAAAGAGCGAAAATCGGCACATACAATTGCCATACGGTCAATTGTCCAATATAAATGGACTTTGATCCTCAATAACTTTGGAATTGGTGGCGAAGACTCCTGAAATTGATAACTCAGATTCCATTAAACGTAACAAAGTTATGCCTCGAAGTGAGAATGAGAGATGGAATGGTCAAGTGACAGTGTGACACGTGTATTCCAAATGGGGTTGTTCGGATTGTTGGCCGCTGACTGTGTTTCAACTTTGTACACGGTTTCCATTGTCACCTCGGCGTCCCAGTCTTCTCCAAGGTAATTATGTCCCAGAGCCCCGACAACTCATTCTTCAACGGCTCAGAGACCACAGGAAAGAAACGAAAAATTAGCAATAATACTTCTGATATGTCACAATCTGAGACTCCTGGCCAGTCATCGCATGTATCCAAGCGTGGTGCTCGGGCCTGCACCAATTGTAGAAGAGGAAAGAATCGTTGTGAAGGAGAGGTATGGATTTTTCATCATAGCGGTGTCCACGATCCGTTCTGCTCACCATGGCCCGCCTCCCCCGTCCCCGGCCCGGCTCGTCATTTTACAGCCCCCCTGCAAGAGGTGTCAGCAGAGTGGCACGCCTTGTATCTTCGAGAAACCCGAGAAGAAAAGTGTCCAGGGATTATCCAATGGTAGCATTGAGTCAGTCATGTCCCAGTTTGCCTCGCTTTGTCATTGCTGACGCCACCTACCACAGGCGACTTTCGAGGTTGGAGGGTCAATATCTAGTATGTGCTTGATGTGTTCCTGCTCAAGTACACAAGTGTTTGAACAGAATAAAAGGTTTTGCAGTCCCAAATGATTGGCATGCAATCATCGCTGGATCGTATCCTCCAGGCCATTCAAACCAACCCTAATTTCTCAATGCCACCTCCACCTATTTACCCGCCTCCCATGGAAGTTCATCGTGAAGGTGCAACAGCTCAGCAACTTCGTCAAGGTTTTGACGTTGCAGGGCCTTCTGATAGGGCCAGAATGTTCCCACCTATGCCAGGATTCGTTCATCCCGTACGATTTTCATCCCGAGATTAAATGTCATGGGTATTCATAATTTTTTTAACAGCCGCAGAAGTTTGCAAACTATGGCATTTTGCCAAACGCCACGGCATCGCCCGAGGAGGATACAGAGGAGGGTTTGCCTCGTGCTACCCTTAATGCACCTATTGAAGCCTTACAGGGGTTGGCTAATGCAGCTGCGGAGGCAGCAGCTGCCCCTTCTTCAGATGCTCCTAGGCATGTACCTGTCGTCGAGTAGATGTCGAATAAGAGTGACTGTTGTTATAGGGTCGGAAAACGCAAACGTACTGAGCCCACAACAAAAAACCCCTTCCCTCATGTCGTTGAAAAGGTTCGTCTCCAATCTAATCGTGAGATCGCCTGTGTTGTCCGTCTGAAAAATCGCATATTCACGTACTTAGGGCTTGGTCACTGATTCGGAAGCTCGAGAGCTTTTTAACATGTAGATTTACCCCACCTGCCTCCTAGTCATCGTCGGTTCACTCTGTATTTGTAGCTTTTTTGCAGGATGCCATCTCTTTATTCCGCTTTTCGATCCGTCCTATGATACCTATGAAAGCTTGATGGAAAGGTCCCCGTGGACTTTCAATGCTATTCTTGCCGTGGCTGCAAAAATCCGTAGTGGCAATGGTCCGCTCACACCAACTTTCTACAAATGTCTTGAAGAAGCCCAAGCAATTGCTCGTGCTTCCCTTTTTGGTCCAGTCGTACGCAAGGAAGCTGTGCAAGGTAGTTTTTTTTCCTGTCATCACAAGCCAAGAAAGTCACTGTTGATTGACCCCTTCCCCTCAGGTATGCTTTTGCTCTCTGCTTGGAGCGCCAATGGCTGGCTACCTAGTGGACATGCTATGCGAATGGCTTTGGATCTTGGATTGCACCGCGCTTTGGAAAAATTAGCCGACACCTCTGGCCAGCAAAGACGTGAAGAAGAGGAACGCGATCTCAGTAAGATGACCATTTCCAGTCGATCCCCCTATGTTCTAACATCAAAGAAGTCGTCTCCGCTAGGATCTGGCTTTGTCTGTATTGGTTTGATCATCAGTAAGGCTGTCTTTCACGGAATTGCAAACTCATGGATGTCAAACGTTCGATATCAGATTGAGTTTAGGGACTGGCCGCCCGATTGTTTTACGGGACGAAAACACTATTCTCCATTGTAGGCTACTGTTAACGCACCCGATGACATCTCCCACCGACGTCAGACTCGTTTCCCTGGTTGAGTTGATTGCTCACAAAGGTGCGAGCCACAGTTTCTATTCTCCTAACCATCCCTTTTTAATTGTTACCTACTTGTAGTTCAAATATACGAAATTGTGGCCCCATTGAGCGGTCAGCCCAGTACCAATACGTTGGCTGTCATCCGGCGAGCATACGATGTCCTGGATAAGTGGTGGACTTCATGTGACGAACTCCACCGTACGTCTGTTTCTGTATGCTATCGGAAATTTTTTTAACCAATGTTGGCTTTAAGGTCGAACAATGGACCAAGAAGCCCTTCTTCGTAAAGTTTTGGCATGTGAACTGCATTATTCCAAACTCTGGCTTGTCTGCGTCTCTCTTCGTGGAGTTTCATGGGATAAAATGGCTTTCGAGCAACGTGAAATCGTTTTTCAAGCCAAAGAAGCTGCGACAAATGTTCTCTCTATTTTCTTGACTTCTCCTGAATATCGGTATGTGTGGCAGGATGTCTGCTTTTATCTTGCGTCCCTATTGTTTTCTCTTTAGCGCTGCTTTACGATATGCCGTACATGACACCCTTGCCACGGCAGCGTTCTCAGGCCTCTTGCTTCTGAAAATAGCTCACATCTTCCCAACTGAACTTGACCTTGGGGCAGATACCACTCAAGTCGAGCAGCTTACCCAGCTTCTTTCTGATGTCGCAGCAGAAAGGTGACTACTCAATCATTGCTTCTTCAATGGTATACAATTTCATTTTAATTCTCTGCATATAGGTATGCTCTAACACTTAGGATCATGCTTGCCAACATCCGCCGTAAACTTGGAATACCACCCGGCATAGTGGGTCAACCACTTGCGGCTCCTCCCCCACAGTTTGTCGAAAACATGGTCATCTCGCCCCCCTTCCACGACTCGTCTATGCCACCGCCTTTTACCATGGAAGAACTGGGATTCGTTCCGCCTGGTGACAAGAATATCGTCAGCCCTGCTGCGATTCCTTTGTGGCTTCAGGAGCAAGTATGTCGTCGTGTTCTTTTGCGAAAAAGCTCTTGCTTAACCTTGCCCGAATTCGCAGAATACAACAGATATTGGCTTCCCGCTCAATGGTTCCGAAGGCATCTTCCTTAATTTGATTGGCTATAACGGATGGACAATGGACTTTGCCCCATTGCCTGAAGCGCGCTGATCATTCAATGTCTTGTTCAAAGCTTTAGCCCGACCCACGTCTTCTTTCGAAAAACAGTAGTCCATCACATTCGACAACATACCAGATCCTGGCAAACAATAGGGTAATCAAACTCTAGAATAACCGCACGTCTATTCCTCTTCTTCGCTGTCTTGTTCTTGCAAAAACTGTGGTCGGTAATTAACGCCTCTCATGAATGACAATAATACTTTTCGTATGCAACAAATGCGTACCTTGACCAGAGATTCTGTTATTTTGAGGAAATGCTGGCGACCCTGGGGCTTCGAGCCCTTCTGGTACCAGTAGATGATCGCTTGGTCAGAAACACAATCCGTGTTGTATAAGACCTTAATGATCTGAGGGAATGCCTTCATAATGCGGGTATCTTCATAGCATTGGACCTGGACGGCGTTGATAAGAGCCACTTGTGTTTTGCCACTGTCACAGAATGGTTCTACAAGTGGAGCGTATTTCTATAGGATGACGTTTCATTAAGTCAGACGGAAGAGCTAAGAGGTAGCTTACGGTGACTTGGCGGAGAGCAAGACCCTCGATCTGATCGGGTCTGGCACTGCTCCAGTCAATACTGCTCATAAAACCTTGCAAGAGGCAGTGAACTAGTTCATTTTCAGGGAGAGGAGACTCCTCCTGGCGAGATTTGATAGCCGTGACGATCTACACTGATATAAGCTCATTCTGCAGAATGAAAAATTCCAAGAGACTACCTGCTCAATACTATCGTCACGCTCAATCATCTCATGTAGCTCCTTGATCAGGGACGCTTTGAGGGCGGCGTACTGCTTCTTAGTCCACCACTCAGCGACCTGAGGCAGACCTTCCTTCCTAAAGTGCTCTTCAAGGTACTTACCCTCACGTTTGTTGGGGGGAAAGAAAGCAAGAAGATCCTTAATACCACCTTTCTTCAAAGCGGGGGAGAGATGGTCCATCGACAGTTCAGCCAGGTAGGAGCGGAAGACCTGGGTCATGACATTGATAGAAACGTCTACGACGGGTTGTAGAATCAGCAAATGATGAATAATTAACATAAAGAATGGCGTACCATTCTTGACCAGATGGTCCTTGGTTAAACCCTGGAGACAGGAGGCGTTGGCCAGACCCTGGGCTAGCAAAAGGCCAACAGCAGTGGCGAACTTGCTAGTATGAGCCGGTGACCAGCGATGTACATATTGAAGCAATGTTGGCAGAGCAGAGTCATCAAGTGGTTTCTGAAGATACTTGTATCTGTTTATCGACAAAGTGGTTGAATATAACTGATAACAATTGAGAGAGCGGAAAATGAATGTACCGTCTAATCAACTTGTTGATGACCTCAATATAATTCTTTATTTCCGCCATTTCCAAGGGCTCCTTTGCATTCGCAATAGTAAAAGGAGAGAGGGGCGCCCCGTCATCGAGGAAGGTGCCACCTGGCTGGAGTAAACCGCCCACAAAGATGATCTCAAAAAGGGGGTCTGCATATTTAAGGTATTCTAAGGTAGAACCAGCTTGAACGAGTTTTGTAACAAAAGAATCAAAATCGCCTTCTTGTACGGTTTCGAGGTGTTTGTAGAGTTGATCTCTAAAGACTATATGTTTTTAAAGGAGAAAATGGCGATAAGCTGAGGTGGGGCGGTTGTATAGAGCACTGACCTGTCGGTTCGTGCTTTGCTTGTGCTTTAACAGCGCCTTTTCGTGCTTTAATTCTGACGCCCTGGAGCGAAGGCTTTGCAGCGGCGGATTGCTGAGACATACACTGATGGGTGGCAGAGATGAAGATGAAGTCCGGCAATGGCCGGGCAATGCCACATATACGTCCCCTTGGAATTCAACCCCCTTTACCTTCAACAATATCAATGTCTCCATCCGCTGCCCCGTTTTTCTCAGATTCTCCCAATGCTCGTTCAAAGTCAATAACAACAGCAGACCTCGATACATATGGCGTATAGTATTCGTTTGGTGCACCGTTACTAGGTTATTCATCGTTTGTCATAGGTTCTGAACCGCCATTCCACGAACCATCCTTCGTTTCGTCTCGGCCTTTCATCAGAGAAAGGAAACAGACGAACCATGGAGGATGCTCATTCGTTTGTAATGGATTTTGATAATGTTCGCGGTCAAGGTTTCTTTGCCGTCTTCGATGGTCATGCAGGAAAGCACGCCGCCGAATGGTGCGGTAATCATTTCCATGAAGTAAATATTCCATCATTCTCCCAATTGATCGTATCTGCTAATGATACTGCAAGTATCTTCTTGGAGCCATTCATGCAGCTCCCACATTTCCAATTCCTGACATCCTGAATCAGACATTTCATGCTGTGGACGAAACTTTATCGCACTTGGCGGAAGATTCAGACGGCAAGATGCATAGCGGTTGTACTGCCGTAACCGCGTTTTTACGTGTGGAAGATGCTGGGGCTCAACAATCATTTCTACCCAGAGCCGATTCACCCTCCTCAGGCCACAGCCGCGAGACTAGTGACGAAGACACCACTGTCAACGGTGGAAGTAGTCCCTTGGCGAGTAGTGTGGAGAGTGTTGGCGGGTCGAAAGGTGCCAATCCCACAACCCAGGAAAAAAAGGTGAAGAGTGCAAGCCGTATTCGCCAAGCGCTTCGGAGCTTGGGTGGTGGCACAGGATCACCGAAACTCGCGTCATCGTCACCCACCCTGGCGCCATCATCATCCCCCCCTCTCGCTCCAAAAGGAAGCGCAAAAGGGATAGACATCGTGATTCCGCCCTCGAATTTACGACGGGTGCTTTACTGTGCCAATGCTGGAGATGCCCGTGGCGTTCTCTGCCGATCTGGTAAGGCAGTTCGTCTTACATACGATCATAAGGGATCAGACAAGCAAGAAGCAAAACGGATCACAGATGCTGGAGGATTCGTTATGAGTGGGCGTGTTAATGGCGTGCTCGCCGTGACGAGAAGTCTGGGTGACTCGTCTATGAAAGAATTTGTTGTTGGTGCTCCGTATACCACCGAAACGGAGCTTTGTACTGAGGATGAATTCCTAATTTTGGCCTGTGACGGTGTGAGTGTTGGTCCGTGCCATCCTTTAAATTTTGGTTTTGCTTATCGTATCACAGTTGTGGGATATAGTCGGCGATCAAGGTGCTATTGATCTTGTCCGAGATGTCCAAGATGCACAGGAAGCGAGCGATAAATTACTCAACCACGCTCTCGCACATCATACTACGGACAATGTAACTGTTATCGTTGTCCGCTTTCTTCATATCGTATCATAAGCGTAATATACTTGTATTCTTTTTTGTTTTGCGGCATTATCTTCATCACGACTGTCTACATAGCCTTCATACATTCTCACGCCTTCATATGACCCTGACGTTCTGGAAATAATTTAATAAAGGTTCAAACCAATACATCGTTGCAGGCAACCGTGTTTAGTCTATTCCCTGATGAGCAAAGTTCAACCTCCAAATCCTGGTCCAACTCCTTCTTACGTGCCTGCAGACAATTCATTCGGTCAGGGCGATACCAAGGATCCGTATGAAGGAGGACGATTCAAGCCAAGAAAGAAAGTCAATGACCCTATATTTCTCGTCTTTTTCATCTTGCAGGTGTGTTCCAGTTCCTAATTCTTGTCAGCGTGACTTTAAACGAGCTACATGATTAGTTTCTTGGATTCGTGGCGGTGTCTGCTGTTACACTCAATGAATGGACGAAAAACGGAGGCCTGGGAGGCGGACTTGGTAAAGGAGGAGCGCAAAATGGCAACAGTATGACTCTCAATGCGTGAGCGCTGATGAATTTTTCATCTATCTAACGTTCGATTTTACTCAACCACCAGGCAGGAGCACAGTGTGGCTTCTGCTCCTCGTCTCAGCCGCAGCTATCTTGCTCTCCGTCTTGTATCTGATCCTAGCACGCACCTTCACGAGGGTCATCATGCACATAACTCTAGTGCTCACCATTTTGTTGAACATGTAAGTGCTTCTCTCTTTCATATGAACCACGTACTCACGATATCTGTCAGTGGTTTATGCATCTACTATTGGATTGTCAGATACTACTGTGTGTTCTCTTTATCTCTGTCATTATTACATTTGACACAGAATCACCTCTAGCCGCGGCCATAATTTTTACTTTGGTCGCCATCTTTTCCGTGTTGGCCTACTTTGGCTACAGATCGCGCATCCCGCTTGCTTCGCTGCTGCTACAAGTCGTGATGGATGTTTCGAAGCACCATAAGAGCGTTTTTATTGTTGCGTTTGCGGCTCTGTTCTTGCAGGCAGCTCTTTCTGTGTATGTCCTCTATTTGTTCAATAATCTATTAAGCTGACGTTTTCCACGACAAAGTTGGTTTACTTTTACATCCATCGCTACGTGCGTCTTGTTCAGCAGTACCTTTAACGTAGCTCCTGAACCATTTCTTTAGTTACACTAGCTACACTCCAGGCAGTCCGTGTAAGCCAAGCCAGCCCCTTCACCTTCATGTACTCAACATTCTTCATAGCGTGTAGCCGCACAAGCTGTTCCAATGGAAGAGTTACTGGCCTCATCTTCTTTGAAATTTTCTCCTTCCTTTGGACATCTCAGGTCATAAGCAATGTGACTTTGGCGACCCTCGCGGGTGGTCCCTATGGATCTTGGTATTACTTCGGTCCGCGGGAGCTTGGTGAAATGGTAAGGATTTCTACGCCCCCTTCGCGTCTGACACATATTCTCTAAAATGTCGATAGCCAAAACACCCTACCCTATCAGCGTTCGTACGGGCGTCGACCTTGTCTCTTGGATCTATTGCGTTTGGTTCCCTCATCGTCACTCTTTTGGATATTGTGAGATTACTCTTGAACTCAATCGCATCCAATGCTGCGGAGAATGGTCAACGTATGTCTTGTTTTGCCCTCGGGTATTGCTGCAACTCAGGTGTCTAAAACAGCTGTCGAGGTTTGCCTTGCCATATGTGCCTCCTATTTAATCGGCTTTGTCGAAAGTCTCGTGGAGTACTTCAACAGGTAAGATTATATTGGTATTATCCCTTTTTCACTTGTTTATTTTTTCAAACAGATATGCTTATATCGAAATCGGTAAAGCATCATCAAATTTAAGTTTTGTAATGAAGCTCATGGCATGAGGAATAGCTCTCTATGGCAAAGGATACATTCCTGCTGCCAAAGACACTTGGAGGCTGTTTAAGGACCGAGGTATCGATGCCGTGGTAAATGACTCCCTTGTTAGCATGGGTGATTCAATTTTCTTCTGTTAACACTGAACGGGACCTCAATGACATTTTCTTGCAGTCTTGACATGGGGTGCATATGCAATTGGGCTTCTATCAATGTTGTTCGCGTATCTGTACCTTCGAAGTAGGTGCTTTTGCATGTTACCTTTTCTTTGGCTTACTGGTCACTTTTCAGTTACTGCACCTTCCTATAACGCCAATGGGCAATACACGGTGCCCGTGGTGTTGTTCGCCTTCTTGATCGGTATCGTTTGCTGTGCGTTCTGACTCCGATTCCAGTTACCTAAGTTGTATTCAATGAGATTATCCTCCACAGCGTTGACAATGTCCTCTGCGATTGAAGCAGGAGTGACAACAATGTAAGTGTTTCAGCACTCAACTTGTTTATGGTTCCGACAATACATGACTAGATTTGTTGGTCTTGGGGAAGATCCTGGAGTGTTAGCCATCCGCGCACCTGCCTTGTTCGGGGTGAGTCAATTTATAGACTTACATCCATTTGATATCGGTGTTCATATATATTCTCTAGATGATTGCAGACGCGTATCCCGATGTTGTGAGAGGAGTGCCTCGAATCTAATTGGAATTGGAATTTCTTACATAATACACGGAATGATGATGGACAGATAGGATTGACGTCATTTACTCTCTTCTTAACATGCGTGTTACTACGTATTTCTTGACTTTGGTTGCATTGGTATTTACTACGCTATTGGTTAGTTTTTTTATACATTTTGCTTTGGGATGTGGAATCATTGGATATAGAATTTTTTGTCATTGCAAAGACCGGACTGGTGCGATCTTTTGAAAGTGGATTCTACTCACAATAACACCTTTGAAGGTTCACTGTACTCTACAAAGAGATTATCTATACCAAAGTCATTGTGAATTATGGCTTGAGCCAACGCTGCCAGCTCACCATCTCACAAACGTCCGATGGGAAATTCTCCTACAGAAATTACGAATGCCGACGGTTCCCTACAGGGGAGAAAGACTATTGTAAAGAGGAAGGATTCCAAAGTTTTTGTATAGCTTGGAGGAGCGCGTATTATTTGGACCAAATCGCGCTGGGTGTTGCGACCGTTGCGTTGGTTGCGGTGTTGTTTGGAGTGACAACACATTCCAGGAGGAGGAGGACTTGGAGGGCCGTTGCTGGTTTAGTAATTTTGACCGGTGAGTCTATAGATTTATGTAGTTTTGCTCAAATAAACATTCATTATTCCATAGCTACTTGTCAAATCACTGTATTTGCGCTCGTCACCGATTTGTATAGTAAAGCCGCTTACCCTGGTTTCGAACGGGCCCGGCCAGGTAAGGTCCTAGCATATTTGACTGTAGGCAAAGCAATGACGTGCTCTCTCACAGCACTGGGGTACATCATTCACACAATTTCCTGGGTGTTGAATATCGTGATTGCTTTGGGAATTATCACCTCTGGTCTTTCTGCAGACTCTGGTCGTGGATGGGCTGCAGGAAATGACGCATATCAACCCATTGCATAGTCTAAGTTACGTGTTTTGTCCGGTTCCTGTCGAGAATCTAAGATATACAACTGTTTTTGGCTGCAATTCGTAGATCACCTTGAACTTTGTCCACACAATACAAGGAACAAGATTTTATACTCGAAATATCCTATCTCCATTTCATAGTGACAATGCTTTACAATTCTGCCAAGAATTCTGGTTTCTGAGATAGGGAACTATCAGTTAAACCATGAAAGTTCCCTTTTGAGTTTCTTTTGTTGGTCTCTTTTATTCCCGCTACCTTTTATAAGGTAAAAGGAGGCAGTACTTTTGACGGGGCAAGCTTGCAAGCCTCAGAATTTTTGCTTTTGGGGCCTGCCCCAAGGTTCGTATCTTGCTTTCGTGCCTGTGGCGAAAAACCACATCTTTTGCGGTGGATTTTGACACTACTTACCTGCTTGTATCATCTTGGTCTCTCAAGTCAGGGACTCAAGGCAATCTTCGTGGGCACGAAATTCATCTCTGCTTCAACTACTGATCACTAGCATCTCAGCTTGAGCCCTCTCGGTACTTAATAATTTTATTATTTGAAATCACCTCACCAAATACATGAGTCAGGTTTACGAGCAGCGCTTATGTAATTTAACTGCGCATGCAACCCAAGTTACTCGGCATCTTGTTTACTGTACCAATCCTTTAGCGCTTTCCAAGTGATGCTCCCACTTAATTCTGATGATGTGGAAACAAATGCGGTATGATTATTCTGTGAAGCAACTGATAGTGACTGAACAGACAACCGTTGTATTATCACAGTCGGAGTACAGTATGAAGGTTGGACCGGAAATTATGAATGCCTTAATATCGGCTACAAACCTTTTGCCCTATCCATTCTTCCAAGGCTTTTTCAATGTTGCCTTTGGTGTATTGAAGGCATGTGAAGTACGTCGATGTTTGTTGCTTATTCCCTCTAGTGTTGCCTATATTTCTTTCTTAGAAAGCTTCTTTTATCAATGGAACTCAAGACCTTCAAAAACGGGTTACCAATCTTATGATAGTCACTGTGTACAGTGTGACAACTGAAGGACATGCCAACGACTTCAGCAACATCTCCATTCCTCGAGGACTTGAAAATGACGTAAAGGATTTCACTTAGTAAGTTTAGGTTTGGATGATCATCAAGTGTCGTTTTCTCATTGTGAATAGTACCTTAACACGTATCCTAGATATTCTCAGAGGTATCGGGTCCCAAAATCGTTTTCGTCGTTTTATTCGCAAGGGTCTAAATGATACGAGGATTGATGGCTGCTTCAGTGACCTAGCAGACACCCTGAATAAATTCAGTGTATTTATCCATTTCTGTGTTCCGCTATCACAGAATCCTAATCTCGTCCCCAAAGATTTCAACTCACCTGCGCTTTTTAAATACTGTGCAAAAAACGGCAGAGGGATTACAGAGGACGCAAGATGCAGCAACAACAGTTTACCGTATTCAAGAAAGATTTGACAAATTTGCTCAAATTCTTACCAGTCCGAACGATACATCCACCCACACTGCACCCAAACGCGGTGTAGATGTGACTGGGCAGGGGCCGACAATGCCAACGATTTTCCACGACAAAGACAATTTGGTGAACAAAATCGGCCGAATTTTATGGGACTCGAAATCGTCACGAATATGCATTCTTGGACCGGCTGGTGCTGGCAAGACATCGTTGGCGCTCGCTGTTGTTGAGTCTCTCGTCATTCAAACCAAATATGCATCACGTTGCTTCTGGGTTCCCTGTGCTGAAGCAACGTCGTCCATCCTCTTCTTACAACTCTTCTGCACCCATCTTGGAATCAGCCGTTCTACCGATGATATCTTTCAGGATATCCTTGTGGAGTTCAATAAGTCAAGTGATCCGCGTCTTATCTTGCTGGACAACTTCGAGACCATTTGGAATTTGGACGACGATACCACTCAAAACCTAGTAAACAAAATTCTATGCCAACTCAGCCAATGCAGAAATATCTCAATTTTGGTCACAATGCGAGGAGTAAAGTCACCCTGCCAGGAAATAGCATGGAAAGAGGTGTGGGTTGGGGTATTTGATATGGAAACTTCCCGTTCCATCTACTATGACTTTTATCCGCACTCGAAGGGTGACCCTGACGTAGACGAACTCTTAGCCACTGTGGGACCCATACCGTTTGCCGTGATGTCAGTGGCCGTGATAGGTAGAAAACGCTCATTGCGAGCAAAAGCTTTTCTCGAAGCATGGCAAAAAGCCCGTTCACGGACGGTTTCGGACTCGGGCTCTTCGGAGCAAAATTCGGACCAGTGGATCAGTATATGCCTTGAGCAAGACATTGTTCAACAGAATCCTGATGCTCTTCTGTTACTCCACACTCTTTCTCTGCTTCCAGCTGGAACGTCAATAGAGAATCTACGTTGGTGGGCTCCACGTCTTGAATCGACCACCGCAATCACAACTCTCCTCGATGCTGCACTTCTTGTGATAAAAGACTCGAGCGATTCTCCTGAATCTACGATCCTCTTTGTCCCGCCCATCGTACGGTCGTTCATTTCAAGCAAAGGTATTCCTGAGAATGTTCGACGGCAGGTTCAGGAGGCAACCTGTCAATATGTCACCGACCATGCCCATCGTTACTACAATGCAGAGTTCCAGCAATGTGTAACTGCGTTTTCTGCAGAGGACGTCAATATCCAATCGATCTTGCTTGATTCAACTTATCGTGATGCTCTGATTCCATCCGAACAAGTTGTTGAAGCACTATTGAAATATTTGTGGTATCGATTTGACACAAATAAGCCTTCCATTGAACTCGCAGAACACGTTGTTGGATTTGCTATATCAATCAACAATGCTCGGTACACGGCGGAGGCATTCGCCACCCTAGGTGGCACATATCTTAAACTCGACAATCATCATCTCGCCGAAGAGCATTTGACAAACGCTTGTCAACTTTTCGGCAAGCTGAGTTTGGACGGCGATATATCTAGAGTTGCAACAGAATGTCGTTTACTTATTGCAGACTCCAAGATCCTTAAATTACAGAAAATTTTATCTGGACCCCAACCAATATTCTAAGACGAAATGTATGCTTTGCAATATAATATTATCCATGCCTTGCTGGAAATTTCTGACAATTGAAAACTTGAAGCAGCAAAAGATCAATTATATAGTGGAAAGGCAAAGGACGACTGGAAGTAGGGGTTCATGACGTCTTGCGCGCGACTTTCCCCAAAGATTTAACAACCTCTAGTAGCGGAATCGCCGTCAAGGCTACGGCGAGGGTTTGCCCGAATGTCCAATCATTTTCCCGAGAATCGCCTAGTACCAACAGGTGTTGGTTATTCTTAATAGTGAATTCGGTGCATAATATGAAATACAGCTGAGATAGGAAAGTGAAAAATACCGCAGAGTGGAAAAAATAGCGGTCTGAGAGGGTCGTCAAACTGCCTTGACGCCTTCGTCTGCAAGTGATGACCCGATGGAGGGCATGTACAGCAACAAAGCCCAGAGCCACGCACATGATTATGTTGATAAGTGGCAATATGCACAGCACGTATACGAGGAGAGACATTGTGCGGAGAGCTGGGGATACAACGGGAATTGCAGCGCCAAAGATAATGAGATGCGTGGAGATTTCACAATCTACGTCGCTTCCAAACTTATCAACTGTAATCCAAAGCCAGGCGCCGAAGGTTGCGAAGAGGGTGAGATGAATGGACGCCAAGACAGCCATAATCCAAACTTTCTGAATAAGTGATCTGAGTTTCCCCCTTTTCGTCGAATGGTCTTTCGCAACCTGGAGAGACCGTAAAAAACGGTTTTTGTCCCTCTCAATCAAGTCGGATATCGTCTGCGATACGAATCCTATGTCACGGTCGTCCGTTGATTCTGTCTTCTCTATCAACACCCGTAGCCCAGTCACAAGCCCCTCCAGAATGGTTAAACCCTGGGTAATCTCTTTCAAAACGTCCTCGGTACCCAGCGACTTGACATTTGGGTTCGTTTGAGCCATCTCTAGGACCTCTCTTGTTTTGTTCACCCTTTCAATTGCCAAAGTAAGGTTCACAGAACGACTCTCTCCGGATTTACCAGTCAGATCACTTTCGAATACTTTGTAAACCTCCTTCAGTATATCCCTCACAACCTCTTTAATAGACAACTCCCCCTCCAATCGCCACTGTGAGAAGAGTGCGAACTCGAAGAAGATCAACGCGCTGGTATTGTTGATCCAGCTAAGATTCAGGACGATTACCCCGTGAAAAACCGACAATCCAAAGGTCTTGGTCTGGATGATGGCGGCGAAGAGCAAAGCACAACCGGGTAGCAAGATACCCAGATATAGCTGATGCAAACTCTTCAGTTCGAGTTCATCGATATAACCATCTGAACCTGCAATCAGGGGCTGAACCAAAGTGAAGACGGCTTGTGCATAGATCGCAGTGCGAACACCGATGCCAGAAATATCAGGATTGGGGGTGAGACAGCGGAGAGAAGAAGACATTAGCTTTTTGTCTTTTGAAAGCACGTAGGAGCTGCCAGCAAGAGAAACATGCCATAAGGCCGGCGAAAGTGTCGGGACGTTGACCACCGTGTGAGAAGGCTGGTAAGGAGGTCTAAACCTTCTATAATCGTTCTGTATTTCAGATAGCAGCACCAGTGTGCCTCGGAACTACCAGGCAGAGCGTGTTCCATGAACCACTCAACCAAAGGCCAGCCTGCGGTATGTTATTTCACAGATTATTCTTCTATTCACGCCTTGATTTCTAGTTCCGTACTTATTCATCGTCTGTGATGATTTCCACCATGTCAATAGCGGTCGCATCTCATGGTACAATAATCAATATCAGGGAAGGGTTCAAGCCACATCGTATTCTTCGAACCGTGATTTTATCCGCCCATTGAAACAGGGACCAGATCTTCCACATTCAGCTCGCAATCCTGTCAAGCTTTTCTTCCACAGAAAGTTCACAGATTGTGGTCAAGTCATCATAGATCACCGTGAAAACTGCTGGCCATGGATCATCTCATGTTGCCCAACACGGTTCAGAAGTTCGTTCAGAATCGTTCTCTCCTACACCTCACCGGCATCTCAGTTGGCAACTATCAGTATCCAGCCTCTTCTGCAGGAAATTCTCCTGGAAACTAAGACCTTTCCAGCGCGAATGACACGAAGAGCAACATGCCTTCCTTTCAACCACATGCGGGTTCGAAGCTGCTCACCGCCGAGATTGTTACTCCGAGTCTTTTTCTACATCTTAATCAACCCAACCGAGGTATCGTCGGAAAACACTTAACACGTCACAACGCTGTGAAATTGATTCGGCATGAGAAGAGGCCTGCTTTCGTCTGCTATTGACGCCGTAATCCAGGTTTATCGCTTTGCGGATCTCATTCAACTCACTAAAGCAGGTCGTTGGGAGTTTTCTTCCTCCTGCGGTGAACTCGGTGTTTTCTCCATTTTGGTCGTACAGCCTCTGGGAGTCACGGTCTTGTCCCCATAAACCCTGAGGTGCGTGTCAAACCGGTAATCTAGTACCCTTCCATGAAAATGAACTTATTTTTCTGACATTTGACTCGTAGTACGTACATGAAATTGGCCACAGTCCTGGCAGGATGCATCCTTTCACGGACTTTGACGTAAAAAGCAGCACATGCCATGAACACAAGGCTCAGCGCCAACGCTGCAAGCACAACACAGACATTACGGAACCGACGTCTATTCTTGCTTGGTGACTGCCAATCGCGACAGCTCCCTCTTTATGGTACTTATTATTGGACTGCCCATTGTCTTGCGAAACTCGGCAAGATAGGCCATGAAACACATTCACAGCATCGTACTTGGATGATATGGGGCTAAGGTCACTCTACTATGCCACTTCGAAGAGAGAGTAGCGTTTCTGGCTTTTGATTCAATCTATTTGCTTCTTGAAATGCTCAGCACCTTGGATCTGGGTGTTAAGCGATTGATTGATAGTCTTCCTTGTTCCCTGGTCTCGATGTGTATCGATCAACCATGGCAAATACACGACAAAAATCGGTGGTATGGATCTCTTCACTGCCCTTTCTTATACAGGCGACTGCGCAACGTTTGAAATCTAACGATTCACCGAAGAAGTTTTATGTTTATGCGTATTTTCTTCCTAGAAAACGAGCTCAAGGCTTGGTACTATTTTCATTCCTGTTCGATGACATCATTCCTGAAATTCAGTCCCCTTTCCGAGTCTCAGGTTCATTCTTATCGAATCAAAAATCACTCAACCTAGCATAGACTATATTTTTTATTTTGAGTTGATTCGACTGCGGAAGGCGTTTGATCTTGTAAAAATACATAGGCGGACAGTAATAACCAATCTCGAAAACCAATCCAAGAATACGTTCACGTTTCAGGCATCCCATTCCTCATATTATCAAACTGGCTGTCCGTATACTCCAACCAATTTTGGCTCTTCTCCAACTCACCCATCGCATGCTTCACAATTTTCACAAGACTTTCCCCGGGTTGTGGGTCCTTCCCTGGTCCACCCTTCATCTTTTCCCTCGTGGGACCTTTGTCTCCACTCAACTCCCAAAACATGCTACCCCCCAAGTTCTCTTTCTTGATGTACTCCCCTTTCATCCTCGCCACTTCTTCAGAGTCAAAGCTCACCATCTCTTTCTTAACAGGATCATAGGTAAAGCTAGCGACTTCCTTCTTGACCACATGCACTGTCGACCCAGGGAGAGGTAATGCCCGATAGTCATACACGCCCGACTCCCAGCTGCCATGCCCAACCCCGGAGTAAGATTTTCCTGGTCCTTTGGTGTTCAAGAAGGATCGACCGAAAAGAGGAATACCGAGAACTATTTTGTCACTTGGGACGCCGTTGGAGGTGTAGAAGTTGATGGCAGCAGAACCACTGAGGGTACCTCCGTACAGATTGGATTGGTGGTTCGCGGTGGAACCAGCTAAATGATGATTGAAGTTATTGTAGACGAAAGTCAATACAGAAGTACATACAAAAATCATAGCCCACGAGATTCCAAAAATCAAGATAGTTATTCATTTTTGCTACATGAAGCTTACGATAGTTGTCAGGTTTACTCGGGGCGGCAATCTAAACATGCGATTATTTCAATGGCACGCGCAGTCAACAAGTTAGCAAGACATAGACGCACTGTAAGAAGGAATCTGCACCCCGGCCCTTTCCCCTCCGCATGCCTATCCAATGCTTCCCTCATCTCTTTCAACAAGTGCACATAGCCCGTTGCCTGTTCATCATTCTGCGGATACTCATAATCCACATCCAGCCCATCCAGCCCGTAATCCTCCAGAATCTTGACAGAACTCTCAACGAACTTTTGTCTCAGACTGGGGTTCACCACTACCGGATGAAAGGACAAATGTGTCCACCCGCCGATAGACAAAAGGACCTTGAGGTGCCGGTTGGCCTGTTTGAGTTTGTAGATCGCTTTGAAGTTGCCGTAAAGGTTCTTGCCCTGTTCGTTCCGTGAATCACCCGGATAATGTATGTCTTGGTCAGCCCAAAGGTCCGAGAGGGAGACTTTGCCTTTTTCTTCGCCGGAATCTTGCCCCACCCTCGCGAAGGCATAGTTAATGTGCCTGGTAAACTGGGTTAGAGCCGGGCCGACATTTCTCACAATACGCACGTTAAGTCATTGACGGGGATGAGGGAAGGAGAGAATTTGCGTCCATATATACCCCTGCTCCCATCGTATTCAAATTTCCATCGTAGAAATTGAAAGCATGCAAATACCAGTTGACAAAACTAGACAAGGCTCAATATGTATTGTTGTTAAGATAGATGATCAGAGAGACTCACTATCCGACACTATACTTCCCTTCGGTAGGCATTGTCGTATTTCCTTTATCCTGCTGGAGGTGGGGAAGAGTTGATAAGAGATGTGACCAATCCTTCTGACACACATTACGTATGTATGAAAGGCGTCGTCCACAACTGCCATGAGTTTATCCATCACTACTGCTCGGCGCTGTGGAACGAGCTCAGACATCGACATCGACAAGCTTTTCCAGGTGATGTTCTCAGGTATCTTATTCCTACATTTTCTGTGACAGGGAATAAAAACACCCAATCAACTTACTTTGCTTGTACATATTAGAAACGGAGCTGGTCAACAGCATCAACCGTTCTACACTCACCAGTGATACTATCGAATTCTCAGACGACTAGTGTCCAAAGAAGAATTGGACAGCTTCGTAGGCAAACCTGAACCCTGTGTCTAATTTGGGTGTCTGAGAGACGCAAAAGCAGAAGTAGACTTTCACTCTCTTTGCGGATCGATACTAGCCTCAGAGTCGGAAGTCATTATGCACAATGGTTGCAGGACCTGGCCAACGTTTTGTTATGCAGGGTGTAAGCAAGGATCCTATCAGCAACGATATATCGTTGCCATTGGGATCGTTCAATGCCCGGCGCAACCGTCCACTTCCCTGAGTGAACTATACAATTACGTTCTCTCAGCTTCAGAAACGCCAGAATTTTCCTGTCTCTGGTCGACTTGTCCACAAGTTTCATATTAAAAGTCTGCTCTGCTTTCCATATCTTAACACACCTCTCCAGCGCTCAACCGACAACAAAATGTCCATAATACCCATATCGGAGTGACTCTTCACTTTCCCCTTGGCGGATTCTCCACGGACAACCCCACGGAGCGGGCCCCACCTCCGCCAAGAGGTACAGCCATCACGTATGGAGTTCCTGTTGTTGACCTCGTCTTCATTGACCGCGTTGCTCATTATCCGACAATTCCTCATTTGCATCAGCGGATCCTGCACCACGTATAGACGCAGACCATTTTCGGTTTCTTTAGCATAGTCCAAGAAACGGAGGACTCTTTACTTGACGCCGTAATCCAGGTTCATCGCTTTGCGGATCTAGGTTATTGGGAGTGTTTTTTTCTCCTGCGGTGAACTCGGTGTTTTCTCCATTTTTGTTGTACAGCTTCTATGGAATTTACGGTCTTGTCCCCATAGATTCTAATGTGTGGAATACGTCAAACCGGTAATTTAGTATTACCCTTCCACGAAAATGAACCGATTTATCTGGTTTTTGACCCACAAATAAATGTACGTATTTGACCAGTCACAGCGGAGTGTATCACTTCGCGAATTTAACTTAATTTGTAGGACACCACATCCCGTTCTGATCCAGATTGTCCGATGATGCGGCAAACCGAGTATCGACGACGCTCAATGTCAACGCTCAGAGCACAAACACGGATATCGAGATTTTTGTATGTCTATTAGGGCTTGATGACTGCCAATCACGACAGCTCCCCCTCCGTCGTAACATTGGGCAAATTATTCATTGTCGAAACTCCGACTTTGCAATTGAGATACGCCACGAAACACGCTGACAGCATCGTACTTGGATGGTGTGGAGGTAAAGTCACTAATTTACGTGTTTAGCACCAAGGTGTCGGCAAAGAAATTAATGGTATGGATCTTAGAATTTTCTGGAATGCTTCACTGCCCTTTCTTGAGGCGACTGCGCGACGTAGGGATTCATCCAAATCCTTGTAAAAAAAATTGTATCTTTGTGCGCATTTTCTGCCTAGGAAACAAGCTCGCTAGTACGCGAATAAGGGGACACCCCAATTCACGGGGCTTGAGCTTTCCCCTGTTACGACCTCTCATTTCCCCCTGTTACGACCTCTCAGTCTCCCTTCGATAACGATTCCCCAGAGGCCAGATTGATCTGCAGTTCTTTTTTTGAGAAGTTCACATCGAATCAAGGATCGATATAGCATAGATTGACAACTGCATATCTTTTTATTCTAAGTCGATTCGACTGCGGAAGGCGTTTGATCTTGTAAAAATACATAGGCGGACAGTAATAACCAATCTCGAAAACCAATCCA
>QDKV01005164.1_pt1 | contig 30695 bp, 27 predicted proteins | sample 1861101 | NCBI WGS metagenome assembly QDKV01 (sample SAMN04275158, study PRJNA302643) | Fungus metagenome, whole genome shotgun sequencing project. | isolation source: fruitbody | host: Mallocybe terrigena | place: Sweden | collected 2013 | reverse complement strand
CGTGAATTTGCTGAAAAGTTTCCGCATCAGGTTCTTCGAAGAGTGTCCTTGTGAAGGGGCGGGATTGTTGAAAAAGCTGCCGATAGGCTCCACGACGCTGGAGAGAATGTTCTCGTTGGAGTCTTTGGGACTCTGTGAGTTGTCGTTTGCCATGGTAAGAGGTCAGAACTCTCAACGGAACTCGTGAGAATTTAACGAAACTACAACGACTGGTAGCTTTGTTCTCGTCGCTTTGTCACTCGTGGTCCACGTGGAATTGGGCTGGAGAGACTCCCTAGGACGTGGGGTGGAATGGGAGAGCAGATGTGAGTGGGCGCCCCATCCCAAACAAGTTGTTCGGTCAAAGTCGGGAGCCTGAGTGCCTACGACCACTTCAAGCATTCAATTTCAAAGTACTACTATAGTCTATCTGTCAGATCTCACATTCTATGTTGAAGCACATTGTACTACGGGTAGTGAAACACTGCTCCAGATGTCAATTTGGCGGAGGCTTGGTCGTACTCCTGTGAGATTGTGAAGGCATTCGCAATCCCATGTATCTTTGGTCGGGCTTCCCATCGTTCACTTTGTTTTCGTCAACATCCCCTTTCCGGAAGGGTAATGTATGTTTATGCCATGTATCTCTGTGAGTTCTTGCCCTTTACCTATGGTTTCAATTGCATCTGAATCGCATTTTTAGGGCCTCCTGATGCCAATTTACATGATAGGATTTGGTCCTATCATTGCAAAGATATTCTCCAGGAGGGTAGGAGGAGCATATGATGTCCTTATATCTCTGTGAGTTCCCGCCCCTTCTTTACGGTTTTAATTGCATCTGAATCGCATTTTTAGGGCCTTCTAACGCCAATTTACATGATAGGATTTGGTCCTTTTGTTGCAGAGATATTCTCCGGGATGGGGAGGAGGGGAATATGATGTCCTTATATCTCTGTGAGTTCTTACCCTTTACCTACGGTTTCAATTGCATCTGAATCGCATTTTTAGGGCCTTCTAATGCCAAATTGCATGATAGGATTTGGTCCTTTCATTGTAAAGATATTACGCGGGAGGAAGTCTAGGGAGGGGAATACAATGTTTATGATACTGTTAGTTTTCTTATCTACATCTGTCTAATCACATATTTAGGCAGTTTACATGATGCGGTTATGGTAGAAACATTCTGTGAGGGGACGGCGTCACGGAACGTTGCATTGGCAGTTGTAATTTTTTCAATTCTGTTTTTGGAGATTCATGACCCTGCTCGGCAACGGTACAACTTGAAGGTCTTGGGTAGTAAATGAGTTGGGTGCACCACTGTGTAGCTAGAAAATACTGTCATAGTCCTGGTAAATTGCGACAGGTACTATTGGGTGTACACGCCTCCTCTTCAAGTTGCGATCACTGTTTGCGAGTTTGCCCATCACAGGATATCGTGCCATATGGTAGTGTGGAAAAAGGAAAGTTAGAGTTCCAGGCATCAACTTACTGGTACCCCAAAAACTGCAGGGCAGGACCTCATCACATTCAAAAAACTACACAACGATGTACAATTTGTTGAGAAAATTTTGTATCTACTCGAATTATCAATACTGTACATTCCCGGCAAAAAATGTTTGAAAAAACCTCATGTTCCATTTAGACCAGAAATGTGTAGATTTGAGCCCAGAGGGGGAAAAAAAAACCACCAGAGAGGACGCATATCTCTGAATCATATGAGTGATATGAATGAAAAAAAAAATCGATAACATTACCCACCAAAAGGAATTTTCATTGTTTAAAAATGACCTACTTCTTAGCCTAGAGTAGGGTTAAAAAGAATGCTCATCGAATGAGTAATGGGTGGAAAAAATTTAAAATGCCAGCAATCGCAAAGCGAAAGCAGCCGATCATTTATCACCCTCGCATCAGACCTCACACACTTTGTCAGTCTGCAGCAGCCTGTAACACCGGAATCCCAATCACATATCGGTTCTCGCTATTGGCTTATCATGTAGATCGCAACAAATCGACGATTCGATTCGTCAATACGTATCTCAGCGATCCACAAGAGCTTGCGAGAACTCATACACGTAGCGAGCGTACTACGTGGATATGCAATAACATTGAACCTGCCGCAGCACACAGGTGGCTCGGAAGAGCCAGCATCCAGATAATTGACGTGCACAAATCAATATCTTAGATGAGGGAATGGCTACAGGCTGTCATCATCAGAAGGATCAAAGATCCCTCGTGTGCAATGATGAGAAACGAGTATGATAAAATGAAACGCAAGTCACTTCTCCAAGTGAAGAAGGATAGCAAACTCTAATGCCCTGCAAATCGGAGACATTCAAAAGTCTCCTGTGCGTAAACAGGAGTTGCTGGCGGTAGGAGAAAAGGGGAGAAGAAGGCATTGTCGGTTTTTATTTTGTCTAAAATTCACATGGTCACGTATTAGTATTACTCGGCCGATTGAACTTGAACGAGTCACATCCTGCTCTCAGATTGCAATATGTTCAACTCTTTCAAAAGAATTTTGGTATAGTGGTTCACTCATATTAAAAGGTTAGCTTCTCACTATATCCCTTAGCCAGAAATATCGATCTTGTGAGGAGTGCGTCTACCAAATCTCAATGTATTAACTGATAATCGTGGTTAGCCACCATCCTACTTCACCGCAATCTACCAAGGCGCTTTCTCTCCTGAGGTCTTCTTTATCCGGACCATACCCCCCTGGAAATCCCAATGACCAACCTCTGCAATTCAACCTCTCTGTTGTCGAAGCTCCTCCCAACGCGGATCAGCTGAAAACAATTTTGTCTTACCTGCCATCGCCTGCAATTAATCCATCTATGGTTTTACTCTCTGCACATCCTACTACGTCAGGAACGGAGCAGCCCACGTTGAAAGGTATCACCGAACTCGCGGAGAAAAACCCGAAAGCCTTTAAATGGCCGATCGTTGTTGATTGGAACGACGGGAAAGCGGCTATAGGAAGCGTGGAAGGTGCGAGAGATATTCTTGAAACTATTAGGAAGAGGAGGGATGGAGAATTGAAAGATGAAGGAATATGCCAACCAAAAGGTTGGTTCAGTTGATTGTATAGATCACATTGTAATATATTTATAAGTCGATTCGTACATGTTATAGTGGCATAGATTAGAGTCATTAGACTAAAACATGAAATCCACCCCATTCAATCCGCCTTTCTATCATTCGCCTCTTCCGCTCTTAGTTTGTTCACCGATGCAAGGATTTTGTGCCCCCTCTTGATCACATCCCACAAGCCTTCTACGTGATTCGGTTTCCAATCCTCAGGCAACTTCTCTTCTCCGATCCAAGTCCTCAGCCACTCAACTGGAATTCCCGTCTTTTCACCTACCGTCACCGCCATCACTCCCAATATAATAGCCATCTCACCCCTAGCAATCCTTTGTTGTAACATATTAATTGGCCGACATTCTTTCTCCCGTCGAATTCTCGCCCTGGCTACGTCGTGAACGTCCATCAAGAATTCTAAACACTCTCCCTTTGCCTTCTTGGCATCGACTTCCTCAGCCGTCGGCCTAACATCGCTACACAACGCCTCCACAAGCGTATGATCGATCTTTATAGGCGCGTACTCTTCGCCTTTTGGACAGTCATGGTGCACCAAGCTGGCATGATGCTCGATTCTGCTTTGCCGACCAATTTCGTACAGCGAAATCCGACAGCCAAATTTCCACAAAGCAAGGAAACCTCCGTATGCAAGGAAGTAGGCAAGGGGTGTAGAGAGGCGGTAACATTCCTGTAGACCAACGGCAACGTCGTGTGCGCGGAGGTTCTTTCCGTTACGTGCGCTATGTAAACCAGTTAGTCAATGTTAGTTACCAGCTAGGCCAACTTACATATATCCATGGTTTGCCATCACATTGAGTGCTGGGCATGGCGAACGACTGTCCCCTTCTTTTGGAGCAATGAAATTGTGTGAATGACCGGTTACGGGACATATGGCTCCTGGAGTGCTGGCTGGGGGATGCGATTCAGGAAGAGATTCGGATGTCATGGTAATAGGAGGTAAACGGTGAAAACCTCATTGCCATTTGATATATAATTCGATTCGGAACGGGGTGATCTTGGCAGCCACGGGGTCTACTCAACAATGGTATCAGTTTCATGCCACTCAGGCACATTAGCTATGATAACACTTCTGAATTCACTTTTGAAAGCACCGTCATTAGTGGGGACAACAGCGATTTATGAACGCATTAGTTATGTACTCACTGTAAGCGTAAACCGGAGATCGGTCTAGCAAATATCCGATCAATAGCCGAACACTTGTGGTTGTTCTTCCAGACTTTGCGCACATGTCCAATGGATGTGCCGTCCCCTTTCCTGCCAAACCAGGTGCCATAATATCTGTGTGACAGTATGTTTCTATGTTCCTTAGGTTCCTTACACGTTGCATAACGACATTTCAGAACGGATTTGTCCACGTGTTAAAAACCAACTCCCCCGGGCCCTAGTCAAGAATCTAAATATCATGGCCACCTCATCCCCTAGTTCTACAAGCGGACATCCACCAAGTCACTGGTGCGGGAATATATATCTACCTTCTTATCGCAAAATGTCTGAAACTTTGTAACTTTTTTAAAGTGATGATCCTAATAGTCGGAGCCACTCTTATCCAACTCTTGTAGAGGACTTTGAGATCTCATACGTCAGAACGGATATTGGAGACCTCCCACTCGAGTGCCCGCCACAAAGGTTCAATACGGGACCTACTATTACTTCGTACCAGAGCGATGGTATGAACGACTGTGACATCGATTCGTCCGATATGGAAGACGAAGAGAGTGGCGCAGAGCGGCCAGAGACAACTCAACTTCGGGTCACGATCAAGCTTTCCTCTACCACCAGCAGACTAGGAAACTCCAGAGGACTCGCGAGGGGTCAACCAAACGTCGCCGAGTCGGAAGTCGATCCAGTCACGGGGGACGACGAGGACTCTTCGTCGGACAAAAAGTGGCAGTTTGATGGTAAAGCCTATTCGACCATCGTCGACGGCAGAGAACGCTTCTACTGTCAGCTATGCGAAGATGACAACACCACGCATTTCTGTTACAAGCGACGAGAGATGGAACGACACTTGAGGAGGATGAACCACTTACCTCCCGAGCTGTATTGCAAGGAAGCCAAGGCAGTGTGTCCCTGTCCGCGAAATAGGGCTTTCACCCGCATCGATGGCAGGAAGCGGCATATCAAAATTTCAATTGAACATGCAAGGCAGGAGGCTCAATCTAATCAAGATTACGCAGAGCTGGAGAGGCTAGACGAACTCTTCACTGTAATGGAGGCTACGCGTGGTCGCTAAAAATTTTCACCAGGACTTTAAATAATGACATGTATTATTACAACCTATACAACCTATACAACATTTTATAGCTGTCGTCGCTACCTGACCTACTTACTAACGAAGTGAAGAACACAAGATCGATAATTTTGAAAATACAAATCTAGCCAAGTAGTAAAGAACCAAAATATGTCGTAAAAAGTTGGAATATAGAAGCCGTCTCCCTTTAAAGAGATCTTCATCAGAACAATGGGAATATTAAAGTGGTGAGGAAATCGAATGAGATATAGTTAAACATACAAACTACAATGTGTAAAACGAAAACTGGAAAAGGAATAACGGATCAAAATTTTAAGAAAGAAAAAAAGACAAAGAATTTAGAAAGCGATGCCCCAGTTGACCGAAAGATTAGGAACAGAAAAACCATTTGGTGTCTCGATTGCATTGCTTGGGGTCAAAAGTGGAGGAGTCAACGTCAGCGTTGAGAAAACGGACTCGGACTCTAGCACCGGTGTCGTCAATGTATCTGTATTAGGTTTTGAGAGCAGATCATCAAATTTCTTGTCCACAACTGCTGTTCGGGGAGTCAAAGCCAAAGCAGAGCTGATAAACTCGAGAAAGACGACGAAGACGACAGAGGGACGTCCGGAAGCGGGAACGGAGGAGGGAGTCCAATGCTCCTCCGAATGGATTGTTGCGATATACCTGAGGGAATACCTGGTTCATCAGCGCCGTTAAGACTTGATTCGCGAGCTGTGAGGCACATGGGCAATACTAATGGACGAAGGACAGATCCACGTCGAGGGAAGTACGCTTTAGAACTTCTGCCCTTCTCTGCAGCCACCGATGGGATGGTAGGTTTCGCGATAGAAATAGATTGTGGCGCTGCAACCAATGAAGGAGAAAGTGAACCATAGATGCCAACTCTCCGTGCTCGTCTCACGGTGATGGAAACCGATTCATCCTGAATAGATGGACTGCCCACAATTGTCGAGGAAACCAGAGAGAGATCAACAGGAGGAGATAAGCTACCAGATTCATGTAGAGGGAAACCAGGGTGGTCCAGGGTCGACGAGGTTGCGGGAGTCTCATGACAATTCCAACTTGTATCTTTACAGAAAAGTCCAATCTTAAAAATCGTCCGGTATGTATCACCAAGCATTGAAGAAGTGTCGACATCGGATTCAGATGTCAAGACAGATGATTGTGAAACCCGAGATGCAGAAACAGTGGACGACTCGGAGCACAGATCTTCGGTTCGGGTGTTTACAAGACCACAGATAGTTGCGTCAGACGACACGGGAGTGATAACATCGCCCACAAAGACATGACTTGTAGTCGGTGTAGCAGAGTCATCAGACAAACGGTCGGACAAAGATCGGTCGACAGTAGCCACAGGAGAGCTCAAAATCTCGGTATCAGGTCGCTTTGAAACAACTTCAAGGGGCTCAGAAGGGGTTGAGACCTCGGTACAAGATTCCTGAGCAGCAGACAAAGGCACAACAACAGAGTCAATCGCCAGGCAAGAGAGAGGAGGTTCCGTGACAGTGGCATTGTCCCAAGAAACGGAATCCTCCAAACTGAAAGGAAAAACTAAAGATGCATAGAGGGATAGCGGTGCCAGAACAGATTCCATATCCTCCGCCATGTCAACGGAAGAGACGGCCATTCCCTCAGTATGGATCTCCTGTTTGTTAGTTGGGGGTGGTAGAAGAGAACGTTCCTCAAAGTGTGATAGATGAGAAGCGATTGGAGAAGGGGTAACTAAAGCAGGGGAAATCGGTCCGCAAGATATATTGGCTGCGTTTTCAACCAGATATAAGCGACGCATGAAAGCGGTGATTGAATTAAAACTAACCTGACGATATATCTACTTCGGTCATAGATGACAAGCCGGAAAGAGGACGGCTTCTCCCAAGTAAGTCATCAGAATTCGGACGAAGAAAGAGTTCAGAAGACCCCCAACCAGAACCCCCCCAACGAATGAGGTTATAATATGTGTTTGTTGCCATACGCGATGAAAGTCCAAGTCTACCCTCCCCATTAACGGCCATACGCTTGCGCCTTGGTGTCTGAAGATTCAAAGTCGACATAGCGTCCGTATAGATCCCAAAGTCGTGAATCTCAGCAGTCGACGGAGAGGAGATGTGATCATCATCAACAAAGAAGGAATCAGCATCAGCAGAAAACGGGCTGCTTTCGAATTGAAAGGACTCTGGCGAAACTGCCAATGAATCGCGGGAAGACGAGCTTCTTGAAGATTTGTGCGCTGCAGAAGCTCGCACGAAATCTGAGATACTTGAAAAAGCCGATTTTGGACTGAGGTGTCCGTGGTGATGGTCCTCTTTGGCTGCGTGGCGAGATACAGGCAAGTGTAAAAAGTCTTTGGAGAAATTTGTAACGATGAGAGGCCCTTTAAAATTCCGCCGCTTGGCTAAACCGTTGACATCCGGCTGGAAATCAGGTACGAGAGAGATCTCGCCAGACGCAGAGCCCACATCCGCGATTTTCGGTTCTCGCTGCAATCTGTGAGGGGGCATGGCATTTTCTTCTTCCGGTGGAAATTCGCCCATAGTACTGGACACGACAATACAAGGCGTGTGCAGAGAAGACGAAGGGGAAGAAGGAGGGCTGGAGTATAAGGAGGGCGAATCACCGGGTTCACCGGAAATTACAACGAGATTATCAGCAACTTCGGATAGTAATGAGAACCCTGGGGATGGATCTGTGGAGGATAAAGATGCAACTCGCTCTGTATTTGGCGGCGGGGCAGTCCGCATCATTTCCTGTATGGCGAGCTTGTTCCGGGCAATGCGGGATGCCCGCGGGGGCCCAGCGTTGAGGCGGAAAATTCTCACTTGTTACGCGAAAAGTAAGACAACTTAAATTGGCGAAATTAAAAGGACAGACATACTTGCGTCTAGGTTAATATCAGATTCGTGAGACTGAATGAAAGACGGCGTCGAGGGGGGAAGTGGGGAGGCAATGGGGAGTTCAACTGACGATGACAGGCGGCGAAAGGGGCGGGCGAGGCAATCCCAGAGTAGTAGACAGACACTCGAGATCCATTGAACAGCTTGAACTAGGCGACCCATTGACATGGTTAGAGTACAACGTTGTTTATATAAGAAAGAGGCTGACCGAGCTATAGCTTTGTGACACTCCCGCAAAAAATGGTGACCACTGACTTTTTAGTTGAAAGCAGGCTTGTTCGCTCTGAAAGTCACATCGAGAGATCGTTTACTACAAGCCTGGTTCAAGGTCGCTTAATTATTCACATTAAGCGCTAGGATACAACAGTTATTACGCGTGACACCGCGTTACCATCAAAATTTGATTTCTCCGAGCGAGAGTCTCACTTGTTCGTTCTTGCTATCATGATTGACTCGGACCCCAAGGAACTACGCTATTCTTATCGACTCAAGAATAAAGTAACGAGACAAACTCTTACCAATTTCGAAGATCAGGCTTCTAAGCCGTTGATGCAACCACGCCCAATGAAAAAGGGACGTACAAAAATTATGCCTGACGCTCAAGAGGGCAGTACGAATTTTACTGATCTACCGTTGGATATTATGCACGAGGTTGACAGCTAATTTTCTTTTTTTTTAACTCAAGAATCCACTTACATTGACCAAAAGATATCTTCTTATTTGTGGCCTATTGACCTGTTGCATCTGGCAAGAACATGCAAATCATTCAGAAAGACCCTCACAAGTCGAACGTCTGTGTCTATATGGAAAGCTGCTCGGAAAAATTGCCTTTCTATTGTTGATCCTCCTGAGGAAATTTCAGAGCCATTATACGCTCATCTCGCCTTTGATTCTACTTGCGATGTATGCCTGTATCTGAGTGGCACTGGCTTGTTGACATCACTAATTTTCCGTTAGGTCTGCGAATCGGCGCCAAATAACCTCATATGTTGGTTTAACAAACTCTTAGTCTGTTTTCACTGCCGAAAAAATGTATTCGGGTATGTGGACATCCTTCTCGAGTTGTCGATTGAACCCATGTATTTCAGACACATAAACGAAGCCGTGGTTCCTCGATCAATAATTGAACTACTCTCTTCTTCAGACACCGTTAGTCCATATGTAGGACATGGTGATTACTCCAAGCGAGTCATCTTAAACTGGGAAAAGCAATATGAAAAGCTATCGAATCCTTTGGAGAAGGCCGCATGGACGCTGAAGACCCAAAATTGGATTTCCACTGTTAAAATAGTGAGTATCAAATAACGTTATCATACAAAAACATGCCCAACTTCATTTTAAAAGCACACCACCCAATTCAACAAATGGTTGAACAAGAAACGGTTTTGTACGGACGACATGTTTGAGGAGTTGGAGTCTCGGTAAATTTCCTCTTCCCTGAAGACGATCGGCATTTGACTCATCTACCATTAGTATGTTTTCAAATCTAAAAACGTGTGGCTTTGGCGAAGAATTAGAGACTTTGAATATTAAATGGAAGAGTCGACTTGTGGAGTTAATTGATGAAGCAGATCCCATTGACCTGGATCGTGGTAGGTTATCCAGCGTCAACGCCTTACTTCTAACCTACCTTTCACGACTGTAGCGTGGGCCATGCTCAAGTCTCCCGCAACATCGATTTTGGAAAATGCGAAGGCCGAACGATTGCTAAAAGATAATCTTTTAACCTTCGGATCTGTGTTCAAATCGCATGATTTTCAGTTCACTGAGCGGACTGGTTTTCCTGACTATATTGAGATTGCTGCCGTTGGGCCTTTGAGGAATATCCTTCATACTTCGTTGCCTTTGACGGAAGATACTTTCTTCAACTTATTTACCAGAAAGGATCTGCATGATGCCTTAAAACATTGGGAAGAAGCGACCCGTATACGCGTTCTACAATTGATGCAGGACTGTCTTGGAGATGCAAGCATCAAACCCCAAGATCTACACCAGGATCTATACCTCGCGAAGACCGTATTTGTCTGCAACCTGTGTCCCAGATTTCTGTCTTATCCTGAAGCCTGTGTCCATCCATGTGCTTTTGATCGGGACGAGTTGAATCGATTCCAGACACTTTGCGGGCTTGTAGATGCGGGGAACGGTGCGACTAGTTGGAATGTTAATCGACGAATTACATTTCAAACACATGACCAGCAAGCTGCAGTCGACATGCTGAAGGTGATCGATCCTACAATGAACTACGGTGTTGTTACGATGGATGAGATGGATAAGAAAGATATCTTTGTGCAATGTGTGGCCTGTCGACAAAAATATCGTGGCCGGATTGCAAAATCACTAGACACTTCAAGTTTTTGTTGGCTCGATGCGGTTCGTGCTCTTTCTAAGAATGCTAAGTGGCTAACCAATTCTTCTGTTCCAGATTTCGCATGCATATAAGGTTCACGGAAATATGTTTTCTTCAAGCCGGGTTTCATGGGAAATCCCAGGGCCCAAAAGTCAGGCATCATTACGAGCCGAACGAATACGTCGAAGTAATCAAAAATTGGTGGTAACGCGCTGTCATGTAACGCGTTACAACAAAAAATAAAAGTGTACTACCTTGACTCTCTGCACATAATTTTTTTTTAAATCTAAATTACTTTGCTGTAACTCCACAAACCATCCATATGATTTTAGACCATCACAGGACTTAACTCACTATAATGCCCATTACAACCCCGATTTGGTTATAGGACTACTAGTTCGACATTTGGAACATCACATGACCTGCACCACGTAAGGAGCCTTGACAACGTTTATGGACATTAAACTCTTCAAGGAAGCCCTCTTACCAACATATTATTTCTAAATCGTGGCATATGCATACAATCATATTTGTAGTAATGGGCAAGCCAAGAACAATCTTCATCACACAAGAAGTGTCCGAGCCACCTCCCAATGATCCATAGCATTTCGATGGATAAAAGGAGGGATAAACACCCAAAGTCGCGTCTAATCACCGCACAATTGACTTCATTCTCCCATTCAAAAAGGTTATCCAATCTGAATATAGCCTCTAATTCCGACGGCAATTTAAAAAGCTATCGTGTAAGCAACGTCCGTTTGTATAACACTAGAAGACAAACGTGAATTGTCAACGCCCCCCAAAGTTTTTACAGAATCCTCAGTGCCTTTGGTATGCCCCATGTTCGCAACTTGAATTTTGTGTCCCAACATCTCTTTCGAATAGAGTACTCGACCCCGTCAAGCCAATTCATTGCCTAGGTACTTCCGATGCCGCCTAAACCGTATATCTGGATATCCCTGTGGTTTCTTGTTGCCGCCCCCATCATTTTCTGGGACGCGGGATACGTGCTTATGAGGTCAGATTGGTCACTTATAATATGTACTGTTCAGCAACTCATGCAAATAATTCAGACCCCGTTCATTGGAAGGTGGTGACCTCCGATGGTTCTGGCAGCATTTCGGCGTATACGAGCGTATTGATAAGGTGGGATCTCCATTCCTATCCAGTGGCAGACTGCCTAGAATTCTCTTCTTAGGTTTATAGCGTGAAAGGGTATTATGACAAGTCTGGCTTTGCCCCAGCGGCAGGTATGTTGTCCTTATTGGTTCAGCCTCGACTTCCACTAACCAAAAATTTAGCCATCTCGAACTTGATAGAAACCTCGTTGAACGTTCGTTTCTCCATATCCTAGCTCAGAATTATTATTTTTACCCACTTTTTACAGCTTCTTTATCTATATTATGTTCATATTTCACCGAACAATATTGCGCCTCTCTTCGGTTTTGCTGGCGCTAGTCTGACTCTGTCAAAGACTACGCTTTGGGTTTTACAGGAGTACTTTTGCGGTTGGTGTTCTTATTCCGCCGGATCGAGCTCCTTTGCCGAGACTCTGAAATATTGGATAGCACCCAACGTGTGAGTCATTGTTCTTTATCCTTTGCATAGTAATTCTCATGCCGTGAAAAAGGATGTGGTTTACCTTCTGTTCTCTGATTGTCGCCAGGCTTGGCTCAGATATTACATTGTCTTTGAATGGTTCCAATGTGAAAGAAAAAATTTAGAGTTTCATTTGGGGCGGACAATAGATCATATGGGATGAGCTGTGGTTTCAAGTAATTTGAATTTCTGTAGCGTATCTCTAGACGTTCGGATCGACTGTCATTGCCATTGCCTTTGAGCCCTTGAAATATTTTTGCCTTCCGAGCATTCTATGAGTATTACTCCTGTGATATTGAATGGCTCCAACGCCGTGAACATTAACAGCCCTCTGATAACGAGGATGATCAGGAATCGAAGCCAGACTTGATCGTTATACTACTTACTTTTTCATACCGAATAGTCTTCCAGATCTCATGAATTCGAAAACGCATTTTCTATAAGACAATCGGAAATACACCGACCCCGACAGGAACGGCGTGCTTAATCTTCGAAACTAGGCAACGTCCTTCAAATCATGGGGCCAGCAGGCTCTAATTTTGTCAGTCGTAGCAGCAGCATTACAGTAAAGCCACAAATCCGAAAGGGGAACGCCACAGAAGCTTGCAGGACTAACGGTATTCTAAGACCTTAGCCTTAACGTTTAGGTATAGTACATACTTAATCAGCCAGACAATGGAACAGTAGTTTACATAAACCTGAGGATCTATCTGCGTGCCTGGTAGTTGGGGATCTTGCGGTATGCATCAATGAAATTTCAAGTTCAACAAGTAACAGTTTTGAAGCACGATGACCTGCCCGAAATCTGCCTCAATCAAAATTCCCTCAAAACGGAAACTCAGCAAGCAGCTCTGGGGTTCCCGGGGTTTCGTTTTCAAAAGGAGAGTTATTTCTTGAAATTCACACCAGTTCTTCAGACTTCCAAGCTTATAGAATCGATTGGTTCTCAAGTCGAAGAAACGTCTTCCTAATTATCACTGGAAAAAACAGTTACCTCGAAGACCAAGTAGCGGACAAACAAAGCCAAATCCATTTCCGCACTGCTCGGTTATGGGATCCGAAATATCTGTCGACTGTGCGCAACTGGAATGGGAGAAGAACCTCCACAGGGGGGTTATGCGGCCTTCCAACACTTATTTGTTTGACGATGTGAGATATCCTGGAAATATTTAATATTTGTAATTTGCCCCACAGCCTGCTGCTGATCCTTAATTGTACCACGTGGGAATCAAAATACCGTGGCTTTCACCCTCATGAACGGAATGAATTTACAGCTGAGCATCAATACTCTTCTCCATCCTTTCGAGCTCTATACGGATTCAAGAACACATGGATATCAAGGTCCTTCTAGATATGTCCGGCTTTCTCGTGTAACATCCACAGGAGGAGGAAGCGCAATTGCGAAGAGCGAGGATGGAAGGAGATGCGTTGTGTCAGGAAAGGAATGTACGTGGACTTCTTTCTACCGCTACATATATATACTGACGGGAGTTTGCTTTAATAGCTCTGAGAATTCTCAAAATTTCTACACCATCCCATGAGTCTACAGTCGGGGAAGGAGGGAATAGAATCGATGCGTCTCATAATTTATGGGATGGAAGTGGATTGAAAATTGACTCTGCAAATACAGACGTGGCATGGGGTTATGGGAGTATGTCTTTCAAAAAATTTATGCGTCGCTTCTGATTGCAAGTCAGAGTTCAGCAACAAGATATTGACAAGTGCTCGCAATGGTGAGTTGATAATGTGGGACATCAACAAATCTGGGAACATGAAATATGGTGCGCCTCAGTTTGTTTTTCGTGGATCTTAGGGATAATGCATATCGGCAGAGCGGCGTTCCAAGGATCATACTCGCTCCATCAATAAGTTGTCTATATCTCATATTGTTCACCATTATTGCATTACGGGTTCCGTGGAAGGCGACTTGCGTGTATGGGTGAGTTGGACTCCTTCTTTTACCAAATTGTATGATCGAGGCTTAAACCCAGGATTTGCGCGATATGACCAAATCCCTCATGAGAGTCCGCCATCCATCTTCAGTGCGAAGTCTTGTATTTTCACCCAGTGCATGGCAACCTTTGCAGTCCATTGTTGGGCTCGACAATGGTAGCATCTATAGGTGGGTGCCAAGCCCACCTGGTTTATTCAGACGTAACCTTCTTGCGCCAGATGGGATCTGAAGATGGGCCAACGGGGGCGGCTGGATAGACTCCACGTTGCTCATAGAGCGTCAGTGACCAGTCTAGATTGGTGCCCTGTAGGTGGCATAAGCTCGTCCACCACAAATACCCCAGCCGTACCAGCACACGAAGAATCATCTAGTGGGGGACTCGGATGGATAGTAAGTGGGGGAATGGACAGAACTGTCAAGGTATTCCATCTTCAAGCTGATTTCGCTTGAGCTCAGAGCAGAAACAAAGGTTTGGGACCTTACAAAACCAGGTTCAAACACACATATACCTCATAAGCCGACTTACATTCTTCACCCTTCCTTCCCTGTTCGTAGAGTTGCTTGGAGGCCAGGATATGAATGCGAGTTAGCCATCGTTTCCAATGTGGAATATGCGACTCCTGCAGATTTGCTTCAGCAGTCTCCACACCCTCCATCCAATGCACCTCTGTCACGTGTTGGGAGTGCCATTGCTTTGGATGCGCTAATGAAGCGGACGAGTGTCGTCAATCTTGCGAAAGAAAGGCTGGGCTTATCTTCCACCACTGATGCCTTAGCACCTTCTGTCGCTGGAGATGCAATCGAGATATGGGATGTTCGACGTGGTTGGATTGCCAAGTGGTCAGTGTCCGGCTCCGGAACAGAGTGTGGCATAAGCGGTATGTAAATTACAGTGTTCATGGTGGCATCTCTAGATTCTCAACGATGGTACCAGATATCACTTTTAGAGACTCACATGCAATTTGGACACAACATATCAGTGGTACTTTTACACAGTTTGATTTGCGTGAAACGACCAGACCTCTCGATGCTATTCCACGTGTTTCACTGAGCTGGGAACCAGCTGGATCGGTGGCCTTCGTCGTTGACCGCAAGCTACAGTGGGAGGTGCCATACGATGATATGTACGTGTTCCTTGATTATAATATGATATTGTAATCTTTACTATGATCTTATCAGCAAACCTAAAATCCCTACGAATACCGAAGTCGCACAACCGCCTCTCAAAGCTTTAGGAGATCCTCCGGCCAGAATCAAAACTCAAGTTGCTGCAACTTATTCTCATGATTTTCTGATCCGTGATCTTGAAACATTCACGGCACTTGCAAAGGGTTACATTTTTGAAGGGAAAAACCGACAAGAAATTTGTGTGTACAACTCTGGAGTAGGTGACCTTCGTTCGGGTGTACCAGTTGGAATTTTCATGCCACTTAGGTTGCCCTTGCGGTTGGGAATGATGCTGTGGCCCAAGTCTGGTCTCTTCTCGGTGCCGCGATGTCCGATTATCTTCCAGGAGACACACAGTCTTCAGCGAATTCGGCGTCTAATGACCCAGAGAAGAAAATTCACAATGCTGAGAATCCTGCATCCAATTTGACGGAATACGTATTCCCGGCTTCCTTAAGCAGTGGATACGCTCGTGATGCTTCGTCACATCAAAAAATCAGCCCAGGTCGGAGGTCTACAGGTGGATCTATCATACGAATGCCATCTCACTCTGTGTCACGCCACCGGACACCTGCTTCATCCGCATCGCCCTCACCAAGACACCCACCTGTCTCATTACCTCCCATCACACCTCGTAGACCGTCCATTTTTACTCGACGCAATTCAGCAGATACCGGACGTGCTGCAATGTCCCGACAGCCGTCCGTTAGCCTTGGAAATTCCAATGCGCACAGCCACAGTGCTAGCCCAAGCGATCGGAGTACGCCGAGGCATGTCGGTGAAGGCGTATTAGATTCGGATTCGTCCTCCAGTGGAAGTGACGGGGACGGTGAAGGAGACGAAACTGCTGGTGTCAACTCAACTGACGATGAATCTGGCTTCAAACCCCACATATCGCCAGGATCAGGGGGGCCTGGGTCGACCACGTCATCTGTGCTCAAGCCATTGACCACACCAAGCCCTTTATCAAGGGCATCTAGTAACATGTGGAATGTTAACGTGGACGAGTTCAAAAGAGTACATGGAGAGAATGACGACGAGGACGATCTTGACACTTCTCCTTCACCTCAGTCAACAAGCGATACGGAGACGGATTTGATGAAATCAATCTCGTCTCGGAAACTCCTTGGCTTGCGATCAAGGTCTCATTCTAGTTCCATAAAACGTACGAAGAGACCCAGTGTGGGCCGGCTGACAAAGTCCAGAAGTCGAAGTTCTACTGTCGCCTCACTAGCTGCGCAACCTCAACGTCCAAAGCCACTAATGCACCAGGATTCACACAGCAGCATAAAGACTGTTACCGCCTGCGAAACTTCTTTCCACGAACAACATAATGGCGATATACGAGCTGACTTGGATCCCCCCGGTCAAAACGAAGAGTCTCGACCGGGACATAGTAGGCAAAAGTCAACTCCAATATCTGAATTTATGCTCAATTCAAGAAAGAAAGGTGCCAATTCGAAGGATTATGACAAAGAGGATGAAGCGTTCCTTGAAAAGAGTCGTTTGACTGAAAGAAGGATCGAGCTTATCCGTGCGGACGATAGAAGGTTTAAAATAACAACTTTAATCGCATTGAAGGAAACTCTTGAGGAGTTTGCAGAGGAGGTTTACAGCACACCTTTTGAGCGGGATGAATTTGCAAGCTTATATCCATTTTTATAGGGTGATGTTCAAATGTGTTCAATGCTGGCCCTGGTTGCGGGTAAAGAACTGGGTATTTCCAGATCTAGGGCAACTAGATTTGTGGATTCTTACATCGGTAAGTTCAATTCTTGAGACTCAACGGATTTCTGCCTGAAGCACGAGATTGCAGAAATTCTTACTCGTTTCCGTCTACATCATTGCGCTGCTTATTTGAGAAAATTTTGCGACATTCATGATGTACGGAAGAAGACTTTGGTGAGATTTTTACCCATGTATGTCCAATTCATCAATATCTTACCCTTCAATCTGCAGCTCGAGACTACCATCTATACTTCATGTGGTAGATGCAGAAAGCCTCTCTCAGTTCCAGCCGGATCCTCACGGGTGGGCGAACTCAATCGAGGACGATATGCTTATTGTTCAACTTGCCAAGCGCCCTGTGTGGTGTGTTCAATATGGTACGTTTTTTTATCTTCCTGGCAATTTTAATAATATTCATGAACGCAGTCGTCTCCCGGTCCGGACGATGCTTTTCCAATGTCCGATCTGCAATCACGGAGGCCACCAAGCCTGCTACAGAGATTATTACATCCAGTACCCGATGTTTGACTTGCCGACTACACTTCCATCTCCAAGAAATGTTAGAGGACGCCAATTACCAAAACGACCACCTCCCAGTGTAGTTGAGGATGACTCGGCTTCCACGATCAGTCATAGTAGTGCTGTTGAGGCTCCTGTCATGCAGAATCTGGAGGAACCTAGCCGAACAGCCAAGTTGAGAGGACATCCTTGCGCTGCGGGATGTGGACACTTTTGTTGGGCAGTCAGTAGTTTCGATTTCTGATGTTCAAAACTACTTTGTTTATGTTGCATGTGATTCTTCTTATTAACCTTCTCTGATCCACACTGACTGACGTTTCAACGCCCAGCAAAAAATCGCTCCACTGATTTGATCGCCGTTGCCTGTCAAATGAATAGGGTGCACATTTGGTTGTCCTTGACTTGAACATATCAGGTTACCTGCATACATATAGACTGATGGGATTTAGTTTTGCAAAACAATTCATTGATGTCCCAAAGCCTGGTATCTATTCAGAATCAGCAAGGGCACTGGGATTGCCACGTTCATCGCTATTGGCGTTTGATGTAGAATCCCAGACCACTGTATTTCGGGCTTCCTTTCTGGAAACCGCATCGTAAAATTGTGGTATTAGTTGCAGAATGGAGAGAAAAAATGATTTCTGATAGGCACGAGTGGCGATTGCTGTGCTGGATACTTGGGATGAGTCTGTGGCCGGAATGTGTCAAAGGTTTTTTAGGTTTACTAAACCCGAGTCTTCGGGTTTTCAGGTTTTCAGAAACCCCCAAAACCCAAAACTAAAATGACACTTTGCTGATGCCATTGTATGGTAGCAAACGATCGGACGTGTGCTGGGCTGTTTGCATGTCAATTCCGTCTTTCGTCCCTATCTGATTCTCGTCGTGTATGACTTTCGAGTCGCGCACAGGTTGTTATGTGGGGCCGCACGTCATCGATGTGTCGTCGCCTAGGGAAATATAATAACCCTCTTCTCCTTCTATTGGCCCGGCATGCCTACTCTTACTAATCTCGAAGGACTCGCTCTCCACTCCCCGTCAACCCAGATCGTCGGCACTCCGTTCGATTCTCCTTCCAAATTCGAATATCCCGTCTCTTCTGCAGAATCCACGTCTTCCCATGCGTCGCCATTGACATTCCCTATCCTTCTCTCGGGGGGCTCGTTCCCGTTCTTCTCGGCTTCGTCTTCTGCGCAGCTAACTCTTCTCGGTCTCATCCACTCCGAAGTTTCATCCTCGTCTTCGTCGTCTTCTACTTCTTCGACATCGTCCTTTAAGCCTGTCCACCCAAAACTCAAACCTCTTGCCAACCCTCCCATTCCTCCCTCGTTGGTGAAGAAACGCGCCAGATGGAGCTTGGGAAAGGGGCGAAGGAAGAACAGCTTTGAAGGACAAGATGAAACGTCTCTAGAGGCTGCGTTGAGGGGCGAGCATGATGGGGTCTTGCTTCCAAGAGACGAAGGGGGTAGGGCTAAACACTAGCACACCTCTGCAAAGGCACTGCATACTCGTCCTTTTCAAGTCGCAATTCCCCTTTTTTTTAATTTTTTTAATCAACTACCCCTCCTTACGGACATACACGACCGTCCACTCCCTGTTCCGCACTCCCTTGTATCAAGTACATCTGCCCTCCCCCGCCCCTCCGCTGCTCTCAGTTTTCGTATTCACGTGCTTGTGCTTTTTATTCTTCATCACATATATTATACACGAACTTGTTTGGACCCCTTTCTCTTTTTTTTTTTTTTTAGAACAAAACTTTCTTGAACGTTCAACGTCTGTGTTTTTTGCTTCTTTCATTAGTGCTTTGCGCTCAATTTTTTTTTTTAAAATCCTCACAGTCAGTCAAGTCCTCGGCACCCGACCCATTCCTCATTTCACCCATTCAGTAACTCTTTTTCATTCTCCAGTGACAAGTCTCTTCCACAACGACTTCGTTGAAGTTTTTAGCTGTGCTAGTTTGGTCTGTTTATCTTTTTGGGGCAACAAAGGAAATTAACTCCCTTTGAAGGTTTTGATGTGGGAGGCATCTGCGATCTCTTCCGACGTCTTTCTTTTCGGGTTGCCCCCCTGGCCCTTTTTTTGCAGTGTCAGTTAAAGGAGCCTTTTTCTTTTTCTTCCCTTTTTTGATGTGATCTTACACAAAGTACGTAAGATGTTGAAAGGTTTTTGGTTTTGCGATATTAGGAATCGAAAATAATAATGAATTTGTTGCGATCGGCGGTGATATCACTGATCAGATCATTTCTATTTTTCGGTCCAGTGCAGATACAAAATCTATAGACTTGAAAATTAGCAGGAAAATGACCATAAAAAGTCATGTAAACGTTTTTTCAAACATTATCAGCCCCCTCGAATTTAGAGCATCTGCATCCCATACCCGGCGGAAGATGGCATTGTCACCTTCGATCATGATCAGACGGAACGGCCGCCATCTATGATCTATCGAGCAGAGTCCTTTCGCAGTCAGCTTTTTATCCTCCCAGACGGAAAGTCTGCATTTCGACTTCGAATTTTCTGCTAGGGGGGAAATATCACACACTCAAGGATGTATTGCACACAATCTACCGTATTAGCCTCACACAGACAGAGTTCGAAATTCTCTCTCATGGCCAACGGTGTGGGTCCTTGGCAAGGCTGAGGTGTAAGACTGTTTCGATGGGGATTGACGCAGGCGGCAGGGCAACTTGTGCATAACTTATAAGAGACTTATGGTTGCGTAGTAGGCTTGCATACTACCTGAAGGAAGTTTTGTACAGGGTAATTTATTAGTGAACAGTACTACAATATCTTTTATCGTTCTGCGTGTATATATCTTGACTGAAACTGGTATAAGTCAAGTAAAGTGGTGACTCAATCCACATGCTCGACGAAGGAACTTCCTTTCGGTCTGCCAACCTCAGCCCGATTCTCTTCCGTCTCTTTGTTCGAAGGTCCAAAGAGGTTAAATTTACCTGAACGAGACCGGTGTTTCTGCTTTAGACTCGAAGCAGAAGAGGTGGACTCTGATTCATGCTCGTGCGCGCTGTTGATGGTAGGCATTTTCACAAATTTTCCTTTTGTAATACTGTGCTTTGGAGGGGAGGCGTCGGTGGTGTTATTGGCCGTGACTTTCTGTGTTGTCGAAAGGCCAGTGGCGGAAGATGTTGAACCGGTCTGCTTCATTTCATCAGACGTCATACCCGCTCCGGGCTTAACCTGCTCCGCATCCTTAGGACTAACGCCTGATCTCTTCGCCCTCCTCATCAAGCTCTTAAACCACCCTTCACCATCTTCTTCCACCCCCCTTTCCTTGCCATTCACATCTTCCACCCCACGCATCCTCACAAACTCCTCACCTCTAACCCTCAAAAACTCTTCCAAAAGCATCGCATTCCTCGAATTCGCCTTGTAGATTGCCAAAACTATATCACCGACGATGGGCAGAAACCCCACGCCGATGCCGACCATGTTGTTCATGACCATGCGGCTGATGAGCCAGGCGGGGAGATCGGCCTGGCGCGCTTTGCGGATGATGAGGGAGTAGGAGAGGAGGAGGTCGACGGAGGGCCCGAGGATGGGGAAGAGGAGTGCGAGCAAGAATGTTGGGCCGAAGCGGAAGCCAAGGATATGCATAGACTTGTCGAGGTGGTGTGCGCGAGTTTGAATGGCGCGAAGGATGAGTTGGTCACGTTTGGAAAGGCCGTGGGGCGGGATCCGCTGCAGAATATGTAAAGTTGAGTGTTAAAAAAAAGAGATAAACTGAACCATACCTTCCTCTTCTTTTTCTTGCCGCTCTCGTTCGTATAATACTCAAAAAGCGGATCTGCAGGTGTGTACTGCTCAAGATTCCGCGCGAAGAGATTCTGGCCATAGTGCTCGCCCGCTTTCTTGAGAATCATCTTGCTCATCTTTTGCTAACGACAAATTCAAGTTGTTCAATGAGACGGTGAAGGAGATGGTGGATCCACAGGAAACAACGACGGCATGGCTCCTCTCTGTAAATAAAGTAAACTGCGGAGCATCAAGTTGGCGCAAGTCACGGTGGACGAGGCTTGGCTGTACATGAGAGGACCGCAGCTGTGGAGGGCAAAAGGGTGACGTGTGTTTTCATCAAAAGTTGCCAAATGAGGATAATACGCTCCATACCTGCCAGTGGCGTTGTCGTTTTCTGGTGTAAAATAGATGAACCTCAGCTTACAAAAGAGAGCGTCGTCACTTGGAAGTCTCCAAAGTGATGTCATCACACGGTCCCATAGTCCCCAGGAGCAATGACGTCTTGAGAATCTCTAGACAAGCCATCGCTGGACAGAATACGCCAGCTGGGTCGAACCTTGACAAGGGACAGGGTAGAGGGTGCCGGTGAACCTTTCAGCTTCCTCTCAGCTATCAGACCAAGCTTGATGCAGAACGGCGTTGGTTACCCAACTATATGCTGTCGAAACAGTAATTGGTAAGTCGTCACCAACATGCCAGCCTGGACATGGGTTTCAGGGGACAAATGGAACGTCGAAACAATTAACTTAAGGCCAGTCTGCTCGATGCAGTACACCAAATGAAGACATTGCGGTGTTGCCGAGCAGGCAAGATGTGAGCAGGTTGGTACACAGTGTGTAAGAATGTGGCAGACTGAGATAGGGAAGTACACCACTAATTTACATCCAATGCCACTGCCCGCTGCTCCGACTCGGTCTGCCAACACATTCTTAACCATTATTTTTCACAAAGTGTACCGTTTATGTAAAGTGTGAGAAGTTTTTAGGTTCTAGTTCTTACAACATCACCTCATTATGTCGTCCGTATGGTATTCGACATAACTATTTTCCACTTATGATTCACGATTTATGCAGAACGTTTCAAATTTCAGTCCTCCATTCAGTGGTCTCCCACCCTTTAACGTAGCCCTCTTTGAAGCAAAAGCTAGGAGGGGCTTATCGTTCGACCAGATCGCGACGCAAATAGGAAAGGACGAGATTTGGGTCGCAGCGGCCTTCTATGGTCAGGTAATACAAGATACAATTACAGATCATCATCGTTCCTTGATATTGGTTTAGGCCAAGTTTTCGGAGGAAGAGATAAAGGCAGTCTGTGACATCCTAGAGCTCGATCTTGCAACTGCCCAGAGCCAGATTGGAGATCATTGGTGGCCAAATCGAGGACTAGGTCCCATGCCGCCTCAGGATCCTGTTATCTATCGGTTGTACGAGGTGGATACATGTTGTCGGTTCCCTAACCAGTACTAATTAATGTTTAGGGCATTCTCGTCTATGGTCATGCTATCAAAGTGCGTCAGCTGCCACCCAATCAATGAAACTTCATTCAAGTACCACTACCATTAGGCAGTCATTCATGAGAAGGTATTTATTCTGTCGGGCCCTATTGATGACTCGAACTTATCACATTCACAGTTTGGAGATGGTATAATGTCGCTCATAGACTGCAAGGTCGAAGTGGCCAAGAAGCCAGATCCAAAGGGTGATCGTGTCGTGCTCACTTTTGAGTATGTCACCAGAGTTTTTCTCTTGACTGATGTCACTTACCGCCGTTCAGCGGAAAATTCTTACCATACGCGACATGGTAATTTGCTTCATGATCAGGTACTTACTTTTGTATAAAAACATCATAGGCAGCGTTGTGATCGATTGTTCTTCTATGTTCCAAGCGTTTCTACTACGAATTTACTTCTGGATCGGGATGTCTTTGTCTTCATCTCATCGCTGAACACGACCGGCTTCGTATAACCTGTCTTTCTGTATTGTCTTCAGTATATCTATTCAAACTCGAGATCTGCTTTAGTTGATGCTATTTGTCAGTCAATCCGAATCAATTCCCTATATTATGTTGGATATTTAAGACTTTATGCGCCGCTTTCGTGTTCAAGCACGCTCTTTCGGGCCCCTGACCCTCTTCGAAAATTGGGCCAAGAAGCGTAGAAAACTATCACAGTATTAGACGACGATGACTTGGACAAAACTTGAAGGGATATAAATCGGTTTCAACTTGAAATTGTGCCGCTACTTCAAGGCTTAATAATACGGCCGATACACAGTCAACGATGATAAATGGATAGTAGTAGACAGATGATTAACTGAATAACCGTTGAAAAAAAAAGAGCCTGAAGGTCTTTATAAAAGATTTCGCTCAGGCTTCTTCTATCATCCGTGAGTGAGGTCGAAAAAAAATTCCAATAGCCCACCGCGAGGGTCGAACTCGCAGCCTTCAGATGCCCGAAGCTATAAGAGTCTGACGCTCTATCCGATTGAGCTAGGCGGGCTTTGTTGATAGTTACCACTCTGTACCACTAGGTTCTATATCACATAAAATACTACTTTCTCAAGCGAATCAATTCAAAAGTTCAATTAAACCCTCAGGTGTACTGCAAGATGGTGAACAAGGCGGTATCGTAAAAGATGATACCATATTAATTGGCATGTGTGATATCCAACAAGATAAATGCTAGAGCGTGAAGAAGCCCTCAAAAAATATGATAAATGTCCAAAGAATTGAACGAAAAGACGATTCTGGTCATGATTCAACGTATAAAGAGCATGAAGAGGACAAAAACGTGGACAAGGTTCAAAGCAAGATGCTACTCCTCTCAGAACCGCCGTAAGGTGGACATGCGGCGTCTGAGACGCGTGAAAAACTTCTCATCAGCCTTTGCCTGCTGCGAGAAATTCGAAGATAGGTCCGGTTTGGGAGGAGTCGAATCAGAAGGGTCGGAGGCGGAGAGGGTGAATGCTGATCGGAGGTCGGAAATAGAAAAGGAAGGTCGTCTAGGTATGGGAGATGGAACTGGCTCGCTTATGGAAACACTTTCCCTTGGAAGATTTGCTGCTGGGAACGAAGACGGGGGAGAGCTGAACCTCCACGTTGTCCGACCAATTGAGCGGTTGTCTGTGCTCTTGATGCCCATGCGGGACGAAAGAGAATCAGGGAGGGAAGATAGCATGCTTTGCCTTTGTTTGGATTTATGTGTTGGAAAAGAAGAGGAGTCAGTAGATGATGTATTCTCCGAGCAAGACGAGGTAAAGTTATCCAAACTAAACGTGGCCCGTGGTAGCCTTGAAGTCAGGTTCTCTGATGGATTGTCAGGATTTCGCAGCTCGGGGTAACCGGTCGGAAAGATTGAGTCGAACTCTGCCAACAGGTCGTTCACATAGTCAGGGATGGAAACGACCAGGTTTTTGAGTATTTCCTCTTCTGAAAGTTCCACTGTTTCTCGCCAAATGGTAGCCGTGCCAGTTACATCCGTGGAATGAAGCGATGGAGTGGAAATAGAGGCGTCGGAAATTGACATCGGTGGTGGTGCAGGACTGGCCAAGTCAGTTGTCAAATAGGGTTCAGAAAGATAGAGGGGGCTTGGGGACGGTGGAGTAGGGGAGGTTTCAGCGGTGTGCCATGTCTTTTGTACAAGGGTAACGGTGGGTGTGGTCTGAAGTGGTCGACGTCGCTGCAAAGGGAGTAGAAGTGGAAGGAGGGTATCGTGACGATGAATCCGGGACAAGCTGCCCATTCTATCTGTTTTAACTTCTCGATTTCGGTGCGGCTGCCTCCGAGTTGAAATTCTATGGAGAGAGAACTCCAAGAAATTGGCAAGGTTTGAGTTTGACTTCGCATTAGAAGACCGACGCGGAAGAGTCTGGGTCTGAGCTAAACTTAATGGTCCCATGGATAAACACTGCTGGAGGACTTTGGAAAGTTCTTCAGCAGCTAGCAGCCGCTTTTCGTGCAGCCAACGCTGGTGTTGGAGGGTTTGGTATTCTCGAGGCTCAATTGTACGATCAGCCAGTAGTGTCCTCAATTTCTGCACAGCTTCGTCGGCGTCGGAAATACGAGCGTTCAGAAGAGAAATAGTCTTTTTCAGAGTATGAATCTGGAGCTGGGAGGTGGGCAGCTCTTGCTGAGAAAGTCGAAACGAATCCGCTACAGCTTGCTCTGCTTGAGTATAGCGTGTCGATCTGCGAACGGCTGCTTCCTCCCTCCAGCGTAACTTGTCTTCATGAACATAAACAGGTCGCTCTTGGGGAATAGAAAGTTGATCCATGATTCTAACGACCAATGTTAACAGAGACAGCGGTAAAAAAAACAACAGACATACGGCTGGTTGTCAACTTGTCCTAGTACCCCGTAAACCGATAGAAAGCGTTAATTTGTTTCTAAACCTGGATAAAACTCTTGAGTAATGTCAGAAGAGAGGGTTAGAGTGATAGTACTTTAAGAACGCCGGCGCTAGAATACATACTATTTCAGAAACTGTAGTTAAACAGTCCTTAATGAAATACAGTGCTGAGCAACGAGGGAATTTTTCTAGGCATGTAAGAAAGGCCTAGGAATTCTGCAGGGACAATGGAAAGGTTGAATCGTCCGCGGTAACGTGATATATTACATAATTGCATACATTTCGAAATTCGCCCACACAATTCTAGAGACCTTGAAGCTTTGATGCACGGTAAAAAAGATATATATTATCCTGACCAGCGCTAATCACGAAATATACAGCTAACACCGCTATTAAATGATAGTATATCAATGCCTAACGCATCAGTTCTCCCTGTCAACAGCTCAAGGAGGCCTTCCCTACGAAAGACCACCGAACCAGGCAGGGTTGACTACCTTGCTCTAAAAGAACATTTTCAACTTTCCTATGAAGTTGGATTTGCTTTTGTTGGATTTTTGGAGAGGGCCCGAACTGCGGAATACTCCCAAACCGCGGGGAGCAGCTCGATGTTCTATCATACTTGGGTATATCTCGCCCTTTGGCGAGCGTTCCACTTTCGGAGACCCAGATGAGGAAGAAAAGGATAGGCGAGACACAATTGCCGTGAAGTGTTGCCACGTCGAGGTTTTACCTTCCCTCCGTGTTGGGGGCGATGGTGGACTGGCAGTTGGCACAGGAAGTGTTATTGGATTAGTCTTGGATGGATTATTAAGCCCAATTCGCTGAGCGGGAACAGGAGCACGGGCGTGCTTCGCCGTTGGTCGTCGAGCATTTTTCTGAGTCCGTGGACCCTTTTTTGAGCCGGGTTGTACGCCGTTGATGCGAGGCGACAGGACAAGGGGAGAAGAAATTGATGGTAGCAAAGGCGAGATCCCTTTTGTTTCTTCAGGTATGTCCGAGAGTTTACGCCCTCCGAACTTGCGTTGGACGACGTTGACTTTTCGACTTTTTGTGCGGGAGTAGCCTTCTTCCATTTCCTCTGGTGCCAATTGCGCCAGATTTTGACATTCCTCGGCTGTTGAGAGCTGCCCATATGCCTGATGTTCAGCTGATGGATTCCAACTGCTTGGTAGTTTTTTTATTAGACTTAATGGCAGGCCTAATCCGAGACCTGCCAATGTCCCTGCAGTTGAACTAGGGACAAATTCCCGTTTGGCACCACCGTTGCGGAAAGATTCAGTGGCAGCGGGATGGGAAGACTTCACCGTCACAGTCTCAGGAAGACCGCTGAACGATGGGAAATCGTCCGCGCTCTTTTCCGAGGTGGTTTCGATGGTGCAACCTTGATGTAACCCGCGGCGAGCAGCTGAGGGCAGCACAGGTGCCTGTGGGATATACCGCTTGTATTTCATTCCGGTCGCTGGTTTGGAGAGACCACGTAAAGACTCTATCTCAGGATAACATTAGAAGAGCAGGCAAATTATCAGCATGGTCACCAGGAAATTAGACAACGAAGACTCACCAGCCCTTCTCAAAGAAATAGTCGATGGAATGGGCTTGTCTTGTGGTTTCTTTGCGAAAGAATCGTAGTTCTGTTCGCAAATTGTACCAGCAGACTCTTGCCTTGACCCCGACATATGACGAGAAGTCTTGGTGGATCCTTGAACGGTATTATTTTTGAAGGCGGAGCCAGATTTGAAGACAAACTCACCGAGGGACTCTCCTGGATAAATATCTAGACCGAAGTCGGCGATTGGAGAGCCCGCTGTCGATTTGGTACCTTGAATGTGAATTGCTGGAGATGTATACCGGCGAAACACTTACCAAGGGGTTTTCCTGGTATAAGGGTGGTTGCGTCATGTCTGGATTCGTCAAGGTCCACAGGGATCACGGGAATCTCTGGGTCATGAGCATCGATAGACGGGGAGGATTGTAGGCTCCGCTCTGCGGCATCTCCATGTCCAAGGTTCACTACGGCTTGAGTGCTCGTGGAAGAGGCTGTGAGACCAGCAAGCCCTTCCAAAATGACTTCCCAGGGTGAACGTGCAGGTTCGAACGGCGGTACGTATCGTCGATCGTCATCTAAAACTGCATCAACGAGGGCGTTGAAAGGAGAATCAGCTGCTTCAACATGAAGGGAGTCGGCGATGGAAACGCTTGAAATTGCGGTGCTAATACCGATACCATCCACCGCGCATTTCTGGTTGGAATCGATCAGCCGATTGTCTTCGCGAACCTCTTGCAACAGACCAGTTGCGGCTACGCCAGGAAGGAATTCCTCGACGTAAGGTTGCGCGTCAGAAGATGCAGAAGGAGATGCAGAAGCGGGTGTCGTTGCTTCTTTGATGGTCGGTGCAGGAATGTCAAAGCCCAATCCGACGACAGGAACAGCCTGGCTCGTGTCGCGTCGGGGTATATTCTCCTCGATGATTGAATTTAGGCGAAGGTCATCGTTCTCAAGACCAGCTGCTATCTCGAGCCTCATTAAGTCGGCAACGTCGAGATCCTGATGCAGTACCAAAGTAGGTAGCGGCCGTCGACTACGAAACAGGAGCGAGGAAACTGACATGATAGGAGAACTGAAGGTAGGATTGAAATCCATATGTGAATGACAATAGATGACCGGAGATGTAAAAGGCGATTTGTTCAATTGCAAAGGAGACATGACAATTTGCGAGATTGAATCAAACGACGCTGTATCCGAAGTCAAAAAGGAAGGACAGTCCCATTCGACATCCACAGGCGGTATCACCGGCTTAGGAGGACAGACTAAATCGATTGCATATTGAAATGGAGAAAGGACGACATCCCCCTCAAGTAGCGATGGTTGTTCCTTGGGAGTCGCTGAAGTTTTCGAGTTGTCAGGTTCAGAGGCGTCGGTAAGTATGTCCGAACCCTCGTCGGCCTCCAATATGACTTCAAGAATAGGAACATTAATTGCTAGTCGTACGGAGTCGCGTTCCTTAGGAGTCGTTGGCATCTGAAATTTGTGCTTTGTCAGTCAGGAAGGAATAGACGAGGAAGGCACTGTACCTCAAGAACTGCCTGAGAACCGAGCTCGAAATCTTCTGCATAGTCTTCGACCCCCTCTCGCGCATCAGCAGCAGGGGTCTCACTCTTCGTTGAAGTCGAACGCTTTCCCTCAACAGAAGTCAACCCAGAGTCGATCCTTTTTTCCATAATTTCCATCGCTCGCCGACAATTGTCTGTCGGTTTGGCCTTAATGAGTCTGTTGCGTAGGGCGACCACGGCATCAAAATCCTTGTCGTCCTGTTGATATGCAGCGTCAAACCCGCCAGTATCAAGGTGGAATGCCTCATCGAGATCCCGCAAGATCGCTTGTCGCGCATCATAAACGGCATACTGCGCTTGGAAAGCTGTGAAGTGTTGTCTCCATTGTTCGTCCTTCAGACCATCCCAAGCAAAGTCAGAAAACTGCAGCAATGGTTCAAGCTGAGGGTCGTCGCCGAAAATGGAGTCCACAGAGCCGAGAGGTGTAATGAGAGGGGTAGCATCTGTGAAAGTCGAGCCCTTTGATAGTCTGTCAAAACCAGCAGAACTATAAGATGACACCGACGAGAGAGACGAAGAAGAAGTCGACGCCCTCTGGGGGTCAGGGACCTGAAGGAGACCGGGAGGGTTTGGGTCCAAGAAATTCGTATCAGGCATGATATAAAGGAATGTACTTCGATTGGGAAAGAAGACAGCGGGGCATAGATTCTAGAATTAAATATCCAGCATATTATAGGAGAAGGGCGACGTCGACTCGGACTGACTGCAGAAGGCGATGTTGAGCAGACGAATTTCAAAGGGGCACAAATGGCATCAACTGAAGTGAAATACCAGTCTGAAACTATATAGATAGATCGCTGTACGAGACAATACAGAAAGACAAGAAATTATTAACACGAGGCCTACGAGTCGTTCTGTAAGAGACGATACTGATTGTCTAGCGTTGTAACAATAAAACGATGATCGAATAGTAAATGTCATGCCAAAGAAACACGCGTAGTGCTAACGAAAAGCAAATGACTAGTACCGACGGTGTTGTGTGCGGATTCAGACTGAGTGACTGAGTGACTGAGTCGGCTTGTTCGTGTCCATAAGGTGATTTGCACTTCTTACGCGTCTCCGCCTTTCTATGGCAGTTTTCGCTCAGATATTTCGCCTTGTTGGACTAAACTGCTATACCGTATTTGTTTGCTCTAATACTCCGCATGGATAAGGGCCATATTACGAATTGAACGCGGACATCCGTTCCAATACAATGTACCTTGCTGGAAGTTTTAACCCTACTGAAATGCTCTTGCCAGTGACAGTGCTTGAAGCGGAATCCCAATTCCCAACAATCTGTAGTCACGGTTTCATTGGGGAAAGGAAATGTAGAATTAGAGAACCGCGATATCTATCGGAAACCCTACTTCTATTTGGGTGCTCGCAAGACGGTCAATTCTCGGCTGAGCCCACGCTTTCGAAAAGGGGAAGTCCTCTTAGACTGGTATTTGTAAAGAGCGATTCAATATCATTATTACCAAGTTGCCCAGTCGTCGTCGATACCTTGGGTCGACGTGCAGCAACCCGACATATCCGCTCATACTAACCAAGCGGTACAAGATCCCAGAGCAAATACGGCCAGATACCTGTGATGGCCACTTCCTCAATGTATAACAAGGGCACGGCGAATATTTTCGTTATCCACTGTACGAGATCACGAAGTTTGACATTGTTTAACCCCGCTTTTTTACGCCCAAGGTACCGCAGTGTGATGGTGTTTTCCTTTTCTATTCAGGTAACCTTGCTTACATAAACAATGGCGTTTACTTATTGTCTCTTCTGCTATAATAAATCTCATCCATAAAAATGATACAGTGCTTCGATTTCTTGCCACATTCTGTCACAGGTGGACTTTCTCTCTCTTTTTCCCCTTTTCCCTTGGCGGTCTCTGGTTCTGGTTAACGATTTTTTGACGGACTTTTTGACGACCTTTTGAACGATGCTCGTTCCTATTGCACTTATACTAAGCT
>QDKV01005165.1_pt1 | contig 30713 bp, 33 predicted proteins | sample 1861101 | NCBI WGS metagenome assembly QDKV01 (sample SAMN04275158, study PRJNA302643) | Fungus metagenome, whole genome shotgun sequencing project. | isolation source: fruitbody | host: Mallocybe terrigena | place: Sweden | collected 2013 | reverse complement strand
ATTCATGTCGCCAACAAAATTTACACATGGGGATCTTGCTCCAAGGAATATTACGGTGAAGAAAGATGGCACTATCACGGTCGATTGGGATAGTGCTGGGGTAGTTCCCAGAATATTTGAAAGCTGATTTTACACCTCATGCACCGGGTGATTGGATTTCTAGGATTGGGGAGATACGAAGAGCAAATTACAGGAGAGAGGCAGCTTTGCTCTCTTTGTGGATATATGTTGACCGAGTCTGAAGCATAACTTGATATACTGCTTGCTTCCCAAAAAAATCTTTACCATCGAAATTAAAGAAAATAGGAACGTTAAGATCCTCACAGACATGAGAATCATAATCAAAAGATGATTCACCATATTCCGGCAGGAATATCATACAATCCAACAAAGGTATTATTCTAGTTCTAAGGATGTACAACTTCGGCGACTGCCACCTCTTTCCATTTGGCGTATGGAATTGTTCTGCCGTCTGGTATTGGTTCGCAGATGGAATGACGCCTGCTTGGATACTGATCTAGATTCTAGAACGTTGCAAGACCAATTATGCAACAACTTCGGTGTTGAAAATTTCGCACCTTTTGTTGTTGTCGGTTATTATCATATATCTGAAATTGGAGCGAAAGACGGTCAACGAAAACTTGAATGGATTTGTGTAGATAACGAAAAAAAAAAAGTTGCCACTGATGAAAGTGAACTTGGAAATTGCGATTTTTTAAAAAACCGTATGGAAAAAAGTGAACAATTTGTGTCACGAAGATTGAATATCGATTGGCGGTTTATATACTTTTGAAAGTGGACTCGGCTCAGACGACATGATGGAAGTGATGAATGCTCCCCCATTCGTGTGCCCAATCGGAATGGCTGGCGGCTTCCGTCGCTTCGGAGGGGCTGGAGCAGGCCGACGATGGGGCTTTGAAGATGCGATGGAACCCTCTGAGTTGAGGGAGGAAGTAGACGGCGTTGGTGAGATGGACGGAAAATGAGAATGGGATGGGGACGGTGGATGCCGTTCCCCATCCGTATCCAGTGAGTTATAGCGCGAAGAGTTGGCCACTGGTGGTATACTGGTCGCGCTCCTCTTAGGAGGCTTGGGAGGTGGTACATTCTTCGCGGTGTACGCGAGTACAGGTAGACTTGACACACTTGCATTGCTAACCCATTGAACCTGATCAAGAGGGCACCGAAGTACCTGCTTTGGAATATCGGAGCGCAACATCAAGTTTTCGACGCTCTTACTGTATTTCAACGTTTTCAAATGGCCACCCGAGGAGTCAAGGCGCCTCGTCGCCGCCAAAGAGGTTTTCTCCGGCGGATCAGACGATGATGAAATCTCGCTTGTCGGACTGGCGGCACGCTGAACAGAATTTTTGCGTAGCTCCATAAGCTGCACACACCATTTACCCGATAGACACCGTTCTACTAAACGACTGGTCGTTGGAGAGACATCGCGAATTTTTGTGTTGCCAACCATTGATTCGAGCATACCAAGAATCTGCGGTCGCTTATATGGAGTTTCGCGAAGCTGCGTCTTGGTCAGGAGTGGGTGAAGAACTCGAAGATAGGTATGTCTTAACTGGATAGTCTTGTTCAGAAATGAAGGATATAATGAATATCAAAAGCCTAACCGATTCACTATTCTCATCCAAATCCGCCAGTTCTCGAAGGAAAACGTCCACTAGCACACACAAATCGTTTGTGTAAAAATACTCTGCTGTCAAATTGGACGAGAACAACACGTAGAGGATTTTGAGGATCAAGAGCTTCACACAGTCGTCTTGAGGAGTACGTCCTACCAAGAACTGTCGATAAAGGTGAAAATCATAACCATTTCAGAACTTACGAGCTCGATTCAGCATAAAAATCATGTTTTCTCCAAACGTTTTAGTTGATCTCAGACGTCGCATGAGGACCCGGATGACTCGGTTCGTGTGTTCGGGAGAGTCCTTTGACTGTCCCTTTGTCTCTTCGTCACCTAAGCCAGCGACCATAAATTGCTCGTTTAAGGCAATCTCGAGGAGTATTAGAGTATGGCAGAGAATGCAAATTAAAAATCTTACAATGAGTTTTATCACTGAATAGTTGAACGTCTCATCTTGCATGAACTTCGTCTGCTCAACGAGATCGAAAAGGTAATCAATGAGATCATCATCAAATATCTCTGAAACCAAAAAAAAAATGTCAATCGAAAGTCTGAAAGGTTTGGATTCTCAGACCCACTTAGGTCTTGCACAGACAAGGTCTGTACTTTGCACACTTCGTAAAGCAACTTGACACAAAGGCTCCTAAGCTTGGCTTCGATAGGTATAGGAATAGAGCTGAAACTGGAACTGGAACTTCGACCAATGTGTGTCCCCACGTAAGTATCTTCAACATCTGGATCTATTTCCACGAGGACATGATCCATCACGAGTGGCAGTAAAGGTTGCCAACGTTTGTAAGATCGAAAAAATTCGGCTCGACGATGACCATGGTAGTAAAAGATCTCGTACGAGATGTAAAGAATGTGAGGGTCCGTAGTCTGACTTTGATTGTAAGTTAGGTTCGAAAGAGAAGTTTAGTACCTTTTGGGCATCTCCCGCGATTATCTCACACATCCTCTCCGAGTGAAATTGAAAAAGCTCTGAGTCCAGTAGAATCTCCATAGCATGCTCCAGCTGTAGAGGACTTTGTAGGTACTGCTCTACAACGATAAATAACAAGAAAAGGATTAGTTCAACCTGCTTCGAGATGTTTTTCAAGAAACACGTGCCATGATACGTCGAGCACAACGCGATGAACCGCCGTAAAGTAGAATCCAGTAAAGAAAGCGTTGGCGGTTCGTATGGAGGGAATGTTAAGAAATCCTCGAGCTCTAAAATAAACCAAGAATCAACGTGAAATCGCTGTTCCAGTATTCACAAGTTGCTCACCCGACCAGAACTGTTGAGCGGATTCAATTAGGTATGTGATACCCAAGTCATCTTGCATGGTGAGAACGGGTGCCGTGGTATTGCCTTGAGCCAGGTTAACCATGGTCAACGTCGAGGAGTGTGTTCTATTCTATGGTTTCAAGTGCGCCAACGTGGTGGAGTTCAGTGTGACCCTAACCCCGCATTCGATCTAAAATTCTAAAATTACAAAGTCGCCGACTGGTACGGTGAAGATAAGTTCATAATTGCTTGCTCAACCACCTCCAAAAATTTGTTGGCCATGGCGACAGTTGTCTAAATGTCGTTCTAGTCCTAAGTTTGCCAAATTGCAGCTAATCATAAATCACGAGTGAATGGACTATATTGACTCCACCACTTTCTCAACAAGCAACCTCATAACGTTGGCTTTCTCTTTGCCAATCTGCAAGACTTCCTCGTGCGATACGACACCGACCTTTCGAGGCTCCACCTTCTTTCCCGCGAGCTTTATGAAATGTTAAATCCAATACCATCGAGATGGTCTACTAACGAACCTCTGCTTTAACTTCATCTCGAATGTTTCTGTAGGTCTCAGGAATAACCACAAAGTTTGTCACCAGACTGAGGACCATGACGTTTAGTCGTTCCTCTCGTGCAGCGAGAACCTCTGGGATTGTGCTCATGCCGACCACATCAGCACCCGCCATACGCAACAAACGTCCTTCGGCTGGAGTTTCATACGTTGGGCCGCTGACCCAAGCATAGGTACCTTCTGCCAAGGCAGAATCCTCCAATTGGAGATGATGGGCTGCGAGGAAGGCAAGCCGACGAAGTGACGGTGAATAAGCATTAGACAAAGGAAGGAAGCGCGGTAGATCGTAAGAGGTTTGCGGGCCAATCAAAGGGTTCATCCCAGTCATATTTGGAAGGGCGATGTGATCATGAATTACAACGACTGGAAGTTTTTGTAAGGTTGGGGTATAAACGCGAATGAATGCACGGCTTACTCGTTCCTACAGGAATGTTGGGATTAAGTGAACCCGCAGCATTCGTAACTTTTGGATAGTATTCAATCCTTCATACCTGAAGAATGAATTAAAGACTAGCGCACTGATCAAATCCTTCACACCCAACTTGGCCAAGATTCGAACAGGATACACCACCGAAGAAAGGGCATGTCCTTCATATGTATGAAACTGGAATAAATAGTCAGTAGCAATATTTGATAGAACAGTACTGAAAGAAACGCACTCTCCCAAGCATCGCTACCAGAGGAACACCATCACCCCTTCCGAGCAAGCCGAAAGCAAGTGCGCTTTTATGACCACGGACTACAGAAATTAATCTTGAGCCTGTTTAAAATGCTAAAAACCCGAAGTCCACTCGCACCTGTACTGGTTGCAAATCCAGGGATGCTGTCGTAGGGAATGAGTACCATGTCCCTAAAACTGTTAACGAGTCCGCTTAGTCCCGAACCGCAAATAACACCGACGCGAGGATTCTGCAAGTTGTCTGGCAACATGCTCCTGATCATGTCGACAGTGTCATTGAAAGAACTTGCTATCGGTTCACCATTCATTGTCCTGGAGCTCGCTTGATGGAAATGTGGAAGGAGAAAAAGAAACTATTTTTTTGCCGATCAAAGTTTGATGTCACGTAAGCGCCCATTTCAAAATGTTACCGTCATCTCTAGACTCAGGCTGATTGGATTCCTGACCAGGCTGGGCTAGTCAGCAACACAATATCCTCACCATTTCATCCTAGTGGAACCAATTCACGGGAGTGTTTTGTCTCAGTCCCGGCCGAGTCTTGGTCGAAATATGAATAAAAGACTGCCCTTGGACCCAAAATGTGAAACCAACAACCTTGAACTCGTATTCCTCACATCTACTGCTAAATTCTTACCACACTGTACTGCTTTTTACATTATACAATCATTCAAAATGAATCCATCTGAGGTAATATCCCTATTTGTGATGCCTTTTGCGATATGTACTCAATGATACTCTAGTCTATTCTCTATCCTGCTTCTTACTACCGCGACATGGCTTTCTTCGTTACCAAGTCTATGCCGCACATTTTCAGCACACCCGATAACAAGTTGCATTCCTCTTCTTCTCTACGCCCAACCGTCGACTCCCTTATGCTGCGCAAATCCGATACCCCTCTCATCGCTGCTGCTCTTGACCGTCAGTTCTCGTCGGACTGGGAGTTGCAATTGTACAGCGACATACTCAAGCTTTTCCAAAACTCGATGTTAGACGAGAGCGTCCCCGTTGGTACCGTTGCGCTTCTCGAATTGTTGAGCGAAATATATAATATGGGTCGACTGCTGGACGGCGAACAATCTAAGCTCATCCTCCCCCCTTATCCTCATGAAGATTACTTTTCGTACTTCATAGCCGCATTCATACTTTCCTATCGCCTTTTGAGCAAGGACAAGCCGGTCGAAGATGGCTTCTGGGAACGAGTCATGACTAAGAGCGGAATTATCATCGTAGACGACGTTGTCAAACTGAGCGTGGATCTCCAGACCTTGCTTGAAGTAAACACGAAGTACTATCCTCCTCCCCCCATCTCATCCACAGATCCTGCCTTCAAATTCTATTATTCAGGGGATTTGCCTGTCCCTCCGAATGATTTCATCCCGAGATTGCGCTACTTGAAGACGAAATCGACCATGTATGCTCACATCTGCACACTCATGACGTTACGCGGAGAGGATGTTCTTAAGATCGATCCGAGGGGGAAGTGGAAGAAAGATATGGCGCTTCAGTTTCCACCATGCTATGGGTACATGTTGAACAAATTCGTTCTCTTTGAAGACACAAGATTAAAGGCGCCAGGTTTGAATTCTGCGTCGTCGGATAAAGAGGTTTACGATTATCTTATGACCCAGAACCGAAAAAAAGTAGAGAAAGGGAAGCCTGGCACAGTTGGGCTAGGATTAGGGGTCACCGTAGTTTGACGAACCAGACTACTTTATCACACTAACACCTACATTTTCACGGACATTACTTAGAATGCATCGTTAGCCAAGTTATTGATTCTGAATCTTATTTTATTTTTAATCACTCTACAGTGTATCAGTAATTGGATGACTGAAACATACTTTTAACACTGATCCCAAGCCCGCTAATATCTTCATGGTCATTGGGATTCCTGTTGAGCCAGAAGAAGATGGACTTGTAGTGAGTTCCGGGCTACTTGACGACGTGGACGAAGAGTTGGTGTGACTGTAGGTTCATCACAGTTAACGGATATAAATTGGTCGAGAAGAGGAACTCACCTCAACCCATCTACAATCGCAATACTCCCTCCTGTCGCTGATGATATTTTCAGTGTGTGCCCCGTATTCGGCAAGCCTGTAGCACTCCACACGACCTGGGAAGACACAGTTTCTGGCCCCTGTCCCACATCGGGTGCCATGATTAGTAAGGTCTAGAAACGAAGGCGGCGAAGAATCTAAAGAGACTGCGGTAGTGACATTATAAGGCCAAAGGAGGGAAAGGAAATAGATCCCAGTGCCTAAACATCAAAATGGTCAGTAAATGGGATGCCAGTGGTCGACAAAGCATGGCACGATGGTGGGCTTATGGAATAAACAGTCGCACCGTGAGCATGTGTGACCCACCATGATCCAAAGAACTCGGCGGATTTCTCATCCAAGCGTCGGCCAGGGCATAGGTGATCCTTGGTCCCATCGTCAACAGTTCTGTTGAATGCGGCGCGAACGATTGCGGGAAATATCAAGAATTGGAATAATAAGCCAAGGGTCGAGAAGGGAAGATGAGGTCGGAACGATTGGCGAGGCTGAAAATAACCAAACATATTACCGCGATTGTTCGGGGATGTGTGATTCCCTGCGCTTCCACCCAAAAAAAAAATCGTAGGCACAAGTAATATTGATAGTTTTATCAGATCTAAGGACTGAAGCAAGTGAGATGAACCTGCCTACTCAAATCACATATTGCTGAATTTCATTCAATCAGCCGTTGAACCAAGATAACTTCTCACAACGTCCCATTTCAAAAGGGCAGAATCACGCTTCCACCCCTCCCTTCCTTTATGTGGTCGCATTTCATCAGGAGTTGTTACGACGCGAAGAAATCTGGGAGTTTTTCGAGTTGGGTCCAAAGCAGATCGGGAGTGGCTGCAAAGTTTGCTGCGATAAGTCTCAACTATTGGTTCGCATTCCTCTGGTCCAAGGATCATCTCCCAAGTCGCCTTCAGATCATTTATAATCGTTGGGCAAGACGTTGGTGCATATTGATCCCGTTTTCCGTCCTTCTGTAAAGATCAGCAGAAAAGTTGAGTGCTACGGGTATTACAAGGTTTGATACCCACCAAGGATGTGTAAAAGAAGTCAGGGGTAATAGAATTAAGAGCACTTATCCAAGTTTCAGCACTGACTTTTGGTGAAACCTTTGCTTGCAATGCAACTAAAATCAGCTCTTTCGTCTCTTCATCTTGAACGACACAAAACAAGTCAGGGCCCATGCGAGTATTAGGGAAAAGAAAGGTTTTTCCATCTGGGTCGTTAAAGAAAGCAAGAACATCCTTCGGGGATGTAGCTTTGAAACCGAAGCGATCAGAAGTGCCACTTTTCCATGATACCGGGTGACTGCGCATTGTGCCATCAACTCCCCGCTTCAGCGAGACTAAGGTAACCCTCCTTGACCCTAATGCGTCGTCACACTCGAATACTTTCGAAAGAGGTGTGAACTTCCCCCCAAAAGCGTCCATGAGCACAACAAGGGCAACTTCTTCAAACAAGTATCCAGGTGTCGACGTGTTAGGAGCAAGGCGAAGTGATTTGATCATTCCTTCGTGCCGATTTGCCCAGCTCTGGTCTTCAAAAAGCGAGCCGAGGGAAAGAACAACCAATGGTTCAGAAATGTGGACGGGATACGTCAAATCGGGTTCGAGTTCCCATGCGCCTTCCTGATGATCCAAAAAACCTATGCCCAACGAAATTATTTCGTGTGTGTCATGTTTGATGGGAATCAACGTAGATTCGCTTCCCGCAGTCCACCGCCTAAGAATGTCGACCAGGTATAGGATCAAACGCAGATCTATCAAAACTTTGGTTGGTCCAGGCAACAGTGAAAGAGATATCACACTGACTATCAGGTTGATTTCGTAAAAGGCGGTTCAATTCATGAATTGGGTGATAATCGCCGATCTTCTGCGACAACTCAAGTGGAATCTCGTCTTCGATATCTTCCAGTTCGATTGCGTCAGTAATTTTGAATCCAGTCAAGCGCTCAGCGAACGAGGAGAGGACACGGTGGTGAGGGACAGGCGAACCTTCCCACAGCAAAAGTTCAAGAAGGCTGGCTGTCAGGCGGTGACTAACGATATCAAAAGATCAGAAGGAGTCTTAAAAGATCAATAATACACATACCGGCCAGAAAACCAGTAGAGGATGCGCTCCAATAATCGCCGATCTGAGACATTGCTTTCGGAAAGAGTGAGGTACCGGCGAATGTACTCCACTTGAGAAGGAACGTGGGTCCCAAACCATCCGATATTGGTGAAGACCAGGGGCTGCCTCCTCCCCACCTCTTTTGCGGAAACAGAACCCACCGCGTCTTTTACCACATCCATCGACAGGCCAGTTCCTGCAAGAATGATCCCAGTGAAGAGTTGGGTCGTCACAAAGAAGCTATACATTTCACGAAGGGCGGGCCGCAACTCGTCCCCTGTGGTGGAGGGGAAGAACTTCAGATGGTTAGCAGCCACCTGTGCCTCGTCTATCACAACGAACATGGGTGTAGCACGTCCCAGAGGAAATAAGTCTGGCCTCGTAGTCGTGAGCGCCGTTACCGTGTCCACGTAAAATAAACGCATGATTTCAGTCCGACCAGCCCGTACACTCTGAAGCACACGGACGAATAGGTCCCATTCACTCGCCCCCAAACGCGGTGGCAAAACTTGAGCAAGAACCCATCGCCGTCGAGCTACCGTAGGATCTGTGTTATCAGGAAGGTATCGCACAAATTGCTTCAGGACAAAGATGCGCGCACACAGCAACATTGCAAAGGCGCGATTTGCAGCTGCAGCAGATTTGTCGGAATTGGCCTCCCTGGTGCGCCAAGAACTCATATTTTGCATCATCAAGGTCGCTTCCGCGAAGTCATTAGAGCCAGATGCCGAACGTTTTGTAGTCCGGCACGAAATATAAAGGCCCCAATTATGGCAAAGACCATCCAGTGAAAGACGTGTTTTACCGGAGCCCGAGACGCCAAATAAATGGCTGGTTGAAAAGAGCAAGATTAGAATTAACTGCCTTCACAATTGTGCGGATGCCACAAACACTGTATCGTTTATGAACAAATTCTTGATCCGCCCCAGGTCTACACCCATGCCGAGGTTGTGAAGGAGAAGATTTGGGTCATTGGGAAGGAGCACCCCAGAGACTGTAACTTTGTCTTCACGTCGGGTCGAGTCGAGATACCCGTCCAATTTCCCACTAGCCAAGTATTTAATGTACTCCTCGAAGGGCTTAAATGCGACGGCCATCTTATCTTCCGTCTCTTCCTCGGTGTTGATGCGTGGGGGTGAAACGACTGAAAAATGTTCACAGGGCCATCCACATTTGAAAGCACACCACCTACACTCGGGTTGAACCCCTTCTCCTCGCACCTTGGTAGGGGTTCGCGGCGTGTCGATATCGAGACGACGTCGTTTAAACTCACGGAAGTCTGGGAATTGTGTTCGCGTTGTCATGAGACATACATTGGAACTCACGGGTTCAAAAAGTCACATACCCGGTATCTTTACTACTATGTGGATGTGTGTCTTAGAGGGTTGAGTCGGGAAGGAGACTGAAAGACTGTCCATTGGGTCCAACCTGTCCAGCCGAGCTCCCATTGACTTGATGCGTTCAGAAAGAGTTCCGACTGGTTTGGTGCCAATAGTGTTAATGCCTATGGGCTAAATAGATGGAAAGGTGAGCCACACTACATCGCGCACTCATTCATGATGGATACCTTCCATAATTCCAAGGTGTGAGGATCAACACCTCGGAGGGTACTCATAGCTCGCTCGCTCTGAATTTTCTTTTTCAGGTCGACGACATCGGCCTGAGCAGGAATGTCAACTGGAAATATGAGTCCTTCACCCTCGATTACGCAACAAAGACGAAGATTTAAAGAGGGCATGGATGAAGTACTAGTGGCCTGCGAAGACGATCCTAGGGGACCTTGGACTTGTACCGTGGCCTTCGCCTTGTTCAAACGGAGAAGGGACGAAAGGCGAGACTCAGATTTGTCCATAAAGGTGTTGAATATAGTCTTTATTAGTCTTGTTTCTGTACATGTGCAGTACAAAATAGCATCACGTGCATATCAATTATCGTATAGCTGCCAAACGCCCGACATTTTTTTTAACATCTCATACCTTCAACTCTTACCCTCACCTTGTGGCTAAATGCCCTTACATTTATTCTACCTGAATATTTAATTTTTTTTGGTGAAAAGCAGATTGGGTTAAGTTGGGGAGTGATTCCAGTCAGAAACAGGGGGTTTCAAAAAGGGACGGTTGTCACGACTCAAGTCAAACTCACAATCAGTCGTTTTAAGTTTTATGTACCATCTTGGCAGCTACAACTGAGATGGCAGTCCTCGTGGCCGACGAAATATTAGCGAAACCTAACCACCAGCTGGATTCGGAGAGAAACGAGTTTGTACCCGTTTATCGCTTGCCACCAGAACTTTTGGCAAAAATTTTCTCATTCGCTATTGACGGAATCCAACACGATATTTCTTGGGTCAACTTCACTTATGTCTCATGGCGTTGGCGATCCGTGGCCCTTGACACACCTCATCTTTGGACAACCCCAGAGTTTAGATATCTGAAATGGGCCGCGACCATGCTGTATCGATCCAAGACCTCGGATCTAGTGGTACAATCAAAGTTAAGCTCTCTGCCCTCGAGCAACCTTGCATATATGAAGAAAGTTTTAGTTGAGCACGCCTCACGAATTCGAACAATCTCTCTGACTGGAATCACGGCACAGAAATTGTCTGCGCTGGTGGGGGGGACTTGGGCGTCGCATTCCTCACTTCAATTAAAATCCCTGCGTTTGATATCCGACGCCTCTGAACATCCCCCAACATTCCCGATCACCATCATGGCCGCTGATACAAAGCACTTGTGTAGTCTAGAGACCGTGGGTTGTAGCATCACATTGTGGACAAAATCATTCCCTCATCTAACTCGTCTGAAAATACACAGCACTGTCAATCGCCCTTCCCATTTCGAATTCGTCATGTTGCTCCAAAGGATGCCTGCTTTAAAAGTCCTTGATATGCATGATTCACTTCCATTGGGATCCGAGGACTCGACGACGACGACAGCTAGTTGTGCACGCCTCACGCAGCTGAAAGCCTTGCATCTCAGTTCTACGGAAAATCTCTACGAAATTGCAAATGTACTCGTCCTCCTCGTTGTTCCTTCGAAAACCCATATTATACTTGAGCACCTTCCCTATCGTTACAATCGTCGGGGTTTAACGTCCAAGCCTTCCGTTCTCGCCACCTCACTTGCCACTTTCTTCTCTACTATGTGTTACGAAGGGTTTGAAGCAACATCTTTTAGCCATCTCTCTGTCAAGGAGAATGCGTTCTCTATAAATTTCATGGCCTGGAAGATCGATCGGGAACTTGACGTGCGGTGCGGCCCCCCCGACCAACTCTACTTCCAGCTGCATTTAACCCACCATTCTTGTGCAGAGGCGTTGGTTCGGGAGATATTTTTTTCTCTCCCTTTGCATAACCTCCTTACTCTAAGCATGCAACTCAATGCCACCAACGAAACCTTACAAAAGACTTTCGGCGGTCTAACCCAGCTTCGAAATGTCCAATTTCGTGGTTCCTGCGCCTTAAAGTCTTTCAACAAAGTTATGAGACCGATAGACAATTACTCGGCAATACCTCTTCCCGCTCTTCAAGTGCTCTCGATTCAACAATGTGGGGATCATCCCCGGCTCAAATTAACGACAAAAGATCTCTACGACTACGGCCGAGCACGCCCCAGACTAGAGAAGCTTACTATTTTCAAATGCCCATGCATCGACAAAATGGTTATGGAACGCTTTCAAGAAGCTTGCATTGATTTCGAGTTGAAAGAAGACCGACAAGAACGAGTGTGACGGGGAAGATTCGGACGATAGTAGATAAACATGATCATTCATTATTGCTTCCAATCTTTTGAAGCGTGATCTGCCTTTCAATCTACTCGCAGTCTCGCATATATACCCCTTGGGTCATGAATTGCTATACCATGCTGGATATTACATTCGAACCAGTAAGGTTTTGCCAAGTTTGTACAGTACAATTAGATGGAACCAATTACCTTTTAGTTTAAGAAATTTTCTAAAACCTAAAAAAGATTGCCACCGACGGAGAGAAATAAATCCTTCATGAGATTACGTGTATTTAATGTCGATAGTTCTTTCCAATGGTGCTTACACTGTCGGTGAATATTAGACTATCCATCATCAAGTGGGAAGGACTGAAACCTACTATAAGCATTATACTGTTGTGAATGATACATCTGAGAATCCTGTTGATGTGGCCCCAGTCGTCGTTGACCGTGGTGTTGATGAGAGAGGTGTTGTTGGTGCATAGGGACATGCGAAGGTAGTGTATCATGCACTTCATATTGACCCATTTGTGGTGTGATTTGTGACGAAAATGTAGCATATGACGGCGATGGGTTGACATAGTGAGTTGGCAAATACTGCTGGTTAGGCTGGCTTTGTTGGTTGACTTGGGATTGAACGTTTCGGATGTGACCTTCCATTTCGTCTACGAAGCCAGAGCTGTACAGCTGGGGTAGAACGGCAGTCGAAAGTGGAATGCTGAACGTATCCATGTCGGGTAGATAACCAGAGTCATCAACAAAGGTGGTAGGTTCGTAGGTCCCAATCGCAGGCGGCCAGGCGCTCGCAGATGGGTCAGGCGTGTATTCTCGGCGGTCTGTGGAGAACGCCTCCAAAGCCACTGTTCTGCGGAGATGTGGTGGCTGTTGCGAATATTGAGATTGGATGTTTCCCGTCTCTGAGACACTCTGCTTCCCCGTCTGCGCATATTCCAATGGCTGTACTGGATTAGAGGCAGGTGTTGGTTTTGGACTGGTGCTATAACCATAGCTAGAGTCGTCTAAATCATGTTCGGCAATTCGCTTATGTCTTTCGCCCACCGTAGATGACTGCGTAAGTTCTACCATGCTTGTATCTGGGGACCCAGTCTTTGCTCCAGTAAAAAGAACAAAAGCTCTCCCGGCTGAAGGCCAGGCCACTCCCATTGAACGAAGGCCGCTGACACATTTTGCGAATCCGGAGCGGGCATGCGGATCGCTTGGATTCTTTGCTACTACATTCAACGTGAGATATAAATCTCTTGCAAAAGCCAAATAAAACAAAATGAACGCACCGTCGAAATCGAGCAGAATGCTAGAACTGAATAGATAGTAGATAACGAGCGGCGGACTGCGCTCAAGTAGATATGTTTCCTGATAAAAAGCAGCTAACGAAAGGAAGTCAGTTGTATGGTAGTCTGAAGCGGAAAACTCACCTAGTGATGCGACATGATTTGCAGCAGTCCTACAAAGCTCATAGCTCCTGTTAATTCTAGTCCGAGTCTCAGGATCCTCGTCTTCCGCATGCTTCTCCTTCTTCTCTAGCAGATGTGTAACGCTGGTGGTGGAGAGTAAAATTCAATCACACGCAAAAAGCTGCTGAAAAAGTTTGCAACACACAAAGGTCTGTGAAGAATGAGCACAACGGTCCAGTACTGCATGTGGAGTGCCAACACATTTGGAAGTGGTCTTTTAGTCTTCTTCAAGGTTTCAGATCTGCAGGGCATTTCATATCGCAAGTGGTCGGGTAAGTCAAGATACCATTTATCCAACATACTCTCCAGAATTGCCGCCTGAGCTTGTCGGCTCGCCACCGGACGGATAGCATACAGCCATTGCATAACCTTGCCAAAAATGCCAACTATAAAAGAAAGTATTAGCGTTAGATATGGGACGGAAGAACTACACCCACAAAGGGTAGCAGAAGCGTTGAAACATGAAATAACCCTTCCTGGTGCAGGTGATGGCTGTTCACCAAGGGCCATCCCCGGAGACCATTCTTCCATCTCCTCAAGATCATCGACGCTTGGTAGAGTGGTGTCAAAATCAGATTCAAAAACCATGATCGGTCGACCTAGGATTCGCGCAATGGGAATACTCCTTGTCAACAAAGGGGGAGATAGACCCACCAATGATTGCAGAAATAAACTTTTCCAGAACAACACATCCAAACCAAATCCTCCTTCGTTCCGCAAGCTCCCATTCAGTAAACAATCTACCAACCAACCCCCCTCTTTTCCATCCATCGGCAAATCGGTGCATGCCCAAGTCTTGTGCCATCCGTATGCCCATACCAATGTACGTCCACGCCAGCGACATATCTCCGATCCCACCTTCACGATACCCCATGAGCAACAGCGCTTGGACAGTCGAAGGTTTGGAGGAAGCGTACGTCGAATTCAGCAGGATTTTCGCACTCTCCAAATATTCGTCTCCTGCTGACCACATGGTGGACGGGTCGGAAGGGTAAGAAACGTTTGGATCATAACGTGAAGCAAAAGAGAACATGGAAAGAAGTAAAAGGGTGGGTATACCACGTCTTCTTCCGCCAAAACCTGACGTGTTCAGTGGATCAGCGCTGGCATCACTAGGCGATTCTGCGTGTCTGCGAATTCTACGAAAATAAGATATGGATCAAGACCATTTTAATACGTCAGTGCCAGGTACGTACTCTTCTCTGAAGGCTTCAAGAAAAGATTGCTTATGTATGATCGGGAGGAATGGGTGCACGTAAGTGAAATATAGGTCAAGCAGGTATTCCTGCACCTCTTTTGGAGGAAGCGTAACCGCCAAGTCGCTCTCACATTTCGGATGTGCTGGAGTGGGGAGAGGAGGCCAAACACGTGCTTTCGGAAATCTCCTGCAGGAGTTGCATGAAATACGAGACGGATTCAACAAAAAACACACAGAACACACACCATATGCCATCTTCATTCCTAGGGCGTTTGTTTCGCAGCAGATATATACCACTCGCCTTGCCGTGGTATCTGACCTGTTGGTCTTCATTCAGACTCAACTGACCCACAGCGCTTAACAGTTCATCTTCACTATCCGAATCGAGTGCTTTGCTATCTGCGCTCAAACTTCTCCTTTCTCCTTTAATCTCTGCGGTCGTTCCACGGTCTCCCCATGCTGGACTTGGCGTCGGATACAAACTTGTATTGGCGCCAGAATTGTTATCATGCAAGGATGTAACAGATTCAGACGCAGACTTTGCAAAATCACGTTCACGAATGTTGTGGTCGTCATTGCTAACGCGCCGGCGTTGCCTCCGGTTTGGATGAATCAGACTCTCTTCACTGATTTCCGACTTTGGACTGCCGTAATCACGACGCGATAATGGTTGCGAAGACAAGGGTCCAAGACCTTGCAATATTTTGACAACGCGGTCTTGCCATTGATTTGAGGGACTAGATGACAGATCGATTTAACAATCGTAAGCAAAGAAATATTTAAACCTACTGTGTGCTCCTCAAGTCAAAAGAAGTGAAATCAGGATTCGCCTCTGGGACGTGAGCTGGTGAGCCCTTGCTCGAGTTGGAAACGTCATTCTCTGTTTTTCTCCCTTTAACACCATAAGGTGAGTTATCCACTCGACTGATGATTTCTTTTGCAAGAGGGTCCTATGATGAGTGTAAATATAATTCTAGATTGGAATGAAATATAGGAATAACCTGTGAAATGTCATGTAACAGGGACTGGGCACGATTGTCCGTTGTCGTGAGCATAATGCCAATTAGTGCCTCTGTCTGGTGCAGCCTCGCCTCGATGGCGTCAATGTATCCCTTTGGTGGACCACGCTTCCGGGATGGACCAAGGAAGGTGCACTCTAGATCATATCTCAAAACCAGTGAAGAATAGATAGAAGAGAATCTATGGCCTACCGGTTCCAAGAAGTATACAGTTCTTGCAAGGTGTACTGGGACTAGTGCGTTCGCATTTACACTTTGATTTCCTACACTGATCGCATGCTGCAATAATTGGGTTGTATAAGATAGGGTGATTTGTAATATTGTAAAACACACCCTTGCTACTTCTACGCCTGATATTGCGCTCTGCTGTGCTCAAAGATGATGGACCAGCATATGATGATGCGGTACCTGCAATGTCACCCGTGATATCGTCCCAGCCCTCGATGCCGTCCCCGTCGCTGTAGGACATCGGACTGGGATAGTATGACTTGACGTCTGCTTGAGTGTCGATAACTCTTTGTTGTGGGGCTTGTGATATGTCGGCAGGATTAGTATGTCCAAACCGATCGGGAAATGGGGTAGAATACGGCGAGACAAAAGTAAATTGGAAGTTGGATACGTCCGGTGAAGGTGAAGTCTCTAATTTGACCTGAAGATTGTTGTAGTCAGTCATGATAGTAGTTCCAGATAAATTGTGGTGACCATTCAACTGACCTTTGGCTAATAAACCCCAAAGCGTAGGAGTTTGGATCTCACCATCCAGCGATTATGTCAGATTTTTCCACAACGCCAAGGAGGCTTGTCAAAACGCTGTCGATCCCATGCCTTTCTTCCTATCCGAGCCATTTCTTCTCAGGTCGGCACAGTCAACATCGCCCTACATCGCCTCATGTTTTGCACAATTGAAATCAAGTCATGAAAATCACCGATGTTTTGGTAATAGAAGATGACAATTTTCCTTATCTTCCTTGATGCAATCAAAGTCTAAGGCCCGCATTTCTACTTAAATTCATAGAGTTTACACGTGCAGAGTTTGAAATTTGCGTAACAATAGTGTTAGGGGTAAATTGACGTATTGCTGTCTTGTACACTTCTGTTTGCAGCGGACTCAAGATATCTTCACTACAGATAATCGATTAAGCTAGCATGAGAAAATCAAAAGTGCATCATACCGATACAAATCCAGTCGGCTACAAAATATATATCAAGTGCAGAGCTATTGCAGCAGTGAATAGTATACCGAGAAAGATTAGAAGTAAAGTACCAACAAGAATCAAAAAGCATAGCTGCGAAAAAAAAAGGGAAAATAGAAAAAAGACCTATGAAGGTAATATAATCATCGCCTATCAACCATTGGAGCAGTACTCAGTTTCGACGGAGGAGCGAGACCTGGTGCAAGCCGTGGCGTCATATGATGCCTCTCTCGATCAGACATACTGCTGGTGTTACCAATGAGAGCACCATTTCCATTGAGCGACGACCGACTTGGGGGTTGGTGCAAGGATGACATCAAAGGTGATTCCGTACGGCTGCCTACAACATAACTTGGCATACCACTAGCTTTAAGAAGCGGATCTGGTGGGACCTGTGGAGGATGGCCAGATGGGGTGTGAGAAGAAGGCGGTCGTTGTCCAGTTGGTGTTGCTGTCCGGCCAGGACCGAGGAGTGGTTTGTTCGAGACCGGTGACGAAGGTCGCATTTTAGGACTTGATGAGACAAATCGTCAACGACTTGTTGTACCATTCATAGTGGTGTGGACATACCTTGTTTGTGGTGATCTGTGTAAAGTTGAATGGGGAGGATAAGACGGACTCTGTGAAGGGCGGGCTCGACTTGACAACGGAGGTGGAGAAGTGATGCGGTGGAGAGAGGACGAAGAACTGCTCGCAGGAATACCACGGCCTAGAGGAGGAACACCGCTCGGAGGATACCTTTGTGCTTGAACGGGCGATCGGTGGTCATGGGACGACGGACCGCCCAGATATCCTGATGAGGGTATTCGATACGAATCTTCTCCCACAGGTGCGTTCCAGGGGGACTGTCCTTTCGGAGATGAGACAAACCCTCCTACTCCAGAGCCGTTGAGATGGGAGGAGTGCGGCATACCTAACAGCGGTGGCGGCATGGAACGAGGAGAACCCATCGCGAATGGCGTCGCATTTGATCTTTCGTTGCGATCTTCGATGAGTTCCAGAGAAGTTAAAGGCGGACCAGATGGTGGACGATGCATATATGGCTTGCGCATCTCCCTGTCCCGATCCCGGTCGCGATAATCGTGCAACGACGGCGAATGTTGAATTGAATGATCGCTTCTCGATATATCTCTCTCTCTTACAGGTTGGTGTGATTTGCTGCTTGATGGAAGTATAATTACTTCACTCGTGGGATGGGACTGACTAGGTCCAGAATGTGTAGCGGATGGAGGGCGAGGTGGATCGTAATCCCTGGTCGACCTAGGACTATGGACGATAGGTGGAGCACCGCCAGGGCCAGACGGACCAGATGGCAACGACGAAGAGGCATGGAGCGGGCCATGACGATGGAGAACGTGGTGATGATGAGGTCGGTGATGTCCGGAAAGGTGATGAGGTTCCATACCTGGAACTTGTGTAGGTGGCCCGGATGAACTACTTGAATGACCATGCTGGTGCGAAGAATGCAACTGCCGTTGCTGAAGGTGCTGGATGTGTGGCTGGTCTCGAACGTGTTCCCTTTCAAGATCTGAATACTCCCTGTCCCACTGATCCCTTCGGTCAAATTCTTTTTCACGATCAGCCCTCTTCCTATCCCCCCTCTCCCTCATTATTCGGTCCCTTTCCTCATCTTCGTTAAGTATCCTTACATCACGCCCGCCTCCGTTCTCACCATTTCCAACTTGAAAAGAGCCCATATTTATCCCCATGTCCATCCAATTCCCATTTTGTTTGGATCCAGGCATCCCATTAACAGAAACTTGCGGAGGGGGTGTAGGTGAGTGACGTCCGTTGATACCAACCCCCTTCATGCCACTAAAGGTCGAGGACGACGAAGGAAGTGGACTCATTCTAGACCCGACTTTTCCTTGCCCATAGTAAGGATGATGCGAGACCACCTGGTGTCCAGAACCACCACCGTGAACCATAGCACTCATCTCATGTTCCACAGAATATCCATGAGCACCCGAACCAGTTATACCTATAGAGGGAGGTCCATGTGATGACGACGAGGGCTGACTACGCCCAGCCGGGCCAGAAAATTCAGGATATGACTCTCGCGAACCCGTAGACGGAAATCCTCCGGGACCGTGTGTATATGCGCCTACCGGTGGTTGATCTCTGATCCGAGGTGGTGGTGGTCCTCCGAATGGTGGCATATCACCACTATAAGGCTCATAAGCCAGAGGATGCTGGTGCATTATGGAACCTGGTGGCGAAGGACCCAGGACTGGATGTGGCAAGGGTAAAGGAGGTAATCCACCGAAGCCTTGGGTTCGAACCGCGTGGACAACACCGTTCGAACCATTCCGGGGCGCAAATGACAGATTTGGTCCCCATAGCGGAGGCGTCCCACCAAATGGGGTGACATAGGAAGAAGGAACCCTCCGGTTTTGGTAGAGGTAGTCAAGGTCGTTGGCGATATCCGTTGCTGAAAGAGTGGATATTTCGGGATAGACAAGATTTCTGGGTTGATATGAATGAAAACAGTGACGCCGACGAGATTTGACTTGTTTCCGGGTCTCGAAGGGGTTCGATTTAAGGATTTTTCGCAAGGACGGCGGAGGATATATTGGAACATCGAATTGTGGAAGAGGAATTCGCAGGACTACATTACAAGGGGACAAAGTTCAAATATCAAAGTGAAGTCCAATAAAATTTACTCACTTGGTTGGGGTCGTTCCGCTGTCTTACGTTCTCTCTCCAACCTTCGTCGCTTGCGATTCGTTTCTGCGATCATCTCTGTTTGCAGCTCCTCCACGGAGAGCTAAGGACACAAGGGGAGCAAGCTGAGAGATTGATTCATAGAAAATTAGAGAACACAATCACCTTCCACCAACTCGAGACGCCATCCTCGTCTGCTTTGCGGCGTTTCGTAGCATTAGCCACTTCGTAAGACCGCTTCCGAGAAGCAAGCTCCAGTCGCTTATCTCTCCGTTTAGTCATTTCCTTTTGTAAATATTGCATTTCGGGATGAACAGCTGTCGAAGACGAGATTCAGAAGAAAGGAAATTTAAAGGTTGAGACCACATACAAGCTTGAATCATAGCCTCCTCCCAAGCCAAAATCTCCAACTTCTCCACATAAACTCTTTCTCGCAATAAGGCAAACTTCAATTCGATAGATGCAAGGACGTCCAGTGCTTCCGCGCGATGGGCGGGCTGCAATTCAATCTCTTGGTCTTCAAGGTCGCCTTCCGGCGACGGTTCCTCGTCGTTCTCAACTTCTTCGTTTTCATTTTCATTTTCGTTCTCTTGTTCATCTCTGCCTCTGCAGCCTCAGGATCCTGATCCTGATCCTCCTCTCCGTCGACATCAGCTTCAGGGTCAACGGGCTCATCGTCACCATCGACAGCTTCTTCATCTGGAATAGGAGGCTCTTCCTCGTCGCGCTGAGAGATCTCTTCACCCTCTTCTTCGCCATCGTCCTCCTCTACCTCCCGTTCATCACCTTCCAGGTCAACTTCCTTCTCAATATCATTTGCCTCGTCGACGGGACCATCTACTTCCATGCAATCTCCATTGTCAATCTCCACATTGGGTTTATCAGTATCATTTAGCATAGTGTTGACCTTCAAATCAAGAGCAAGCCCCTTCTTCGGCGAAGATGTAGCGGTAGGCGATCGTAAGAGCCTGACCCGGTCGTCCGATGCATTCCTCACTCTGGGAAGGGCACGCTGAGCTTGTTGCCTCCTTTTATATATCGTCGGCCGCTCAGCGGGAGGCTCTTCATCCCTATCTTCGTCTGAGTTGTCCGAGGAGGCTGTTCTGGATCGTGACGCTGAGGGTGGGTCCGTACTGGTGCTTGAGAATACATTGTTTGAAGTTACAAAAGTGGAAGGTCCTGCCGCGATGAAAGATGTAGCTGCGGCCGTGGCCACCGTGTCCCGAGTGGGGTCAACAGCATCGGCAATGACGGCAAGAGCTGCAAGGGCCGATGTGGCTGGATTGCTGTTGCTGTTGCTAGCGATGTAGGAGAGAGGTTTTGAGCTAGATATGATCTTTGCGGGAGAAATGGGTTGTTGAGGCACGCTGTCCTCGACTTCGTCTTCTGTATTATCATGACCGCTGGCGTTATCCCCAACTTGTACAGCCGAGCCATCTGAAGCGACTTCATCGTCAACGTCGCCTTCTTTCTTGTTTGCTTTTCTACCTTTCATGGCCGCAGAATCCGGCTTTTCGGAGTCGCTGGACCCGTGAACTTCGGTCTCTTTCCTCTTCGAAGTGGAAATGTGACTACGAATTTTGGTGAATTTCTTCTTCTTTTGCAAGTTGTATTCAGAGCCAGAAGCGGACGCCTCGACCCCATCGCCGTTGGCGGTAGGTTGACCCTCAGGATACTTCCGCGAGGAAGTAGGTGCCAGCCTCCTGCCAGTTCTAGTTCGACCGCTGGTGGGGTAAAATGAACGTATTCCAGGCAGCCTCTGAGTGACATAGGGGCCGAGGCGTCGTCTGTTGACAAATCCTCCCTCCTCTTCCTCGTCGATCCCAGCAAAGTTATCGACTTGATGGTGCACATCATATTCATCTTCTTCCTCCTCTTCAGGCTCATCGGGCTCCTCTTCCTCCTCTTCCATAGCACGTGGAGGGCCAACTATCTCCTCCTCTTCCTCTTCAACGGGGGCTGAGCTGGTAGTGGCTTTCGTCTCGGCCCACCCCCACATGGGGGCTGGGACGATACTGCTTCTCTTCTTCCGAGGACCTCCACGACGCGAAGTAGAGTTGGTGCGCTGATGTGTTGCCCTCTTTGTTGTAGTAGTTTTGTTTGTAGCAGTGCTGCTGCTCGCACGGCCAGTGTCATCATCATCCACCGAGGAGGACACGGCAGCTGTGCCAGTTCCACGAGCCGACTTTCCCTTCGACTTGAATGATGAAGGAGTTTTGGAATATACTGGACGATCTCTTTTGTCTGCAGAAGTCGCTCCGTCCTGGTCGTCGTCCGTGAGTTCGGAGAGTTCAGAGTCGGATTCAAGTGAAGGACGTGTGGCGGCATCGTTGGAAGTTGTTTGAGCAGGTTTCTTCCCTGATAGTGGTGGTGGTGAGGGCGACGGTGAAGGCGAGGGGGAACTAAGGGAGTCGAGTGAAAGCGATGAGCCCGCCATCGTAGACGACGACGAGCAAAAAGTTTAGTTTGGCGATAGAATGGTCGACTGTCAATTGGTGCGTGCGCGAGAATCACTTTCCCGGGTTCATTTTCGGATGCAATTTATTATCTTATCTTATTATATAAGCAACTCAGAAATCTCCCAAATCTATCTCCACACTCTGGATCAGTGAATCCTCTATCGACTTCCCTCCTTTCACAGGCGACTGTGCTCGACTTCCGCTGGCCGATCCAGGTGCAGGGCTCCCCTTCCCACCGGCTGGTGTCCCAGATCTAATGTTAACCATCAGAAACTACTCACATATCCATGATAGGAAAAAATTTACCTCGTTGCAAACGTCCTCGGAACCGTCTTCAACCGCGCACTGGGATCAATAGACGGCGTGGCCGTACCACCATTCACCGCTGCCAACTTTCTTTCTCTCTTCTTCTTCTCCGCCTCCGCAAGTTCAGCCCGTCGTACAGCGTCGACATTTGCTTTCCGATTCCGTTCATTCACCTTTGCCAGCAGATTGGATCCGCTGTCTGCCTTCACGGGTGTACTGGACCTGATTGCTTGCTTCAATCTCTCATCAATCTCAACCACTTCAGCATGATCTTGTCGACGCAGAGCTAGCGTCCGCTCTTGGATCAGACGTGACCGCTCAAGGGTGCTCATGCCAGTATCCTTACTAACAGCCCCATGCAGTTGGCTCTTCCGAGCAAGCATGGCGGTAATGTCACCCTACAGGTGATTTAGCTATAACCGGATCATAGATCAATGGTTTACCAACCTCCGTCATCGGCTGATCAATCAGCCTCTTCATATCTGCAACCTTTCTCTCTAATGCCTGTTTTGTTGGCAACTCAACATCCTCCGCCTTGCACACCTTTATCAACCTCTCATACTCTTTCTGCACCATAAATCCGTCAGGTAAAAGTCAAACCAAGTCTTTGCACAGGAACCAACCTCTAGAAACGGTCCATTAGACACCTTATCCATGGTGAAGATTTTCGCACTTCTCCCGTGCGTCAACTCAAACGCCTGATTGATCATTTTATTATTATTGATCATATACGGCTTCACGAAATCAAGAGCGAGTTCTAATTTAAAAGTCAGAGATATACTGATGACACACCACAAGCAGGAAAACGTACCGCTGATTTGACATATTCTGTACACTGGACCATCCGTTTCATGACCGATGAGATATCGCACCCATGCACCTATAACATATACTCAGCTAAGCAATGAAAGCTTAGATCGAGGATGACATGTTACCTCTCACGTAGTCCTTAAACCAAGGCTTGATACAATGTTTTGCAATTGCATCTCGCATGAGCCTGCACGACTCTAAGTCCGCCATGGTGCACGGAGTCTCCATAGCTTCCTCCTTGGTGGATTTCGCCTTCTTGTACCCACCAAGACTTAACAGGCGCTCCTCTTCCTGCTCCTGCTTGGTGATCTGGCCATCTTCTGATTCGGATTCAGAAATGTCCATGTCTTGGGGGGAAGAGGAGCGTTCCCGTTGTTGAGGTGAACCGTTGGCTTTCGACTGCAAAAAAAAACATTTAGAGGTGAAAGACCTCTGGAGGGATCCATACCCGTTTCCTATCATCCTTTGCTTTCCTTTTTGCCTTTAATTCGTCTAGCTTGTTAGCTTTCTCTTTCGTTGCCCCTCGAGCTGTATGTTGACCTTGTTGAAATGATTGTTTGAAAAGGCTGGTGAATTATGCCAAAGCAACTTACGTTTTGCTGCCCTCGATACATTTTCTTCAGCAGCCGGCACACCGCTGCGCTGCTGTCTCACTAAATCCGCGATTTGCCGTGAGTTTTGCAGACGTTGCCTCTCTTCTGCTCGTTCTTCTAGTATTTGCTCACGGCGGACCTCCGTCATTGAAAGAAGTCTTGATACGATTGGAAGAGACATCACCGACACGCAACGACAACAATTGTTGTAATGTACAAAGACAAGACAGACGCCGAATGAAAACAAGCGATTGAATGATGTTAGCAAGGTTTGCTTAGGCAGATATAAATCTACTCACTCTCGCTTGTCGGCTTCATCCCTGTATTTGCCTTCAAGTGGGTAAGGGTCTTCCATATCCTCCTCACTCTCAACTGGTTGCTTGTCTGAATCAGAGTCCAAGTGACTAGAAAAAGGTGATGCCGCGAATATATTAATTCATGAAAATACAGTAAAAAAGGAGACAAGTAGAATCCTTCCATCCATGTATGTCTAGGCCTCCTCAAATACAGCGCACCACAACAAGATAAAACTGAGAGGAAAATCAAGAAAAGGACGCACTCGGTCTTTCTTCGCTTGCTGCTACTACTCCCGTTTCCTCCAGCACTCCCTGATGAAGGTTGGCGTCTTTTCTTCTTCTTCTCGGTGGCACCCGCGAGCTCGAGGAGCTGGTCGTCAATATCATCTTCAAAGTCTGACATTTTCTCGTGCAAGACGTGAGTGTGTCAAGTTAAGAGGCGTGGCACATCCTTCTGTGCACAGCCACCAACACTTTGTTTTCGGCCCTCATCTCTATCCGAATTCAAACAATAATGGATACCGAACTCAATCTTAGAGTCGAGTTTGGAGGTGGTCTTGAATTACTATTTTCAAACAAACGAGTGCACGACATTCGAGTGCCCTGCAGAGTTTCAGTAGATAATTCGACCAAGGAGCACAGCCATAGCTCGAAGGATGTCGACCTCGAGTTTCTGATCTTTTATTTGCGGAATACTTTATTAATGGAGAGACCAGAATTGTTCATGGAAAAAAACACTGTGTAAGTCTACTTTTTCTTTTCACTTGACTTTCTTCACAACGGCCATTACTGTTCAGCCGCCCTGGTATCCTGGTATTGGTGAACGATACGGATTGGGAGTTGGAAGGAGAAGGAGGATATATATTGAAGGACAAAGATGAAATTGTCTTTATCTCGACTTTACATGGAGGTTAAAATTTGGCCAACCCCGACTGTTGTGCTTTCAATCACGAAGACTTCATGTATCAAAGAGCCATTCGAAATTACTTCTAGGATCTTTCGTTCTATTGCATTGGTATATGGATGGTAAGTAACTCATGTCAAGCTGTTTAATCCGAGAGTTATATCGAACCCTGGAGATACTTTCATGATTACCACTCACGATATAGACTAGTCTTTCGAAAATAGGATTTTTCAACACCACAAAATCAATATTTCGAGGGCCATTTATCGACCTCTCACACGAGCACAAGAGACTGGAAAAGGTCTGCATTTGACTCATGATCGAGGCAAACAGATAAAAGTTTGCCCGAAATTTCAGCACAGCTTATATGGACCGTGATTCAATCTATGCAAGGATCTGTGTATGTACTAAATTGTACTGGTCCTCGGCCCTCCATTGTAGTTCTCTTTTTTTATAGCTAAGTGAAAATAAAAGGAAGGCCGGCAGCGCCCACAACGTTCAGGTCTGCGATGAAGTTGAAGCAGTTTTGGTTTCACACCTCAATGAATTTTTACGTAAGAATACAGAAGTAGGAAAGGTAGAATGAGGTAGGCAACAAGAGGTTGTACAATGTAAATATTACCTCAAATCCGAGCATTCATACGGAGTGACGCTCAAGGAAACACGAAATGTGGTGCGCTCACCGTCGAAAGAGCGGCAGCACGACTCGTGCTCAGTAGGTTCGCAGGCAGGCACTGATCGAAAGCGGCAGGTGTATTGACGAGAAGACTAAATTTGAAGCGTGACATCTGTTGTCACAGATCGGTGCGTAGGAAATTTAAAGAGTTTTGCCCAAAAGTGAAGGGCGGATCAAACGGGAAATTATCGGTCCGTACCACTGCTTCAAAACTTGTAACATATTTAACAAAAGAGCGGGTAGACTTCATTTTTTGGGTGTCGTACCGCCGAAAGTGGTCTCGCATCTCCGTCATCTGTTTCCGTCATGAGCAGTGCCGTAGAGTCGGAAACACTAAAACCCATCACTCGCCAGAGAGGCTACCAGGATCCTTTCGAACCTTGGGGCGCAAAATTTGTTCGTAAATTTAATGAGAACCCTTTAGTTCCCATCGGTACGTATTAATCCCACTATCCGTCTTTCACCGACCACTACATGTATCCCAAATCGACTCGCAGGATGCATCCTAACCTGTGGCGCACTCATCATGTCGGCGCACAAGCTCCGCCAAGGCAACTCTAAACAGATGAACCATTGGTTGCGCGCGCGAGTGGCTCTGCAGGGCGTAACGATCGTTGCGCTCGTCGCAGGTTCCATGCAACTCAAGAAATCTCGTGAGGCGGAGCAGGCGACCTCTCAAACCGCCGCACAAGCAGATGTGGAAAGGGAGAAGCAAGAGTTTGAAAAGAGGCTTAAGGAGGCGGAGAGGGCTACATCGGAAGAGGTTGGATTGGTGAAGCCCGTGAAGGTCAGGGGCCTGGAGAGTGCAATAGACAAAAGGAATAGTTCGTGGTCTTCGTGGTTATGGTCATCAAGTGGGGAAAATCGTTCAGACGAGGCGAATCAGAGGAAGGAATGAATATTGAATATTGAATTCGTATTACCCATATCTCAATAATCCTGTTGATGATGAAATGAGTCTAAACTCATAGATTTGTAGATGTCAATGAACTACAAGAAGACAACTGGAAGAGACTCCAGATCTTTCTTTTTAATGTCTAAATTGTCAATTTCTCCCATCTTCACGAGTCTGATCTCTCTTTTATCGCATCAGGATGCTTTTCCGCCTCCTCAACTTCCAATGCAACTTTCCAACCGCCATATAGCTGATTGACAATAGCACTTCTCTGAAGAACCGTGTGGTCCTTCATGGCTTGCGAGTAAAGCGAACGAAGTTTCTCTGAATCATTTTCATTCTACCGGGGTAGTTATCGTTCCGTCAAGAAAAAGACTTTTGAGGATGACCTACATACCTGCATAGAGCGGAACGTATCTTTTGTTCGCCGCATGAAGTACTGACGGAAGTTGTAAGAGCTGAACGACTGGGAGGTGCGGAGCATGTTGTGGTACAAGCTTAGAATTGCCTCTCGACTGGGCGTCGCAACAGCCTGCATGGTTCCGAAAAACGTGAAAAGTAGTTCCAAGTGCCAGCGGCAATTTCCGGAACATCAGAATCGCCTTTTCTCCACATAATCGATAAATATGACTTTCCACAAACCCTCCAAGGTGTGTCCCTCTATCTTTATCACGAGTATGTAGTTTGATATTTATAGAGGAGGGCTTGCGATTGAGTTTTTCGCACGTCGAGTGCCCCCATTCGTTGGACTCGAAGATCTGGAAGACATTGGAACTTTTGAGCTCTACCGCTCCTGCATCCCCACCAGCCTCTTCGAAACTATCGTAGATGTTGATGCATCACGGGCCTCTCTTCCATCACGAAACTGAACATGCGCCTCATTTCCTCGCTCCGGTCATTTGATATTCCACAAGGCTGAATCACTTTTTCGTTTACCACACGACTTACTGCTCAATTTGGCTCCACTTTCAAAAATGTACCGGAACCAATCACCGAAGGACGCGCCCTCCCTACTAGTGGTAGAACAGAATACTATTTCAAGTCCTTTGGCGCCATCTCTATTCTCGTCGTGGAAATCAATCAGAAACTTGGGAGCTATGCTGGCGTCCTGGATGTCATTGCCCAAGTAATAGCAGAATGTGCCAGTGAGTTATTTCTTTTTCAACTTTCCTCTGGATACTGATGTATTTATACAGCGTGTGGTTGGAACGATTCATTGCAGAACCTTGTCCTACCCGTGGTTGGCATCTTTTGTGATGGTGTCTGCTTCCAATTTTTCAAGTTCGATGAGACCACAAGGCCATATTCGTTCCTTCGAGGGACCTTGCTAACCCTAGCCGGATAGCTGAGATTATCTTCGATCTCCTGCTCTGTGCCTACATCTCAAGTATCAAGGCCTTCGGCGTTCAAACTCAGAGGGAGAGTCACTTGGACAATTTGGAGTGCTCTCAAGTTTGCGGGGAAGACATTGGGGCTGTTTCGTGATGCGGAAAGCAAACGCCAGATCCGGGATGATCAAGTTGATGAATTTGCTTCAGAGGCACAAAAAATTCTCGGTCAGAGGTACTTAAGAACCCTCTCCGTCCCTCCACTACGTATCACTCATTTTCTAACTGTTCAACTAGTCTAGAAGCAGTTCCGATAAGAAGGAAGAGAAACATCCTTATCAAATCTGGTTGGAATAACGAAATGAAATTTGTGTAACAAGTTTGAGCACATTATTGCTAACTTTAAGGAGTGCCCAGACAAACTAAGCTAAAGCCTATGAACGACCGAAAGGGCCCCGCTTTCAGCTAAAACACTTTCTAATGTCGTGGTGGTGCTGATATAGGGATGGTCTAGATAGCGTTTTTCGACGGGCTAGTGCTGCGCCGTTATCGGAGTCTGAAGGTCTAGGCCTGTCGAGGAGTGTCTGCTAATACTAGCACACGGCGATTTGTACCTTCAATTTGATTCATTGGCATGAGTCTTGGCGTTGCTGACTCGGTGTTAAAAAATATACACATTCCACAAATGAACTTTCCTACATCATTATTCAGAGTTCAGAATTCAAACTCTTATCCAACTCTTATCGCCATTCATAATTTAGCATTTGATCCGCCCATGGCGGGAGATACTACTTAATATTGGATGACTTTCCACAGCCGCGTTTAGAAACGCAGATTATTTTCTAGATGTCGCCTTTACTAGGAGGGCGATTCAGTCTAAGATCGTTTAGAAAATACTCTAGAGCCTTAAATCCTGTCTAATGATTCTCCTTATATTGGCGTGGTTCACTGCGAAATAAACCTCAGATAATTGTGCCTCTTCTGACCATCCGGCCATTCCCGGGGCCCAGTGGGCCAACTAAAATGCATTTTGCAGAAATCTGAAGAAGTCAGTGACTCAGAACCAATTCAAACCTGTCTACTAGCAGTTTAAGTTCATGTGCGTTTGGTTGATATACAAACGAGCGATATGAAATCGGGAGACAGAACTCAGAAGGATGACACGATCTCTAGTACGATTTTTCAAGTAATCGGTAGCCAAGTTATACCCAATTTCTCAGGCAAATACTTGTTTTCACAACGGAAAACAAAGGTCTCCAAAATGGTACTCTTTCCAAAACCGAAACATATTTCGGAATAGAATGTTTGTTACGGATTTGTGCTGAACGCTCACAAATATATGGCAGCTGAACTAAATCACTCTTAGGGTTCCCAACGGACTTCATTGGCGCTCAATTTCCCTTGAACCAATCGGACTTCTAGAAATGCCATCGTTCATGATAAGTGGTTAACGGATGGCGTGCCATGCCCGCATCAGAATGGATTGCGGTAGCTTTGATAGCACTCAAGCCAGAGCACAATTGCGCCGTCTTAGGTACCTCAGATGTTCATTTCTGTGCCACGGAATGTCAAAGATCCGAATTCTTGGCCATAACTTGAACAAGGCACAATCTGTGTGCTGAATTAGTCGAGTATGAACTGAGATAAAAGGCCACCAAGGTCGACGAATGAAATACAAGAATCCATTCTTCTCGTTCGATTTCAGCATTATCAAGTAAAATTGAAGATGTCGATTGTGCAAACGCACGTATACTGTGTTAATCCGTGTTTTCGTCGAACTTATATATATATATTTCTTCTAGACCATCTTCCGACTCAACTCTCATCGGTGAGAGTATTGAAGCGTACGTTGCTTGTCGTATAGTCGGTTTATGTTTGGAAATATAATCGTTAACTTTAACAGTGCACACGTCCACCATGGAAGCCATGAGTATAGGGCTCCAGACGTGTACAAGACTGAGCCGGGATACAAGAACGGGACTGATTACAAGTCTGAAACTGGTTACAAGAACGGAACTGATTACAAGACTGAAACTGGTTACAAGACCGAAACCGGGTACAAACCTGAGACTCCTTACACGCCCGGGTACAAGCCTGAGCCCGGGTACGGGACTGGATATGGGAAGACGCACCACGATGATTATGAGTATGTTTTTTAAAGCCTTGTGATGGCACAGACGCTAATTTACGACGTTGATCAAGGTTTGATAGGCAGGTTGAATTACCAGACTCAGAAACCCTAATGCTGAAATCAAACCCTTTCTAGCAAGCATATTTCTGTCTATTTCAGCGAGGAACACAAGCAGGTACTCAAAGAGTATGTATCCTTTATTTTTACATGAGAACTTGAACTCAAGAACGAACAAGGTGCACATCTTCTCTGGGGCATGTTCTGAGTAAAGTTCCCTGGATGAAGTTCCGGGTTTTGGCCGAACCCGACATGGGTTGCTTTACGAGCGACGTGCGCCTCCGGATCTTCATTCAGAAGATCACAGAGATCACGGTTTCCATCGTGACCAAGCAGATTCATGAAGAAGTGTCCGTACTGGTCACCAAACTCGTAACGTCCATACTGAAGACGATGGCTACTCGTATTTCGATCGTACAGAAGATCGTCATCGACCACATTGCCGAAATCTGCTCATTGGAGGATACCGTCACTGGATGCGAGACACTCTGCGACGTTGACGGCGAAATCTGCGTCGGTGGCGTCAAATATCCTACCAAATACCCGGGTGGTTATGATTATGGCATGCCAGATGATCATGGATACAAACCCGCGGTCCCATCGTACGGCGACCATGAACACCCTCATGGATACAAACCCGAGGTTCCAACGTATGGTGACCACAAATATCC